>Ga0307375_10003149_pt1 | contig 16397 bp, 21 predicted proteins | sample TR1MG_FD_202531 | JGI IMG/M metagenome (GOLD analysis project Ga0307375, IMG submission 202531) | Soil microbial communities from Risofladan, Vaasa, Finland - TR-1 | ecosystem: Environmental > Terrestrial > Soil > Coastal area > Acid sulfate soil | place: Finland: Risofladan, Vaasa | collected... | reverse complement strand
TAATCCATTTATTTTTTAAAATAGAATATGTACCGGTTGAATGATGTGGTTCTTTTGAATCCTGATAATACATTTCAACATCATGTCCCTTAACCTGAATTGGCATTCTTTCATTCCACAACGTTTTCTTCATTTTTAAAAAATCGCTAACAAAGTCATCGTGTTCTGAAATTTGACTAAAATCTAAGATGATATGCACATCCATATCAGAGGTTTCATTATAATTATAGTTTGCCATACTTCCAGTTAAAATAATGTCACTATAATTAAGATTTTCTAAATCAGAAAACTCAATAAATCTTTTGGCATTAAGCAATAGAATTTTTCGAACATCTTCTTTCAACTTACCATTCTTGTCCCAAATCAATGGATTTAGCTCATCGTGATATTGAATAGAAGACACGTCAACCTCATCTGGCTCAATCGCTTCTTTAAGCGTGTCAGATATATTATTGTCTTTCCAGTACGGTGCAGACCAGCTTCTCGGATTTTTTTTGTTCTCTCCCATATTTGTTATAAATACTAAATTACTTCTTATATTTCTTAATTATCTCTCGGTTTTTTAATGAGTTTTTCATGGCATCACTACCCGCCTTTTGAGTACCATGTATTAATAGGGCAAAATTACCGTCTTGTTTATAAGCCAACGTATCGTCCACATCAATTGGTAATCTTAGATTCGCAGCTTCTTCGGGGGATTGTACAACCACAGCATATTTCAAGTCGTGTTTACTAATCAAATCATCACGTTTCCCACCAACACTTGCAATTAATTTCATGTTGTCGGGAATATCTCCCATTCTCGCAACCCAAAACGGTAATGATTTTGTGTATGCATAAAATAATATATCTGGTCTTTGCTCCGCAACTTTAAGCCAAGAATCAAAATATTCTTGTTCATAAAAATCACCTGATTCATGAATACGGAAAACATCAATTTTACCGTGATTTTGTTCAAAATACTTCAGGGATTTTAAAATTAAATCAATCTTTCCTGTTTTATCGAATTGATCCAAGAGGTCTTTATTTCTCCATCTCATTTCTTGAGCGTTGGGGTATCTTGCTTCTTCACTCCCCGCATAACATCGCATCTCACCATAATCCTGAACCAGTTTACCGTGAATCTTCTCTCTGTCCCTTGGAACTAATGTTTTACAAATATCCGCAAGTGGACACGTATAACCAGCAGGTAATGAAATGTATGGATGATCCAACTTACTATTTTCCATGCTTATTGTGAGTAGACAATCTTCCTTTTCGTTAATTTTCTCCTTGTTTCTTAGATGTGCAAAGGGGTCAAACTCTTCCTCTTCCATTAAAGAAATGAATTCATTAAGAAATTGATTATCCTCATTTACGTTTCCAGAAAGTTTATTGTGTTTAATAAAAACTTCAGCAAGTTTTGTGAATATCCCTTTATCAACACCCTCATTTAGTTTGTGGGAATAATGTTTGCTATCCTCTTCTTTAAGCAGAGGATATCTAAAACTGGAATCCAAACGATTAAATCTATCGTATAATAAGTATTTGTCGTTCATGCACAAACTTTTTTATAAATACAGAATTATTAATTAAAGACTTGGAGTATTTATGATAAATTGTTGCAACAAAATGAATTTAGACTGTCTAAACGATATTATCACAGATAACTTAGCAATCCAAATTGATCTTACTGAATTAGATTCATGGGATTTAAACACTGGCTTGACTGCATATAGTCTCACTAAATGGTCTGGTGCAAAATCAGATAACATAGACCTTATTGATTTTGGTCTTACTGGTTTTGACAATGGAAGAACCAATGAAATGTGGAACGGAATTACCGTCACACCATCAGACACGCTCTTTTCAATGTACCGAGTTGGGTATAATGTTGTTCAGAACCCAACAAGCGGGGAAACATCTGGAATGACAATCAACACAGAATTTCTTCCAATAAGCGGGATTACTTCAGGGGACACTGGAAATTACTTCGAAGCTGCTGGTGGATATTTACAGGGATTCTTTAAATTGGATGGTTATAACTACGAACTATTGCCAGCACGATATAATAATGGTATTACTATCGAAACATTAGTTTATTTATATCCTGATTCACAAGGAATTTTCTACATGATGGGTGCGAGAGCAGAAGACAAGTATAATCCGTTCTTCTCAGGTGAAACAACAACAGGTGGTTCTGAACAAAACATTACAACCGTTTCAGGTGTGATAACCAGTGAAGACAACTATCTTGAGGCAATACAACCCGAAACGATTAACACCAAAGCATTCGCTGCCTACGAAGGTAATAGTACAACTACAATATATAAAGAAGTTCCTCAGAGTGGGAATACAACGAATAATGTTATTGCGTTTGAAATTACTCAAGATAAGAAACTTGCATATAAATATATTGATGAAAATAATCAAATTATAACAAACAAATCAATAGCATCAATTTATCCAACTACTGGTTGGACAATGATTGCTATTGCATTTACACCAGATGAAACAATTGACGATCCTGATCTACTTGAATGTGCCCCAAAAAGACCGGGTAAATTTATTATGTATGTTAATGGAAGAGCGATTTGGATATTAAATGACTTTCCAGAATATTTCTTTAAAGCATTTAATAATGATCGTGAAAAACAAATTGGCGTGCCATATTCAATAAGTTGGGGTGGTGGTTCATTTGGGTTAAAGTATTCGTGGCATTATGATATTCAAACATATGGAATATATACTGGTGAGGATCAAACGTATATTGACGATAATTTTGTTGTCGAAAGCACTCCCGATCCAACAATGTGTGACCCATTCACTGGTGGAACACCAATAGCTGGATTATCATTAAGTGCCGATAGCTCTACATTTAAAAGTGCAGACATTTGCGATCCAACAATTGAATATCCTGTTACTGTAATGCGTGTCGAATATACTGGAGGCACAACAGGGGTATCGGCTAACACATATTACATAAAATTTGCTCAACCAATTACTGTATTATCGAATCGTGATTATGAAATTAATTTAAATTTATATAATGGCGGTTTCTTTAAAACATATGATGAAAACGACTTCTTTGTTCAGAATAACATCACAATGTTTGTTTATGGTACAGAAGATGTTGATATTATTTCAGAAAGCCAATATGTGTTTCCACTTAGTATTGATGATGTACTTAATGATCCAGAAACATATGGATTACACCCGTTTCCAGATAGACAAGAAGCGCAATATGAATACATCAACGGAATATCATATTACGGTGATACTGGTCTACCAATAATAACAAATCCAGCATTCTACGAATATCTTGGAATCGACCCCACTTCAATGCAGCATGCGGGAACAACTATTGTAACTGGGGGTGATACTTGGTTGCCAATGAAAACTACCTTTAAAGTAAAAGACAATTCAGGAAAACAAATTGTGTATATTGGTCTTTTAATTGAAACGGATTACGAATTTAATTTGAATGAACCACTGTTTATAGCAGATTTCACATATACAGGTGCAGACATTTTATCACAAGACCCAAGAAAGTCTGATTTATTGATTCAACAAAACTTTGATTCGTACTTTAATGGTAAGATTCAGAAACTAAGAGTATATAATAACGGTTTGACATCTGCCGAAATATTACATAATGCCTTAATTGAATCGAAAAGCAACCCAAATGCTAATCTTCTTGTAAGTAAAGGCGGTAGAATTATTTATAGATAATCATGACATTGAAAAATATCATCAACGAAGAAATCAGAAACTTTGTAACGGAAGAGGAATTTTTCGATCCCACTCTTCCAGACGATATTAAAAGACTATCTAAAAAATTTGTTGGTAAAAATGTGATTTGGTATGGTGATCCCGATCAAATGATTGTTATTCCTGCCGAAGACGTACATGGAATGAGTGGAAATATTTACGATTATGAAAAACTACAATTTGTGGTGGATTTAATACTTGAATCACCAGAACTTGTTGAATTTGAATGTTCATATGGAATTGGGAGTGTGGTGACCCTAATTGATATCCGTGAACACCAAGAAGCAGAAGTGCAAGATAGATTCATGATCGATCAAGACGGGCACGATAGACCATATTCTACGGGAGATAATGAATTGGATAAATACATTGGGACCGAGGATATGTCGGATCAAGAGTTCGTATATATGATTACTTCCGACCCGAACATTCTTAAATTTTTTGACGAACACAAATATGATTTAGTTAATGGAAAAGAAACTGAGGAATCTTTAACACAAAAATTTAATGAACTTAATCCAGATGAAGATGATTTTACTGCCTTTGAAGAATTTCTTAGTCTTGAGGTTGAATTAGCAGAAGCATTTCGTAATCAAACGGGTGATATCGGGGTATTTAAACTCCAATTAAGAGATGGGCATCATAGAGTAATGGGTGCAATTAAAGCTGGTGAAGATTATGTATGTGCAAATCTTGCAAAAGAACAGCTTGGTAAATTTGATAAATATATAAGAAAAGTTTAAATGGGAAGAATACAGGAAATATATAGTGGATGGAAAAATTTTACATTTAAAAATCCACAGATCGAAGAATTAGCAAAGAACAGAGTTCAAATTTGTGTTAATTGTCCTAAATTACGCAAAAATAATACATGTGGTGTTTGTGGATGTTACATTCCCGCAAAGGTTAGAAGTTCTAAATCAAGATGTCCTGAGAGAAAATGGTAATTATATTTCGGGATTTGCTCTTGTAATAACATACGTGTCTCTCAACACTCTCCCGTGATATTGATCGCTTGATAAACACTTCTTTTGATTTGAGTACATTTCAATAATTTCGCCATCTACATACAATTCTATGTGACCACTTAAACAAATTATACATCCAGCATATTCTCTTTTTTGAATATCCAAAATTGTACCCTTTGGCATGTAAAAATGATACAATACTTCATCTGGCACATCACTTATGATTTTTTGATATCTAATTTTTTCGTTGTCTTCACAATGATCCCATTTACTAAAGAATCTAACTACAAAGCCATCCTCAATCTCGTGTACAATCGGAAGATGTCTCAATATTTCCTTCTTTTTGTTATTGAGTTGCTCGTGGATTTTAGTCAGTAATTTTTGTTTTTCTTCGGTCATTGGGTATCAGTTATTTCATTAGCGTAGTGCTATGTGGCGTTTCCCCAGCGAATTGTGGTTGACCACGATTTTCAATAATTGGTTTTACAAATGTTTCTACAAATAATTCTTGGATTTTCTTCGGTGCTTTTTTAAATGCCATAAAATCAACATCGTCCCCATCTTTACTAAACATGTTAACTTCCATCTCATCCAAACCAATTTTATTATTGTTAAACATCACTTCAAACACGATTGGTTCTTTAGTCTTATCGTATTCGTAAATAATTCTTGCGGGATATTCAAGGAATTCATCGTCACGGTATAGAGCAGTATCAAAGTTAGGATCATCGGTAACAGTTGCACCGTTGTTGTCTAAACTAATTTTTTCTTTAAACTTAGTAATAGCATCAATAATAAATTGTTTTTGGAATTGTTCATTATTGAGCATTTCAAATAATTCCTCTTCCTTGAGATGTTGTTCATTACTCAAGAAATCGAAATTAGAAATTTCTTCATTAATCATTCGTATGAAATCCTTTTTTCTCACAGAATATTTTTTCATAAATACTTACAAATTTATATAAATTTAAATTATTTTTACGAGCATCGAGTATTTATGTGTAAAGTCATTGCTTAATTAATATTAAGTTAGGTCTGATGAATCAGGAATGATTTTTTACTGCGCCAGTTAGTGGTTATGTGAAAATTAGACTTTTAGAATCGACAATTGCACTCCATTTTTCCGAGTGCAATTGTTTTTTTATAAAAAATATTAGAAATAGTTTGCAGAATCAATTTCTTTTTTTACCTTTGCTGAGTATTTAGAAGAAAGACTGTAATAATAAAAGACTGAAAAGACAAAACATTGAAAGAGTAAAAAGACTGAAAAAATGAAAAATTTAGTTAACATACAACCCCAACCGCAACAACATCCACAAGGATGCTGAATGGGGAAGGTACGTTAACGAATTTCATGTAGAATTTTGTGATTAAGAACCCCATTCAGAAATGAGTGGGGTTTTTTGTGTTCTTTACATTTTGAAAATAATCGGGGTATAGTACAGTTGGTAGTATGCGTGCTTTGGGAGCACGAGGTCGTCAGTTCGAGTCTGGCTACCCCGACCAACAACGGGTATTGAGCGAGTTTGGTTTAAGCTGCTGGTCTTGGAAACCAGTGTCTGCACAAGGGTAGTGTGGACCGTGAGTTCGAATCTCACATGCCCGACAAAAACGGTGGTGTAATACTTTGCATTAAGTAACCATCTGAATTCGAGAGGGAACGCTCGATGAAGGTTGACGAAAGGTGTACGGCAACAACACGGTCCCCATATGAGGGGATAGATCAAGGTGAAAATCCTGTCCGTTTTAACATGGTGATTGTAGAGGAATTGGTAGACTCACCTGACTGTGAATCAGGAGCATGCGGGATCATACCCCGTCTTTCACCCCATATTGACCCGTAGTGTAACGGTTAACACGTCTGACTTTGAATCAGAAGATTGCAGGTTCGAATCCTGCCGGGTCAACTCCTCCAGTAGCTTAACTGGTAAAGCACCAGATTGTGGGTCTGGTTACAGGGGTTCGAGTCCCCTCTGGTTGTCATTTTGTCCTCTGGTGTAATTGGTAACACATCTGATTTTGGTTCAGGCGAGTGCAAGTTCGAGCCTTGCGGGGACAACTTTTTTTAATGCAACTCTTGCGGGTTGCATTTATTTTAATATCTTTGTAAAAAACTTAAAGAAATGGCAAAAGTAAGTACACATTCAACAAGGGTTTCTCAAGGGAAACAAAAACGTAAAGGCGTTCATGCAAAATCCAAGTCAAGCAAACTTGTAACTTCAAAGAACTACCAAAAGAAATATCGTGGGCAAGGTCGCTAAAATAACTGAAATAAATGCAGAGGAACTTCTAAAATATTTTAAGAAGTGCATTGAAGACTTGGAGATCGATAAATTCGAACCAATCATCACGCCCACCATGTACGATCCAGAAGAATTACAAAATGATGTGACTATCATTATTACGGAAAAGGTTGAAGGTGGTCTCATCCCAAGATTTAGTATAAACGTAAAAGACTTAGAAGGAATTCGAAACTGGGAGAAAGTAAAAAGGGAATTAAGAAATGGCTAAGACAAGAGTTGGGAGTAAAGAAAATTCAGCGATCAATGGTGAATATGCTGGTCACGTAAGAGGCTGGTTAAAAAGATTCACCTCAAAGAAACGTAGACGACTTGGAAAAAAAGATGTTGATGAAAGACAAAACGACATATAATCTATTTCTTGATGATTATCGGAATCCCTTAGATGCCTATTTCAAAGAATCACCAATATATAAAGAGTTAGAGTGGATTATTGTACGTAACTATGAAGATTTTATTAGTTATATTAAGGAACATGGTATTCCAGCAGCAATTTCATTTGACCATGATTTGGGGTTTGATCTTTTTTTAGAAAAGGATTACGAAGATTATGATCCTGATAACGAAAAAACAGGATTGGATTGTGCTCACTGGTTAACAAATTATTGTCTTGACAATGATCTTGAAGTACCTCAAAAGATATACATTCACACAAATAACGCAGGGGGCGCATTAAACATCAAAGCAGAATTTGAAACGTTTGATAAAATACATGGTGGTGGACCCCCTTATTTTGAGAATGACCCAAGTTTAGATATTGATCCACCATCCATTTTTCAATAATTATTTCTTTCCACCACTCCTGCTGGCACTCCCACTGGAACTCCTGCTGGCACTTCCGCTTGAGTAACTTCTACCAGACGAACTTGATCCTGATGGTCTACTATAACTTGAACTGCTTCTTGAAGGCGCACTATAACTACTTCTGGACGGAGCACTATAACTCCTACTTTGTGTAGCCGACTTTTGATACGTAGGTCTTGTACTCGATGAAGGTCTGCTATACGAACTTGTACTTCTGGTTGTACTTGATTGTGTACGTACCGTTGTACTTCTTTGCTGCACACTTCTTGATTGCGGTTGTACAGATGTTGTTTTACTTCTGGTAGTTGTACTGTTATATGAAGGACGTGTAGACATTCTTGGATTCTTATATGTTGGAGTATAACTTCTATTACTTTCACTATATGTTGGTCTCGTAGATTGTGTTCTGGTAGTAACCACATTTTTCTTGGCTGCTGTTGGCGCACTCACATAACCACTACTATATGTCTTATTATATGGTTTGTAGTAATTTCTGTTCCAACCCAATGCATTTGAAGTAGCATATCTCTGACCACGTGGACGTGAATAATATCCGTAGTTGTAATAATTATGACCATAGTAATGGTTGTGTCCGTAATAGTAATTATAACCATAGTATGGATAATATCCGTATCCGTAATAATTGTACGGGTAATATCCGTACCAGTTATCATAATAACCATAATAAGGCTGGTAATGATAACCGTATCCGTAGCCAAAAGCAAGATTAAAACGGAGATTTGGCTGAGTATAGTCGTAATAGTTATTAATTACTACGGTTTCAGACTCAACTGGTGTGTCTAAAACAAAATTAATTGGAAAAGTGAATTGAACATTAACAGCTTTACCACGTTGTTTACCGGGCATCCATTTTGGTGATGATTCAACTACTCGAATTGCTTCAGCATCAAGATAGGGATCAACACTTTTCTCTACTTTAGCGTTTACCACTTTACCTTCTTTATTTACAATAAAAGAAATGATCACTTTTCCTGTGACACCATTTTTTACAGCTTCTTCTGGATATTTTACGTTTTCGGCAATGTATTTGCGAAATTCTTTTCCATCTTCCCCTTGAAACTTAGGCATGTCCTCAACAATGAAGAAAACTTCTTCTTCTGTTTGGTATAATTCATTCTCCTTCTCCATACGATATTTTTCGTAATCTGAGAGTTCTCTTTCTTGTCCCCAAAGAGGGATCATTAAAAGTGCTGTGAATAAGATTAATAGTATTTTTTTCATATCATGATATTTTAAATTTAAAGTTCAATTATCGTGCCACGCTTTTTATCATAAATAGAACTATTTATATTAAACTGAAAATCATGGCGCATAAAACAGATAAAGAAATCTTTTTTGAAAAAATGCACTTGGCTGGTGGAATGCCTCTTAATGAGGATTTTCTCAATAGAGGTAAGAAAATAGCACAACAAACTGGTGAAAAGGGTGGTGAACTAATCGATCAACTACAACAAAAATTAGGTATTCCTGATTGGAATTCACCAGAAGGACAAGCAAAAAGACAACAGGTTGCACAACAAGCGGGTGATACTTATCAGAAAGTAACCGGTGTTCTCGCTGCCTCAATTGATGACCAATCTAAAGCGAGAAAGATTCAAACTCTATTAAAGGGTTCAACGATATTATCAATAATTCTTGGTGTACGAGGTGCACTTTTTAATTCGCATATTATACAACAAACACTTAGCCAAGATGGATTAGCTGGAAAACTCAATCAATGGTTTGGAACCGAATTTATGGATACCGCCATTGATCTTGGTGGGGTTGGTGGTCAGTTTTGGCTTAAATTAGCAATTTTTCTGTTCGTATTAAGAGTTTTACATAAAGTATTATCAAAGGGTAGTGAGATTAAACAAGACGCAAGAGGTCTTTGGAATGGGATTAAAAATCTTTTTGGTGGTAGTAAACAAATGAAGGAAGCGTTTGAATTGGCAGAGAATGAAATGTTAAATGAATATCAATATCCAGATAATGCAGAAACATATCAAAGATTAATTGATGCTGCAATAAATGATGGTCATATTACACCACAACAAGCAAATGCAGAGTATATTGTAAAGGTAGCTCAAGAAATTGCAACTGAATTTGATAGGATGGGACTTGAAACTCATTGGGATAGATTATATAATGACTTTTTAACAACGATCAGCAAAATTGGGATGTTGAATCTAAAGATAAATGAAAAAGATGATAAGTGGATTCAAAAAGCAGTTAATCCAGAACACAAGGGTTATTGTACTCCAATGACCAAAGATACTTGCACACCCGCACGTAAGGCACTCGCTAAACGATTTAAAAAGGGGATCGAGGATGAATCTGTAGTTAATGAATTACAAGGTAAACTCAATAATCAGACAGCAGAAGGTATTGTTAAAAGATTTCTTGCAGACGGCAATGATCCGCTCCACAGTAAAAAGGATAGATGGAATTTAATGAACCTAATAGTAAACAACACTAAGGATGATATTAGTCAAGATGAATTGACTGCAATAATTTATGATGTTATGGAAGAACTTAATGAAAATAAAAAACTAAAAGCAAAAAAACTTCTCTTTGAGAGAATGAATAAAGTGGCTGGAATGCCATTGAACGAGAACAATAATAATTTTGAAAGAAAAGTATCATTTTGGATTTATAGTAATGATGGTGACTTTCTCGGTGAAACCGATCCAATTTCTGAAGATAGATATGTTACCGAACGAGATGATTTATTTGCACAACCAGAATGGGATAAATTTGCAAAGGAAAATAATGTAACGCCTGAACAAGTAGGTCAAATTAAAAGAGATAGACGTTATTTTATGAATGGTAAGGAATTAGAAAAGGCACATTATTCACCAAGTCAATCAGAAGAACTTTACGATTCAGAAACAAATACTTGGTATAATCTCAGTGGCTCACAAATGCGTGATCCCTCTGAATATGAAAGGTATTCAGATGGAACGAACCAATGGGGTGAAAGATATGACGATGATTATTAAAATATATTAATTATGAAAAAACAGGAAAACACTAAACAAAAATTGTTTGAAATGGTAAATAAACTCGAACCCAATTTTAAACTAAATGAAGACGCTGGTTATGAGGCGGGTGAATATTATTCAGGGAAAATGGCAGAAGAATTGATAGCTATTGTAGATAAATATGAAAAAATTGATGGATATGGCATCGCTCCACAATTCATAGCATGGGCGATTGAAGAGTTTTTAAGGGACGATAAAACAAAACAATACCTCCCGAAGAAGTAAATTCATAAAAAAAGTAATTTTTTTCCAGAATAATTTGTATTTATGAAAAATGGTGCTACCTTTGTACCAGATAAAATTTAGAAAACGATGAAAAACGTGATGAACATATTGATGAACTTGGTACTCGTTGCCCTATTATGGGTGGATGATGCGGAAGAGATATGTTCAGTCGGGTATAGATCGAAAACTGGTATATAATAATACCAAAAGAGAAATTCGAAACCCGACCCGCAAGAGTCGGGTTTTTTGTTTTATAGCATTTTGTTCTTTGACGTATTGGGAAATTAGAAAAATCATTAAATTCAACGATAGGGGGTAGGCAATCGGGTCTGCCCCCAACTATCGACTGCGTAGTATAATGGTAGTATGCCTCACTGTCTATGAGGTGGAGGGGTTCGAATCCCACGTGGTCGGCAATTATTAATCTAAAAAAGGAGGTCATCATGACTGAAGATCAGAAAAAGTATGTATCGTATTTAGGATACGATTTTACGCAGTACGTCAAGACAGAGGATGACGTGAAGAAATTCGAAAGACTCTGTGAATGTGAAAAAAGAACAAAAGGTGTTCCTCTCAGGGATTGTGTTCATGACGTGGCAGAAGTTTTAAATCTGAGCGCAGAACTAAAAGGACACAGGCGACATGTTCACGTTCAAGGTCCAGTTGGAAGTAATTGATTATTAAAATCAGGTCTCTTCGGAGACCATAAATTGGTACTGTGGTCCAGTGGTTAAGATACCTGCCTGTCACGCAGGGGATCGTGGGTTCGAATCCCATCAGTACCGCAAATGCTTTGTTGTCGGTCCACATTGAGAGGGTGTGGGGTATGAGGATACACGGGTTGTTGTAATAAGCATACCTGCCTTAAATAAGCAGGAGACTGTGGCATGAAAAAGCCATCATCCGTAACAAGTGACAAAGCATTTCTTTAAAATTTACCGTTATAACAGTAAAAAGTATCATAAAGAATACTTTCGTCTGGAGAAACCAGACAAATTACCGCTATAACAGTAAAAAAGTGTCATATACGATACAAAATCGGACGATTATCGGAAGATTGTCTGGATAAACCAGACGATTATCGGACGATTAAATGCTGCGTTAGGCAAATTGGTAAGCCGTCAGACCTTCAATCTGAAGATTAGGGGTTCGAACCCCCTACGCAGTACAAAGCGAAATCGAAATGTCGAAAGATAGTAATGGTTAAGTCCATCGGTTTTTGTGGTTTTGAGTCACGATAGAGACTCATGTAATAAGGGCATACACTCCCTTTCCACCGCTCAATTTGCTCGGTTCTTCTAACGGTTAGGAATTCGGGTTTTCATCCCGGCAATAGGGGTTCGATTCCCCTACCGAGTACAAGAGTATTTATTTAAAATAATTTTATTAAAACATAAAAAAATGGAAGACAGTGAAGGTAACAAGAGAAAAAATAGCGACCCTCTGCCTAATGCTTGGAACATTTTTCAATCCATTAGGCTACGATGCCCTTTTGAAATGGTTAATGGATATGACAGGCAATTACTGGATTTCAATTTCCGTTTTTTACCTTGCATCGGTATTATTCTTTATATCTTATTTTGTGTTATCTAAGATAAACCCTTTAAAATTTCTAAAAAGAAAATGATAATGTAAATTATAATTTACAAAAACCCACCATTTTGTAAAATGTATTTAACGTTATGGGATTTGTTGCATATTATCCCCAAAATAATTATATTTGGGGAAAATATGACGCATTATGAATGAATATCCAAAAGTATTAGTATTAGGTGACGGTCTTTTAGGGTCGGAAATTATCAAGCAAACGGGTTGGGAATATCTCTCAATGGAAAAGGATGAAATTGATGTGGTTAAAAACTTTGATGATTTTGCAGATTTATTAATGAATGTCGATCCAGACGTAGTTGTAAACTGTATTGGTTATACAAACACCTACGATAAAGAAAGACAAAAACATTGGGATGTAAACTATGAATTTGTCGCAAATCTTGCAAGTATATGCGACACGGAATACATCAAATTAGTCCATATATCAACGGATTACATCTACGCAAATAGCGAGGGGGGGTCGGCAAAAAAAGAGACAGACGTACCTGTTCATCAAAACACTTGGTATGCATATACGAAATTACTTTCAGATGCGCACGTCCAATTAAGAGTTCAAGATTATTTGCTCGTAAGATGTTCATTTAAACCAACACCATTTCCATATGAAAAAGCATTTGGGAACGTGAAGGGAAATTTTGACTATGTTGATGTGATTGCTGGTCAAATAATTGAACTCATTAATGAAGATAGGTCTGGTGTTTGGAATATCGGCACACGATTCAAATCGGTTTTTGAGTTGGCAAAAAGAACAAAACCAGATATTGGTGATTGGTACAACGATGTTCTTCCTACAATCGAAATGGATTTATCTAAATTTAATAATAGGCTTCCTTAACTCAGTTGGTTCAGAGTGCTTCCCTTACAAGGAAGAAGTCGTAGGTTCGAATCCTACAGGAAGCACAATCCCTCTCGTGGTGGAATTGGTAGACACGCTTGACTTAGGATCAAGTGCCGTGAGGTGTGAGAGTTCGAGTCTCTCCGAGAGGACAACCCCTGCGAAATGTTCGAATCATTAGCCAAGTAATTGGTGCTGAAGTACAAAGCGCATGGTAAAGCAGGGAGGATTTTGGGGCAGTAGCATAGTCTGGCTAATGCGTCTGTTTTGCAAGCAGAAGATCGTGGGTTCAAATCCCACCTGTTCCACAAAGTAATTTGGAAACGTGGTTCGTAATGGAAACTCGTAAGTGCGAACGTGGCACGTAGGCTTACTTATTAGATGTGCGCTTTCAATGCAGCGTATGCTATTTAAGTAGCAGACTCGGTACAAAAAGGACGGTTCGTCCAAATTACTTTATTATACGGGTATCGTCTAACTGGTAAGACACTCTCCGTCCAAGGGGAGAAATGGTAAGGCATGCATTATGGTTCGAATCCCCCTACCCGTGCAAAATGAGTAGCCACGCAGTAGGCATACGTAAGTTCGATCCTTGGCTATGGTCGGAACGTGGTCTCATTTATGGGGATGTGCTGGAATTGGTTTACAGGCTGGTCTAAGAAACCAGTGTCGAAAGGCATGTGGGTTCGAGTCCCACCATCCTCACAAGTGAAATCTGGTTAATACATGTTAAAGCAGGTTTCATTATTCGTGATCGCAAGGTCATGGAGGACAACAGTTAATAATTACGTAATAAACCTGTTGTTTCCCCGACATAGAGCAGTTGGATAGCTCGCCCTCGTTCAAGGGGGAGGTCGCAGGTTCGAGTCCTGCTGTCGGAACAAATTATCCTTGTATTATTAATATACAATGATTACTTTTGAAATTAAAAATGGAATACGAACCAATTAAATTTGAATTTACAGAAGAAGAACGTAGACTTGCTGCCGATGAAGGATATCGTAGACATCGAGTTGATATGGAAATTGGGGCAAAACCAAGAGATGGTGCACCTAAAGAAGAAAAAGAATCTATAAAATTAGACCTTTATGGTGCTGCTGGTGAAATGGCTGTCGCATCTTATCTTGGTTTAAAAAAGTTCCTTTATGAAGAAGTGACTCCAAGACGAGGAAGTTATGATCTCCCCCCAAACATTGATGTTAAAGCAGCAATGCAACATCGTTTTAATTTAATACTTAAAGTTGAGGACAATCCTGATTTCATATATGTTTTGGTCACGTTTCAAAATAAAGAATGTATCATTCATGGATGGATTGAAGGTAAAATGGGTAAGAAAGAGTATAATTATACTGAAGGTATAACGAGAAGACCTTCTTATATTGTACAAAAGGGATTATTAAGACCAATGGTGGAATTGAAAGAAATTATAGAATCATTAAATTTGGGGAATTAGCTCAGTTGGCTGGAGCACCTGCCTTGCACGCAGGGGGTCATCGGTTCGAATCCGATATTCTCCACCAATCCATGCAAATAAGGCAGGTAATCTAAAATCCTGTGGTTGAGGGGTAGCGTGTCCGTGCGTGCGTGGGGATAAGTTGGTTGGAAACCAATCACGTCCTTCAATCGATTGCCATGTATTTATATTAAACATGAAAATATGATATTATCTACAATTCTATTCTCGCTTATGGTTACGGTATTCGTAGCCTATGTAGCATTCATTTGGAGCAAATACGGCATCCAAAAGTCTATTTCGGAAAGTTATTACGTACTACCAAAAAAAGATAATTGGTTATTTGTAGCATTTACTTGGCTATTTGCATTTCCAGCAATGTTATTAGGAAACAGTTATTTGATGCTCTTTGCAGGCGGTGGTATTGTTTTTGTCGGAGCAGCAGCAGCCATGCACACGTTTCCAACAAGAGGATGGCACTTAGGTGGTGCAATTGGTGGAATGATATTAGCTTGCCTCGCAATGATCTTCCAATATCATATGTGGTATATGGTTGCAGGTGTTGCAGCAGCAATAGGATTAGCTGCCCTTATTGATAAAAAACACCTTATGTGGTGGGCAGAAGTTGCAATTTTTGTAGCAATTAGTGTTGTTCTTGGAATTTCGATTTTTTAACATACGTCCGTAGTTCAATTGGTAGAATGCTGGTCTCCAAAACCAGAGGTTGTGGGTTCGAAGCCTACCGGGCGTGCAAATGCGCAAGTTGCCGAGTGGTCAAAGGCAGTGGCTTCCAAACCCACCAGCTTAGTCTTTCGTGGGTTCGAATCCTACCTTGCGTGCAACGATGAGGCGGTAGTAAAAATCGCAGGTACGAATCACAGATCACCGTAGAGTCCAAATCTACACGATTACCACCGAGGGCAGAAATGTACCCAAGAGTAATATCGGTTAGTGATTCGCTACCGCTTCAGAAAGTCAGTATTAATCCAAATAAGAAAGGATGGTGTATTTTCAAACTAAGATATCGTTACCGCAAAAGTTGGTGGTGGAAGAAAGTACACTACAACTATTTTCACAAAAGATTATTCAAAGAATATTATGTGAGAAGAAAGAGTTTCACTGAAAAGGAAATTCGAAAGTATAAGAGGTTCATTAGATACGATAATTTTATAACACTGAGGAAAGTGGGTTGGCTACGAAGATTAATTTTCTTTTTAGAACCCTAATTTGTAATATTTTTTGTTTTGTTTCGTTATAATAACTACATTTGGTAATCGTATTTATAGTAAAACGAAACTATGAAGAAAATATTATTATTAATCGCAATGCTATTCATGTCAATAGCACTGTCCTCTCAAGAGAGACAGAGAGAAAGTTATTATCAAGATGAATTTGCAAAAATCATTG
>Ga0307375_10003148_pt1 | contig 16399 bp, 17 predicted proteins | sample TR1MG_FD_202531 | JGI IMG/M metagenome (GOLD analysis project Ga0307375, IMG submission 202531) | Soil microbial communities from Risofladan, Vaasa, Finland - TR-1 | ecosystem: Environmental > Terrestrial > Soil > Coastal area > Acid sulfate soil | place: Finland: Risofladan, Vaasa | collected... | reverse complement strand
CCGTGACCAGCGGTCGTCCGCGCGGGACAATCGGTTCGTCCTCATTGGGGAATCGGGTGCCTGGTCGCAGCGAACGCCGCCAGCGAAGGCCTTGTGGGCGACTTCAGTCGCGATGCTCTTGCGTGCTCCGGCGCCGGCCATGCAGAGTTTCAGAGCGAGAGCTTTCGTCTGTCGCTAATTGCTCAGACTTGGTTATCGCTCGGCCGAAAAATATAATCTCACCAGAGTCCCTCGTAATGTTCCTGAATTCGAGCTTTGGGAAAAGCATGGTTGCCGAAAAGGCTGTTGGCGCCGCGCAGAAGCACTTCAATGTTGGGGCAGCAAAAGAGGTCGATTTGTCGTTCCCATCGATTGCGGAACAAGAAGCCCTCGTTGCACAGGCGACATGGATGCGGGGGAGAACAAGACTGCTTGAATTGGCGTACCAGACGAAGCTCGCCGATCTCACTAACCTCCGCCAATCCCTCCTGCAGAAAGCCTTCTCCGGCCAACTTGCCTGACCCGCATCGAGGCGTAGCCACCCGCTTGACTTGGGTAACATAAAGGTTACCATAAGCCATGACATGGAAAGTCGAGGAATACATCGCCGAGGACGGCCGCATACCCTATCGCGACTGGTTCGATAGCCTGCATGTGCAGGCGGCGGCCAAGGTGGCAACCGCGGTGTTGCGGATGGAGATGGGCAACATCGCTAGCGTGAAATGGTTCGACGGCATCGGCGAGTACCGCATCGACTGGGGGCCGGGCTATCGCATCTATCTGACGCGCGATGGCGACAAGCTGATCCTGCTGTTTACCGGCGGTACCAAGGCGAGCCAGAGAGGCGACATCAAGCGGGCGATGCATCTGAAGGACGAGTACCGGGCGCGCAAGGCCCGCACAGGCAAGGCGAGGTGATGACATGCCACTGACGAGAGACTTCAAGCAGACCGTGCTGGAGCGCGTGCAACGCGAGCCGGCGTTTGCGCGCGCGCTGCTGGACGAGGCCGCCTCGCTGTTCCTCAACGGTGACCCGGCGACGGCGCGCGTGATCCTGCGCGACCTGGTCAACGCCACCGTCGGCTTCGAGGGGCTGGCCTCGGCCACTGAGCGACCGAGCAAGAGCCTGCACCGCATGCTGTCAGCCACCGGCAATCCCGGCATGGACAACCTGTCCGCGATTTTCGATGTGCTGCGGCGGAACCTGCAGGTGAATATCGAGGTTCGTGCCGCGTGACGGGAGATGTTCCTCCGTCCAGAAAAGCGAAAGGCCCCGGTGAACGCACCGAGACCCTGACGCCGGCCGGGAACCCCCAACCCACTTGTCGACAACTATGCGTGTCGCATCCATGGGAATGCAAGGAACCCGCGATCTCTCGGCGACTCTCACGCGCCGCCGGCTTCATGTGACACAAACGTGCTACATTCGCGCAAGATGCAGCCGCCCCGGAGCGTTTCATGAGCACCACCACCATCCGCCTGCCCGACGAACTCAAGGCCCGCGTCGCCGAGGCGGCCAAACAGGCGGGCACGACTTCGCACAATTTCATCCTGGAGGCGATCGCCGAGAAGGCCGATCTGGCCGCGCAGCGTGCCGCGTTCCACGCGTTGGCGGATCAGCGCTACGCCGAGTTCCTGGAGTCCGGCAAGAGCATTCCGTGGGAGGAAGCGCGCGCCTACCTCAAGGGGCGCGTCGCGGGAAAGGCCGTGAAGCGGCCGGTGGCACGCAAGCTGGACCGGTGAGGTGACGCGCGTCAGGCTGACGCCATGGGTGATCGAGGATCTGGACCGCATCGTGGAGCACTTGCATCACCACGAGAGCGCGGCGGCCGAGACGAGGGCGGGGGAAATCATCAGCGCGTTCGACGTGCTCGCGGACAACCCGCTAATCGGCCGCCCGGCCGGCGACGACAAGCGCGAGTTGCTGATCGGCCGCGGCTCAGCGGGATACGTGGCGCTGTACCGCTACCTGCCGGTGATCGACACCGCCCTGATACTGGCGGTGCGGGGACAACGCGAAGGGGGATACGCGAGGCCATGAGCGAAACGGAAGCCGATAGCCGCGCCAACCGCATCGACCCGGTGCTGCGCGACGCCGGCTGGGGCGTGGTCGAGGGCTCGAAGGTGCATCGCGAGCTGATCTGCCCGGGTCGCATCACCGGCGGTGGCGGGCGGGCCAACCCGCTGTCGGCCGATTACGTGCTGAGTTATCGCGACCGCAAGCTGGCGGTGATCGAGGCCAAGCGCGCCGGCCTCGGCCACACCGCGGGCGTGGGCCAGGCCAAGGATTACGCCACGCGGCTGCAGGCGCGCTTTGCCTACGCCAGCAACGGACTCGGCTAGTACGGCATCGACATGCAGACGGGCACGGAGGGCGACCTGGCCCTGCCGTTTCCTACCCCACAGGAGCTGTGCACGCTGCTTCCCCGAGGGCAACGACTGGCGCGATCACTGCGGTGCTGGAGGCGATCGCCAAGGGCGACCAGCGCATCTTGCTGACCCTGGCGACCGGCACCGGCAAAACGTCGATCGCGTCCCAGATCGCGTGGAAGCTGTTTGAGTCGAGCTGGAACCTGAGTCGTGATCCGGTGCGTCGGCCGCGCATCCTGTTTCTGGCCGACCGCAATATCCTGACCGATCAGGCCTACAACGCGTTCAGCGCGTTTGCGCCCGATGCGCTGTGCCGCATCAGCCGGAGGAGATCCGCCGGCAGGGACGCATCCCGAAGAACGCCAGCATGTTCTTCACCATCTTCCAGACCTACATGACCGGCACGGATAGTGCGGGCGAACCGCAGTTCACCTTCGAAGGCTACCCGCCGGATTTCTTCGACTTCATCGTCATCGACGAATGCCATCGCGGCGGTGCGAAGGACGAAAGCAGCTGGCGCGGCATCCTCGAATACTTTTCACCCGCCGTGCAGCTCGGCATGACCGCGACGCCCAAGCGCGACGCCAACACCGACACCTACCGCTATTTCGGTGAACCGGTTTACACCTATGCGTTGAAGGAAGGCATCGGCGACGGCTTCCTCACACCGTTCGAGGTGCGCCAGATGACCAGCACGCTCGATACCTACACCTTTTCCGACGAGGACGAGGTAGTCGGCGGCGAGATCGACCCGGACCGGGAATACACCGAGGCGGACTTCAATACGAAGATCCAGATCGATGCGCGCGAGGAAAGCCGCGTGCACGAGTTCATGGATCAGATCGACCAGCGGCAGAAGACCCTGGTGTTCTGCGCCGCCCAGGATCATGCCGCGCGCGTGCGCAACGCCATCAACCAGATCAAGGACAACCCCGACCCGCACTACTGCGAGCGGGTGACCGCCGACGACGGCAAGCTCGGCGAACAGCATCTGCGCGAGTTCCAGGACAGCGAGAAGACGCTGCCGACGATCCTGACCACCTCCAAAAAGCTGTCAATCGGCGTTGACGCGCGCAACGTGCGCAACATCGTGCTGCTGCGCCCGATCAAGTCGATGATCGAGTTCAAGCAGATTATCGGCCGCGGCACGCGCACGTTCGACGGCAAGGACTTCTTCACCATCTACGACTTCGTGAAGGGCTACGAGCACTTCAACGAACCGCAGTGGGATGGCGAGCCGTTGCCGCCGGACGAGCCGCGTCGCCCGAAAGGTTCCGGAAGTCCCGATGAAGTCCCGCCGCAGCCCCGCGAGGTAAAGGAAACCCCGGAGCCCACGCCCAAAATCATCGTCAGGCTGGCCGACGGCAAGGAGCGCTCGATTCGTTATCTCGCCGCCACGACGTACTGGCACGAGGGTCGACAGATCACCGCACAGGAATTCATGCAGCAGTTGTTCGGTGACCTGGGCACCCTGGTTGCCTCGGAAGACGAGTTGCGTGCGGTGTGGAGTGATCCCAACCGGCGCGAAGCGTTCCAGCAACGGCTGACGGATCTCGGCTATGACGTCGATCGACTGGATGACATGCGTCGCCTGATCGATGCATCCGACAGCGACATCTTCGACGTGCTGGCCTATGTCCGCTTCACGCTGGCGCCCTTGTCGCGCTCGGAACGCGCCGGTACCGCGCGCGCCACGGGGTTGAATGGCTACCAGCGCGAAATGCGGGCGTTCCTCGACTATGTGCTCGATGCGTACGAAAAGCACGGCGTCGACGAACTGGCTTCGCGCAAGATCGCTGACTTCCTGCGCATTCGCTACGGTGGCACCAACGATGCCAATCGGCTACTGGGACCGGTGCCGGCGATTCGCGAAGCCTTCATCGCGATTCAGGCGCACCTCTAATAATTGCCGTGATATAGGCCACGCCTTCGGAGAAACGGGATCAGGCTGAGCTATTTCCACGTCCGCTCCGGGTTGCAAGCTGCTACCCCCGCGCGTCAGGGAATCCAATCATGTTCGCGGCGTGTCTGATAACCGGAGGTCCCTCGACTTAGGTACTCACCTTGGCGCATGCGGCTTGGCGGGATCCGCGCATATTCTTCAGGGCAGACCCAGCACGCTGCGCGCCCCGGCGCGGAAGCGCCGACTGAGGTCCAGCCGGGTGCCGTCGTGCAACACGATCTTTGCACGGCCCTTGAACAGCGGATGCACTTCGCGGATGCGGGCCAGGTTGACCAGAGTACCGCGGTGGATGCGCAGAAAGCGCGTCGGGTCAAGTTGCGCCAGCAGGTGGCGCAGGGTGTCGCGGTGCAGGTAGCGCATCGGGCCGATGTGGATGTGCAGGTAGTTGCCGTCGGCGCGGATCCAGTCGATGTCGTCGACGGCGAGCACGCGGATGTGCTCGCCGTGGCGCACGCTGAGGCGCTGCACGTAGCCCTCGGCAGGGGCCGCCTCGCTCGCTGTGCCGGCCGTCGCGTGCAGGCCTTGCCAGTGTCGGTTCACGCGCGCCATGGCCTGGTCGAAGCGGGCCTGCTCGATCGGCTTGAGCACGTAGTCCAGCGCCATCGCATCGAACGCGCGCAGCGCGTGGTCGGCGAAGGCGGTGGCGAATACCACCAGCGGCAGGCGGTCGGGCGCCAGTTCGTGCAGCAGCTCGAAGCCGTCCATGCCGGGCATCTGGATGTCCAGGAACAGCAGGTCCGGGCGCAATGCGCGCACGGCCTGCATCGCCTCGGCGGCGTTGCCGCATTCGCCGACGATCTCCACCTCGTCGTGGGTGGCCAGTGCCTGGCGCAGCGCGAGGCGCGCCAGCACTTCGTCGTCGACCAGCACGGTACGCAGGCGCGGCGTGCTCATGCGGCGTGCTCGGTGAATGGCAGGCGCACTTCGGCCCGGGTGCCGCCGCCGGGGATCGGGCTGAGTTGGAGCTTTGCCGCATCGCCGAACAGCATGCGCAGGCGCGAGCGCGTATTGCCCAGGCCGATGCCTTCGGCCGCGCCGGCCGGCGGCAGGCCGAGGCCGTCGTCGTCCACGCGCAGTTGCAGATGGCCGCCGTCGCGGCGCGTGGAAATGCGCAGGGTGCCGGCACCGGGCTTGTCCTGCAGGCCGTGGCGCAATGCGTTTTCCACCAGCGGCTGCAGGATCAGGTTGGGTACCGCCGCGGCGAGTGTGTCGTCGGCCACGTCCAGCTGGGTGCTCAACCGGTCCTGGAAACGCACCTGCTGGATGCCAAGGTAGCAGGCGAGGAATTCCAGCTCGCGCGACAGCGGCACCTGCGGCGCGTGGCGTTCCTCCAGGGTGAGCCGCAGGAAGTCGCTGAGCCGCGCGATCATCAGCCGTGCCTGCAGCGGGTCGGCCAGCGCCAGTGCCGAGATCGCGTTGAGCGTGTTGAACAGGAAATGTGGCTGCAGCTGCATGCGCAGCGCCTGCAGCTGCGACTGCGCCAGCTGGGTTTCCAGCCGGGCGTTGCGCAGCCGCTCGTCGCGCAGGTGCCGGCGCGACTCCATCCCGCGCAGTACCGCCAGGATGATCCAGTAGGTGAGCACGGCAAGGTGGAAGCTGTAGGCGAACTCCATCCGCAGGTACTGGCCCAGCGTGTGCACCGGCATGTGACCGGACCCGCTCGGGTACCAGAACACCACCAGGTGGGCCAGCATCTGCAGCAGCGCCACCGCCAGCGCGGCCGGTAGGTGCACCAGACAGAAGCGCCGCCAGCCGCCACCCGCACCTTGCCGCCCCAGCCAGCCGACGAGCGGCACCAGCACCATCCACAGCCAGAAGTTGCTGAGGTTCCAGGTCAAGGCACGCGCCCATCCGGGCGGATAGCCTTCGCTGATCGACGACAGCCCCCCGCTGAGCGCGTAGGACAGCGCCAGCAGCGTCCAGAAGCCGAATGCCAAAGCCGGCTTCTTCAGGCGCTGGAATCGGACGGTCTCGGTCACGCAATCCTCCCCGGATGGTCGACTGTCGGCGAATCGGCACGCATCGACCCGTAGTTTGAGGGCGCGGATTGGTACTGAACAGTGCGGAGAGGCGTGCCCCCGGGTTCAGTGCGCTGCCTGCTGTCGTCGAGTCAGCCAGCGGGCTAGAGGGATGCGATGGATGCGGTGGTCGGGAGCGCTGAAATACAGCGTCTTGCGATCCGGGCCCAGGCGGGCCTCGTCTCCGGCAAGGCCGAGATCGGCCGGCTTGCTCCAGCGGCCCGCGGCGGCGAAGGCGATGAACAGGTCGCCCCCGTTCGGTGCCGCCGGCGCGCGATCGGAGCTGAAGATCAGGAACGACTGATCGGGCGCCACCGCCGGATCATAGTTGGAGGTGGCGTCGCCGCTGCCGAGCGCCAGCGACTGCGCCGACCGATAGCGGCCGTTGACGAGATGGCTGCGATAGAGCCGGAAGACACCACTGGACGGGTCGGCGCGCACGAAATAGAGGCTGCCGTCCGCCGCCACGGCCGGCGAATAGGTCGATACGCTGGCGTTGACGTTGTCGGGCAGGCGCCTGGGCGTCCCCCAGCCGTCGCCGACGCGGTTCACCCGCCACAGGTTGCCGCCGCGACCCGGTCGCAGCTGGCCGCCCCAGTCGCCGTCCAGCACCTTGCCTTCGCCATGCGCCGGTCGATTGGAGACGAACACCAGATAGCTGCCGTCCGGCGCCATGGCCGGTTCCATGTCCATCCAGCGGTTCGAGAACGGCGCGCATTGCGGCGCCGACCAGTTGCCGCCGTGGCGACGGGCCACGTACAGGCGGCGAGTCAGGCCGCGGCCGCGGGTGAACACCACCGTGTCGCCATCCGTTGTGAAAGCGGACGAGGCATCGTGTTGCGCTACCCATGGCCCCGCGGCGGCGAGCGAGGCGACGGCAGGGGGGTGTCCCGGCGACGCGAATGCGACGGGGCACAAGCCCAGCGCCAGTAGCATGGTCGGGACGAAATGGAGGGCTCGCATGATTGTCTCCTTGGGATTCGGGAACCGGAACAGACAGCCGTTTCGCCTTCGCCGAACGCGATCGGAAGGCGTTGGCCGCATCGGCGACCCAGCCCGCCGCCGCGATGGCTCGAGGGGGCACGGCGTCGGACGCAGGCTGGCACGCATGCCCACCGTCGTCGCCGGTCTTGTGACAATCGGCGCGGCGGGCATGACAGGCGGTGCGGGCGTCTCCACGGGCGGCCGGCAGGCGCTGCAGATGGATGCGGGGTCCGGCTCGAACGCCATTGGATGCCAGCCATTGCGCGAGGCGGAAACCCGGCGACTTCGCTCTCGCGCCGCCTGGCCAACGAGGCCGGTTCTGCGCCTGCGCGGGATGACCGCTGAACGGTGTCCTGCGGCCGCTTGCGCCCTCGTTGCGGGCCCTCGTCACAGCAACGGTGCGTTCTGTCGCGATGCCGTGCGAGCCTGACCGGGCGGCCATTTCGCCGCGAACCAGGACAGCAGCATGTGCAAGCGGCATTGCTTTCAAATCAGCACGGCGTGCCTTGTCGTGACGATGGGCATCATGGGCGTGGTCGTCGCGCCCGCGTCGACCGCGCAGGCCGCCGGCACGGACGAAACCGCTCGCAGCGCGGCGGCGGTGATCGCGGTCGACCAGCACTGACTGGAGGCTGATCTGGGTGGCGACACGGCCTGGCGCGACCGGATGCTGCTGCCCGAATACCGTTCCGTCGGTGCGGACGGCAAGGCGCATCCGAAGGCCGCCATCCTGGCCAGCGCGGAAAAGAACCACCACTCGGAGAGGAAACGGCACGAAGTCGAGGCCTGGCTGAAGGCGCACCCGTCGGGCCAGTCCGTGGTGATCCGCGGCGATACCGCGATCCTCTCGTTCTACGATCCGGCGCTGGGGCCGCAGCAGGGCGTGCGCTCGTCCGACACCTTCGTCTATGTCGACGGCCGCTGGCACGCGTTGTACTCGCAGCACAGCAGCGCCCGGAGCGACTGAGCCGGGCAAGCGCTCCGGCTACGGAACGTCAGGCATCGGCCACGCGCACCACCAGCTTGCCGAAGTTGCGCCCCTCGAGCAGGCCGATGAAGGCGGTGAAGCCGGGCATGCCCAGCCCGCCCAGTGCCAGCGAAGGCTGCACGGTCTCGCCCAGCGGCGCGAGATCGCTGCCGTTTTGCGGCATCAACGGAATCTCCTGCAGGCAGATACGTCCGATCGACGTGAACGCGCTGAGAATCACCAGGCGATGTGCTGGCCGTCGCGGAAGAACTGGCCGGTCGGTGCCGGCGCCGCCAGGCTGGCCGCCCATACGACGCCGGCGGCACCGTGTTCCACCGGCCTTCCGCCAGGGCCGCCGAGTGCGGTGGCGACCCAGCCCGGACAGACCGCATTGACTACGATGCCACTGCCGTCTAGCTCTTCGGCCAGCGTGCGGGTGTAGGCGTTGAGCGCGGACTTGGACGTCCTGTAGGCCACACAGTGGGGGCTGCGCGAACCGTTGGCGGCGCAACCGCTGGATACATTCACGATGCGTCCGTAGGCGTGCCTGCGCATCAGCGGGAGCATGGCGCTGGTCACTCGCCAGCTGCCGAACAGGTGGGTTTCCAGTGCCGCGCGTGCCGCGCCGATGTCGCCGTCGCTGGCGCTGGCATCGTGGTCGTAGTAGCCGCCAGCGTTGTTGACCAGCACGTCGAGCCGGCCGTAGGTGACCTCGATCCAGCGCGCCAGCGTATCGACCTGGTCCTGGCGGGTGACATCCAGCGACACCGCGATCACCTCACCCGCGGCGCCAGCCAGCTGGTGGGCGGCATGCAGACCCTTGTCCATGTCGCGCGCGCCCAGCAGCACGGTCATGCCGCCTTCGCTGAGCTGGCGCGCGACCTCGAAGCCGATGCCGCGGTTGGCACCACTGACCAGGGCCACGCGATAGACTGGCGTCACCGCTGGCGCCTTTCGGGCCGGCCGGCTCATGGCGCGGCGTCTCCCCTTGCCACCGCACTGCAGTGCTCGTCGCCGCAGGCCTGCCAGCCACCACCGAGCGCCTTGTACAGTGCCACCGCGCGGGTGTTGATTGTGGCCTCGGCGAGGGCTAGGTCGTCCTCGGCAGCCAGTTGCGTGCGCTCGGCGTCGAGCAGTTCGAGGAAGCCGGTCTCGCCTTCCTGGTAGCGCACGCGGGCCAGGTCAGCAGCGCGCTTGCTGTGCCTGCCCTGCTCGATCAGGTGATCGACGCGCACGCGCTGCTGGTTGAAACCGGTGACGGCGTTGTCGATGTCCTCGATCGCCAGCAGCACGGCTTGCTGGTAGTTCGCCTGCGCCGCGTCGGCGCGCGCCTCGCTGGCGTGCAGGTTGGCGCGCACGCGCTGCACGTTGAGGCCGGGCCAGCTGATGCTCGGTGCCAGCGACCAGGCGCGGGTCGCTGGACTGCCAAAGTCGTTGCTGCGCCCGGACAGGAAGCCGAGGAAGCCGCCCAGCACGATATGCGGGAAGAAGTCGGCCTTGGCCACGCCGATGCGCGCGGTGGCGGCGGCGTATTCGCGTTCGGCGACCTGCACGTCAGGCCGCCGTGCCAGCACGTCGCCGGCATCGCCGATCGGCAGGCTGACCGCAATCGGCTTGAAGCTTTTTGGTGAGACGTCGACGTCCAGTTCGCCCGGCCGTTCGCCCAGCAGCACGGCGAGCCGATACTCGCCGGCGTTGACCTGCGTCTGCAGCAGCGGCAGTTGCGCCTGCACCGCGCTGAGGCGCGCCTTCGCACTGGCCACGTCCTGTTCCGATCCGGCGCCGAGCTGCTGGCGCACCTCAGTCAGGTGCACGGTCTGGCGCAGGTTCTCGATGTCGCGCCGGGCGATGTCCAGCCGCAGCTGGCTGCCGCGCAGCACAAAATAGTTGCGTGCCACCTCGGCCAGCAGGCTGACCTGGGCATCGCGCAGGGCGGCCTCGCCGGCACCGACGTCGGCGCCGGCTGCTTCCACCGAACGGCGCACGCCGCCGAAGATGTCCAGCTCCCACGAGGCGTCGAAACCGGCCTGGTAAGCGGTGACCGTGCTGCGCCGGCTGCTGAAACCGGGCTGCTGGCCGCGACTGCGGGTGTAGTTCACGTTGGTGTCGATGGTGGGCAGCCGATCGGACTTCGCGCCGCTGAGCAGTGCGCGCGACTCCTGCAACCGCGCCACGGCGATGCGCAGGTCCAGGTTGTTGGCCGCGGCATGCCGGATCAGCGCATCGAGCGTGGGATCGTTGAACTGCTTCCACCACGCGGCCTGGAACTGCGCGTTGTTTTCCTGCGTCGCATCGAGGCCCTGCACCTGCGGCGCGGCAATCTTCGCCGCGTGGTAGTCGGGCCCCACGCTGGCGCAGCCGGCCAGTGCGAGAACCGTGACTAGCAATGTGCTTCGAACCATCACCGTCATTCCTGCGAAAGCAGGAATCCAGCGACTGTATGTGGTGGAGGCCAAAGGCACTGGATGACGCGCTTCGCTCGCCCCTCCGGGGCCATCCTTCGGATGTTCTGCGCGCTGCGCGCTTGTCCGGCTTTCGCCGGGATGACGAGCAACGGCTCCCTGCACGGTGTTGTAGGCGAAAGTCTTCATCAATGGTTCTCCAGCGCCGGCAGGGCGTGCGCGGCGGCGCGTTCGGCCGCACGCGCCTCGCGCCGCTCGACCAGGGCGCGAATCAATACATAGAACAGCGGCGTATAGATCAGCCCGAAGATGGTCACGCCGAGCATGCCGGAGAACACCGCCACGCCCATCGCGTGGCGCATCTCGGCGCCGGCGCCGTGCGAGGTGACCAGCGGCACCACGCCCATGATGAAGGCGAACGAGGTCATCAGGATCGGGCGCAGTCGCAGCGTGGCCGCTTGCAGCACCGCCTCGTGGCGGGACATCCCTTCATGCTGGCGTTCGCGGGCGAACTCGACGATCAGGATCGCGTTCTTGCATGCCAGTCCCACCAGCACGATCAAACCGATCTGGGTGAAGATGTTGTTGTCGCCACCGCTCAGCCACACGCCGGCGATCGCGGACAGCAGCACCATCGGCACGATCAGGATCACCGCCAGCGGCAGCGACCAGCTCTCGTACAGCGACGACAGCACCAGGAACACCAGCAGCACGCACAGCGGGAACACCAGCATCGCGGTATTGCCGGCGAGGATCTGCTGATAGGTCAGATCGGTCCATTCGAAGCTCATGCCGTTGGGCAGGTTGTCCTTGGCCAGTTTTTCCATTGCCGCCTGCGCCTGGCCGGAGCTGAAGCCGGGGGCCGGGCCGCCGTTAATCTCGGCGGTCGGGTAGCCGTTGTAATGCTGCACCCGGTCCGGGCCGGCGCCCTGCTTCACGGTGACGAACGAACCCAGCGGCACCATCTGGCCCTGTGCGTTGCGCGTCTTCAGCTGCAGGATGTCCTGCGGGGTGTGGCGGAATGCGGGGTCGGCGGACACATTGACCTGGTAGGTGCGACCGAACCGATTGAAGTCGTTGACGTAGAGCGAGCCCATGTAGGCCTGCATGGTCTGGTAGACATCGGCCAGATTCACGCCTTCGGCCTTGGCTTTCTCGCGGTCCACGTTGGCATCGATCTGTGGCACGTTGACCTGGAAGCTGGAGAACAGCCCGGCCAGTGCCGGCACCTTCCGGCTCGCCGCGATCAGGCCCTGGGTCTGCTTGTAGAGTTCGTCGAAGCCGCGGTCGCTGCGATCCTCGATCTGCATGCGGAAGCCGCCGATCGTGCCCAGCCCCTGAACCGGCGGCGGCGGGAAGATCGCGATGTACGCATCCTGGATGGCGGCGAATTTCCGGTTCAATGCGCCGGCAATCGCACCCGCCGACAGCGAGGCGCTGCGACGTTCGCCGAACGGCTTCAAGGTGACGAACACGATGCCCGAGTTGGTGCTGTTGGTGAAACCGTTGATCGACAGGCCGGGAAACGCCACGGCATTCTCTACCCCGGGCTGCTTCAGCGCGATCGCACTCATCCGCTTGATCACGCTATCGGTGCGATCGAGCGAGGCGGCATCGGGAAGTTGCGCAAATGACACCAGGTACTGCTTGTCCTGCACCGGCACGAAGCCGGTCGGCACATGCGAAAAGCTGAGCCAGGTCAGGCCGATCAGGCCGGCGTACAGCACCAGCGCGACCGAACCCTTGCCCAGGATCCGCTTCACGCCGCCGACGTAGCGTTCCGATCCGCGATGGAACAAGCGGTTGAACGGCCGGAACAGCCAGCCGAAGGCGCGGTCGATCCAAAGCGTCAGGCGGTCTTTCGGCGCATCGTGGCCTTTCAGCAGGAGCGCCGCCAGCGCCGGGCTCAGGGTCAGTGAATTGAAGGCCGAAATCACCGTGGAAATGGCGATGGTCAGCGCGAACTGGCGGTAGAACTGGCCGGTGAGGCCGCTGATGAAGGCCGTCGGGATGAACACCGCGGACAACACCAGTGCGGTTGCCACGATCGGACCGGTGACTTCGTGCATGGCCTTGCGCGTCGCCTCCTTCGGCGACCGCCCGAGTTCGATGTGGCGCTCGACGTTTTCCACCACCACGATCGCGTCGTCGACCACGATGCCGATCGCCAGCACCATGCCGAACAGTGACAGCGCATTGAGCGAGAAGCCGATCAGGTACATCACCGCGAACGTGCCGATCAGCGACACCGGCACCGCCACCAGGGGAATGATCGAGGCGCGCCAGGTCTGCAGGAACAGGATCACCACCAGCACCACCAGCAAGATCGCTTCCAGCAGGGTATGCGCCACCGCCTCGATCGAGCCGCGCACGAACACGGTCGGGTCGTAGACGATGGAGTAGTCCACCCCTTGCGGGAAATCCTTCTTCAGTCGCGCCATGGTGCTGCGCACTTCGTCGGAGATCTGGATCGCATTGGAACCGGGGCGGGCGAAGATCGGCAGGGCCACCGCCGGCTTGTTGTCCAGCAGGCTGCGCAAGGCGTAGTTGTCCGAGCCCAGGTCCACCCGCGCCACGTCGCGCAGGTGGGTGACGCCGCCGTTGGCGTCGGTGCGCACGATGATGTTGCGGAAATCATCGGCGCTGACCAGCCGGCCACGGGTGTTGATGTTGAGCTGGAACGCTGAGTTGTCCGGACCCGGCGGCGCATTCAGCGCACCGGCGGCGACCTGCACGTTCTGCTCGCGGATCGCGTTGATCACGTCGCCGGTGGTGAGTCCGCGTTCGGCCAGCTTCTGCGGATCCAGCCAAACACGCATCGAGTATTGGCCGGCACCGAAGATCTGCACGTCGCCGACGCCGTCGAGGCGGCCCAGCACATCTTTCACGTGCAGCCGCGCGTAGTTCGACAGATACAGCATGTCGTAGCGCCTGTCGGGCGAGGTCAGGTGCACCACCATGGTGAGGTCGGGCGAGCTTTTCTGGGTGGTCACGCCGAGCCGCTGCACCTCTTGCGGCAGCTTGGGCAGGGCCTGCGCCACGCGGTTCTGCACGTCGACCTGGGCAGTGTTCAGATCAGTGCCGAGCGCGAACGTCACGGTCAGCGTCATCGCGCCGTCGCTGGTCGCCTGCGAGGAGGTGTACAGCATATTTTCCACGCCGTTGATCTGTTCCTCCAGCGGCGTGGCGACGGTCTCGGCGATGACCTTGGGATTGGCGCCCGGGTAGGAGGCACGCACCACCACGGTCGGCGGCACCACTTCGGGGTATTCGCTGATCGGCAGCTTGAACGCCGCGATACTGCCGGTGATCACGAACAGCAGCGACAGCACGGCGGCCATGATCGGCCGATCGACGAAGAACTGGGCAATGTTTTTCATGAGTATGGCTCGGCGTGGAGGGGCTCAGCCCTGCGGCGGCTTGACGGCTCGCGTGGCGGCCAGCGTGTCGTCCGGTTTCGGTTTGCCGCTGTCCTCGTCGACCAGCGCCCTGTCCTGCGCATCAAGTCGGTACGACATGGCTACGGTCTGTGGATTCACCGCGGCACCGGGTCGGACGCGCTGCAGGCCATTCACCACCACGATGTCGTTGGGTTCGAGTCCGCTGTCGATCACCCGCAGGCCATGGAACAGCGCACCGGTAACGACCTTGCGGTATTGCACCTTGTGCTGCTTGTCGAGCACGTAGACGAACTGGTTGCCCAGATCCGTGCCGATCGCACGGTCATCCACCAGCACGCGCGGCCGCGCCTCGCCGCTCTGCAACCGCACGCGGGCGTACAGGCCGGGGGTATACAGACCATCGCGATTGTCGAACACCGCGCGCAGGCGCATCGTCCCGGTGCTGGAGTGCAACTGGTTGTCGACAAAGTCGAGGCGACCCTGATGCGGATGGCCCGGCTCATCGGCCAGGCCCATCGCCACCTTGATCCGTGCGCTGCGGCCCACCAGTCGCGCACGGGCGCGCAGGTGATCGAGCTTGAGCCAGGTCTGCTCGTCCACGTCGAAGTAGACGTAGACCGGGTTCACCGAGACCACGCGGGTCAGCACGTCCTGGCTGGTGACCAGGTTGCCGGGCGTGACCCGGGCATCGCTGACGCGGCCATCGATCGGCGCGCGCACCCGGGTGAAATCCAGGTTCAGCCGAGCGGCGGCGAGCGCTGCGGTGGCTGCTCGCAGCTGGGCTCGCGCGCTCTGTTCCGCGGTGTCCTGACGGTCGGCTTCCTGCTGCGCGATCGCATGCTGCCCCAGTAGCATCGCGGCGCGGCGCTGGTTGGTTTCGGCCAGGCTCAACTCGGCCCGAGCCTGCGCCTGATTGGCGCTGAGCCGATCGACCTCGGCCTGGTAGGGGCGCGCGTCGAGCTGGAACAGCACATCGCCCTTGTGCACCAGGGCGCCTTCCTCGAAGTGCACCGACTCCACGAAACCGCCGACCCGCGGCCGCACCTGTACCGTATCGACCGCTTGCAGCCGTCCGGTGAACTCGGCACTGTCGCTGACCTTGCGGCTCAACGCCTGCGCCACGGTCACCTCAGGCAAGGCGCCCGCCCCAGCGGTCTGGGCTTTGCTGTCGTTGCCGTGCAGCAGGAACCAACCGCCCAGCACGGCGGCGGCGATCAAGGTGGCCAGCATCCATTGTTTTTTCATGTCGCGCTCCCGGAACCATCGTTGCCGGGCACTCAGCCGCGGCGAAGGGTCGAGAGGATAGGTGTACTTTACGGTGTAGAAAATCCGTTTCTTGCGCATTACACTCGTGACTCAGAATCACGAGTCAGACGGAAATCGAGACAATGGAAGACTTTTCAGCAATTTCGACCTTCGTGCGGGTGGTCGAGGCCAAGAGCTTCGCCGCCGCCGCCGCCCAGCTGGGGATGACCCCGTCCGGGGTCAGCCGGGCCGTATCGCGGCTGGAGGCCCAGCTCGGTGCCCGACTGCTGTTCCGTTCGACCCGTTCGTTGCGGCTGACCGATGACGGCGCCTCGTTCCATGCGCGCTGCAAGGAAATCCTGGCCGACCTGACCGAAGCGACCGAGGCGCTCAACTACTCGAACCGCAAGCCCACCGGCAAGTTGCGCGTGGGCATCTCGCTGTCGGTCGGTCGCGCCGCGGTGATTCCCCGGCTGGCCGAGTTCGAGCAGCGCTATCCGGATATCCGTCTGGAGCTGTCGATGAGCGACCTGCCGATGGACCTCAATGGCGAGGGCCTCGATTGTGCGATCCGCGTGGGCCAGCTGGAGGATTCCAGCCTGATCGCGCGCAAGATCGGCTACCTGCGCAATGTGGTGTGCGCCTCGCCGGAGTACCTGCGTCGACACGGAGCGCCGCGCAGCATCGAGGATCTGAAGGATCACCGCTGCATCAACTATGTCTATCCGAACGGGCGCCCGCGCCAGTGGCAGTTCGACACGCCGAGCGGATCGACCAGCGTGGACATCGATGCGCACATGCTGATCAACGATGGCGAGTCGGTGATCCAGGCGGTGGTGGCCGGCCTGGGCATCACCCAGGTACCGCGGATGCTGGCGGCATGCATGCTGGAAAAGAGTTTGCTCGAGCTGGTGATGACCGAAACCACCTCGACCGGCAAGCCAGTGTGGATCGTCTACCCGCAGAAGAAGCATCTCTCGGCCCGCGTGCAGGCCTTCATCGAATGGGTGCGCGAGTTGTTCGAGCGCACCAACCAGCCGGGCCAGTGCGGGATCGCATTGGGCGGGAAG
>Ga0307375_10003147_pt1 | contig 16401 bp, 21 predicted proteins | sample TR1MG_FD_202531 | JGI IMG/M metagenome (GOLD analysis project Ga0307375, IMG submission 202531) | Soil microbial communities from Risofladan, Vaasa, Finland - TR-1 | ecosystem: Environmental > Terrestrial > Soil > Coastal area > Acid sulfate soil | place: Finland: Risofladan, Vaasa | collected... | reverse complement strand
CATACGTAACTGAATACGATACTCCCGTGATGTATATCACAGAACTTTACGCTTTAGCGATGGGTTTCACTCCAGATGATATCGGCTTGAAATTTCACAGAACTCGATTAACATCCACATTAGAAAAACTTGGTTTATAACTAACCAAATTTATAACTTTATTTTTTTATTTTTTTTATTATATTTTTTCTCTTGAATAGATTACATCAACAATGAGAAAGATAAATACTTGAAAGGAAGTGGTTGAAAGTGAATGAAAAAAAAGAAATAGAATTTTTTAAAGAGAAATTTGATGAAGAGCTTATTTCTGAAATAGAAGTGTGTTTAATTTTTAAGGATTCTATTATAAAATTGTTTATAGGCTTACTTTGACTTGCTTCTTATCAAAGTCCTCTGGATTCCCTCCTTCTTCTAGGAAATCTACATAATTCTTTAAACCTTTTAGGGTTAGCTCGCCAACCTTCTCATAACCCTTTGCCAATTTCTTATTATCCAAATCAACCCATAAGGTTGTCTCAACAATATCTCCTTTAGGTTCTAGAATATATCCAATCGAATTCATAGTGCTATTCTTCATATGCCAAGTTGCACGTTCATTTTCAACCTGTTCCGAATCTACAATTAAAATATCTCCTATAGAAGATTTTAAATGATATTCTTTTCCTTCCTCTTTTTCTACTATTTCATCAACACCAATATTCCATTTTGTAATAATTTTAGCATCAATAAGAATATCATAAATTCTTTTTGGACTTGATTTAATTTCAATTTTTTTCTCCATTCTCATTTTAAAATTACCTCTATTTGATTTTGGATGAAAATGATGTCGACATTGCTTATATACATTTGCGTCGTTATTTGGAAAATAGATTGAGTTTTTCAATACTAGCATTAAAAGAATTTAAAAAAGTTGTATAGTTATTGTTTTCGTACATTATCAGCACATTTATTTGCTTGATAAATCAATGTATTTCTTAGATTAATTGGAATTTCTTCAAACTCCTTTTGAGCTTCTATAAATAAATTATCAAGAGAAGAAGTAGTTCCCTTATCTTCTATCATCCATGTGGTCATAGTGTTTAAATCATTTTCACCATCCCACTCTATTGTTGGAATTTCTTCTTTAGTGTGAATACCCTTCTTATAAATACCTTCTGTTAACACTATATCTAATAGAGTGTCACAAGAGATCCATTTTTCAGAAAGGTAACATTCACACCAAGGATGATTTGATATTACATCTGGGGACAAGTTATAAAATGATTCTGAAACTATGCCTTTAATAGATTCTTTACGTAAAGAAGCAATATGATATTTAGCTGGGATATTGACAGCTCGTAACAATGCAACTTGAAGATTTGTTTTGGTACCACAATCACCAAATCTTTTTTTAAGAGTTTCAGATGCTTTATCACTCTCACTCATCATGAAAGCGATCTGATCTCTTACAAAATGAAAAATGCTTAATGCCATCTCTTTAAGAGTTTTATCATGCTTAGTAAGTTTTTTTGCCTTAGCAATTATTTCTTGATTGTTACAATCACAAAACTCTGTTGGTTTCAAATATTCCTCCATACTATTTATTGACTGTAATTCCATCTTTGAATTTAACCTCTTTATACATTTTTGACTTTGACAAATTTGTATCATAGTATTTAATTTATATAATTTATGTATAGTATAAAATTAGGTAGATTTGAGAAAATCCCAAAAAAAAATAAAAGAAGAACTTTATTGTAAAATTTATATTTAGTTAATCAAAGTTAAGTTCACGAAATTGATTCCGTTGATGCTGTAGCAGAAAAGTTACATTGGTCTTTTAACGGACAAGAGGGTGTCGAATATTAAAGGTCTTATCTTAAATTATTTCTTAAATATGAAAATTACCTAGGTTCTTATCCAGGAATTATGATTGTTTATTGATATTTGTTTAACTTTTTTTAATCTTTCTAACTCTTTCAGGCTGTTCAAGTTTGTCATCATTTCAGATGCTTCAGCTATAACAATCGTTTCCATGAAATCAGGATTAGTTAAATACTTTTTAAATCTTTCTAAATATAGTTTAAACGTTTCTTTCGTAATATCTTTAAGATTCATAGAGCCATGAGCTTGAAGTATTTCAATTAATTGATTTTCTTTATACGTAAGTGTTTCTAAAAATGTTAATAGACGGCGTTTTAAATCCGTAGTAATAGGATTCTTACCATGCCCCGATAAAATCATTTTTACAATTCCTTCCTCAACCATCGTAATTACAGCATTTATCGACTCTTTAAACTGATAAACATTTCCCGCATTTCCTGAAACGTATGCTTCTATTTTACTCAAATGAATGTCAGAAGAGAATAATATATTATCTCGTTCTCTGAACAACATACACATGCCTGGAGTATGCCCGGGGGCGTGAATTACTTTTAAATCTCCTGATAGTACATCTCCGTCTTTAAAAGTGTCGTTGACTTTTCTATTTTTAACATTCCAAACATCAAAAATTAATTTAAAACTATTTTTTATAACTTGATTTGAATTAGGAGTTGTATAGTAATTTATTGCATCTATAAAATCCTTAAATTTTGTTTCTTTTTCCATTAGAGGGATATTAAAGAGCATTTGAAAATATTCGTTTGAATGTTCAACATATTTTTTATCTTGCTCATGTATTAAGATTTCTATATTAGGATTCTTTTTATAAAGTAGGTCTAATAATGCTATGTGATCGCTATGACCGTGCGTTATATAAATATATTTGATATTTTGATAATTGATATTATTACTTTTTAAAGTAGTGTTAAATTTTCTTCTTGAACAACCAGGATCAATAATTGCATAATCTTTCTCATCTAATTTAATTAAATAACTATTACAAGAATTGAAATTCATTGTTTCCATTGAATCTTGATGAATTAATAGAATATCTTCTTTAATCACAGAATATGCTTGTGTTTCTCTTTTAGAATGTCCAGAAATCATCTCAAATACATCCTTTTTGGTTCGATTGTAAAAATCTAGCATATTGCCACATGCGAATTAAGACCCACACTCCTTCTTCAGGATAATAAACCGGAATCCCATGATCTTGGAGATATGCAACAAATTTTTCTTTTCTGGTACTATAACAAGTTAGTATTACTGGTTTCTGGTATTTATTTTTAAATTCAATTAATTCTTCAAAAAGAGCAATGAAAAACTCCTCCATCATTTCTCCAAAACTTCGCATGGTTTGGACACTTTCATTATCCTTCAAATAATCTGGAACATTTAAGAGATGGTTATAATATTCAGTTCCCATCAGTCCATAAAAAATAAGTGAATCTATTTCATCACTTTTTAGTAGTATATCTGGCATCACATTCAAATAGTTTTGCATATCATCTGAATAAGTTAAGTCAATGGGATTAATAGTAGAAGCTGTTTCGGGCATCCATGGTTTTAGCTTTTCTTGTAAGTCGTTACTTAATAAGGGCACTTTCATACCATTACTTTCAAATAAGTCTGACATTAAAGAGCCTGGACCACCTCCCATAGTGAGAATTCCTACTTTATTTCCCTTTGGAAGAGGAAGAGAATCAAATCCATTTAAAAGATTTAACATATCAATACTATTTTGGACTTTAATTGCACCCGTTTGTTCACAAATAGAATCTATTACATAACCTGGAGATGTTATCGCAGCTGTATGAGATTTTGCCGATCTTATTCCTGCATCTGTCTGTCCAATAGGGATAATAACAATTGGTTTTTTTAAATTAATTCTTTCAACTAAATCAATAAATTTCTTACCTCTTCGAACAGTTTCAAAATATAGACCGATACTACTTGTTTCTACATCTTCCTCAAGAACTTCCAAGTAATCCACTAAGTCTGTATTAACTTCATTTCCAACTGAGATTATTTTCGATATACCTGCCCCTATTTTCTCACTAATTGCGATTAATGGTTGAACTGCATATGTTCCTGATTGTGAGACAATAGAAATACCCCCTTTTCTTGGTGGCCACGGAACATGAGTTATATTTATATTAGGTGCTACTACTTCACCCGAACAGTTAGGACCCATTATTTTTATATTATAATTATCGGCAATTTCTTTCATTTTATCTTGAGTATTTTTATCACCGACTTCTAAAAACCCTCCAGATAAAACAATCACATTCTTTATCCCTTTTTGGCCACAGTCCTTTAGAAAGCCATTTACTAAGTGAGGTGGAGTTGCCATTACAGCTAAATCTACTTGTTCTGAAACATCATTTATAGTTTTATAAGCTTTAAAACCTAGAATTTCATCTTCTTTTGGGTGAATAGGAAAAATTTTTCCATCAAATCCTGCAGATACCAAATTTACAAGATGAAGCGTGCCAAATTTTTGCATCATATTTGAAGCACCATAAAAAGCGACAGATTTGGGTTTAAAAAATCCGTTAAATTCTTCTATTTTGACCAATTTAGTGTGCCTCCTTTAATATTATTCTTGCATCCACAACCATAGCACCCTTTCCCTTTTCAAATACTATTACTGGATTTAAATCAAGTTCATTGATCTCAGGATTATCCATTAGCATTTTAGAACATTTAATTAAGATATTTCTTATTGATTCGATATCTGCTTTAGGTTTTCCTCTATATCCATCCAATAAAGGAAAAGATTTAATACTCTGTATCATCTTCTCTGCCTCTGAAATAGAGATAGGACATACGCGATATGAGACATCTTTAAATATCTCTACAAATATACCACCTAATCCAAACATTAATACAGGCCCAAAATTGACATCTCTCATAGCTCCGATTATTATTTCAACTACGCCATTTTCAGCCATCTTTTGAATATTTACTCCAAAAATTTTGACGGCATGATGATAATTTTTAGCAATTTGAATTACATTATTAAAGGCGTTTGAAACTTCATTATCAGACATTAAATTTAACTTAATTACTCCTGCTTCTGTTTTATGAACAATATCAGGGCTCATTAGTTTTGCAACTACGGGATAGCCAATTTTATTGGAAAATTTAATAGCTTCTTCTTCACTATTAACAAGTTTATATTCACCTACAGGGATATTATACATTGAAATGATTTCTTTACTTTCATGCTCCATTAGAAAAGTTCTATTCTCAGCAAGGACATTAGTAATAATTGTTTTTGATTGTGTAATTTTAATTGCCTCTTTATTTTATTATTTTCATAATATTAAACGATAAATTTGCGTTTCTCATCAGATAGATTGTAATTATAGCAAAAATTAAATCCATCAATCCAAATAAAAATAATCCTATTGCCATCTCAGGCATCAATATAATATTTACGATAAGAACAATTTGAACCGTAAACCGTAGAATTATTATCAAAATAATATTTAATATATATTTTTCTATATTTAAAGATGAAAATAGCAAAAACAAACCTATAAATATTGATAATAATCCTCCTGTTTGGGAAAAAATAGGATAATCTAATTGGGTAATCTTTGCTCCTAACAAATTGAATAAAGGAACAATTAAAAAAATCATTAAACACCCAAATAAAATCTCATATGCGCCTCCGGTTAAGGAGAAAATCTTCAATAATTTTTTAGCCTTTTCTTCTTCCATTTTTCCCATCAAAATATATTAATTTATCGCCCTAAAAATTCAGGTTCTCTCTTATCAAAAAACGCTAGCAATCCTTCTGTAAAATCTTCTGAATCAAATGCTTTAAATAAACTTTCAGCTTCATTTTCAAGAGCTTGTATAGTTTTAACCTCAAGTACCTTATTAACTGCTAGCTTAGCTAATCCAATTGAATACGTGGGGCCTTTGGCAAGTTTTTCTGCCACTTCAATAACACGATCCATAAATTCATTAGCAGGAAACACATCATTAACTAATCCCATTTTTAATGCATCGTGAGCACTAAACTTGTCTCCAAAAAAGATAAGTTCTTTTGCTTTATGCATACCAACTATTCTAGGGAGAATATAGGTTGAAGACATCTCTGGAATAATTGCTCGTTTCATAAAAAATGTACCAAGCTCAGCATTATCAGCAACATAAATTAAATCACAATTTAATGCTATGTTTAAACCACCACCTAACGCTAAACCGTTGATGGCTGCTATTATTGGTTTTGGGGTTCGCTGCAATTTTAACACTGTTCTTTTTTGAGACACATCTATTTCTAATTCTCCTGATTGCATTTTTCCTCCATCTTCAACAGAATCGACATCTCCCGCCATTCCTTCGCTTGCTTGATTAAAATCTCCTCCTGTTGAAAAAGCGCGACCTTTTCCTGTTATAATTGCTGCTCGTATATCTTTATTATTTGATACTTCATCTAATGCTTCGTAAAGTTCGTCAAACATCTTTCCATTGATAGCATTCAATTTATATTCTCGATTGAATGTAATAATTGCAACATTTTTTTTAACTTCAAACAAAAGATATTTAAATTCCATTATTCAAAACCTCTCAAATTTAATTAAATATAAATTAAAAAAAAATTTTTTATTAAATTTACCCATTCATTTCATTAGTATCTGCATTTTGAGCATATCTCTCATCGGACCCTTTGCCTTAATCTTTCCACCCATAAATGCCTTAGTCGGACTAAGTTCACCATCCATAATATCAATGATAACATCACTACTGGTTATAATTGTAAAACTAGGATCTTCAATTTCACCCTCTTTAATCTCACATTTTGCATCCTTGAAAATAAGATAATAATTGTTAGTATCAGTGAAATCAAATTGCAAAGTACGATCAAAATCTTTGAATCTTTCTTGATTGGCTGGATCATCCAATTTACTTACCATTTTTTTAATACCTTCGAGTAATTCTTCATCTGCCATTTTTTTTCCTCCTTAATTTTTAATTTCATTTTTAAAAAAAAAATTTAATTATTTTCCTGTCCATTTAGGCTGTCTATTTCCTTCCATAAAAGCTGTAAATCCTTCAATAACATCTTCACTGTGAAAGAGTTCTTGAAATGGCTCCCATAATGTTCCAACGGCTCTAGTTCTTGTGTAGTGATAACCCTGTTGAAACCATTTTTTAGTCCATTTATGGCTTAATGGTGCAACCATTTTCATCTCATTTGCCATTTCCATTACAGCATTATGTAATTGATCATGAGGGACTACTTTGTTAACAAGTCCCATCCGATGAGCTTCCTGAGCAGATATAATTTTTCCAGTTAGCAGTAGTTCTTTTGTATAACGCATTCCTATCAATTCAGGAAGTAACAAAAATGCTACACCACTAGCTAAACCTCTCCGATTTTCCCAGAAACCCATTTCAGCATCAGCTGCCGCTATTGCGCAATCACACCATAATGTAAGCTCAAGACCTCCCGCATAAGCATATCCATTTATTGCAGCAATTAAAGGTTTAGGATATCGCATCATTAATTCGCATGGATCGAGCAAAATTCCAAGAAAATCTCCTAAATTCTTGAATCCCGTTGTTGACATCTCCTTAATATCAAGTCCTGCGGAAAATGCGGCTTTTCCTCTGATTTTTTCGTCATTACCAGTTAATACTATCACTCTAACACCTATGTCATCCCAAGTTCTTTCTAAAACCTCTCCAATTTCTGCCCATACATCTCTACTCAAAGCATTACGCCTTTCAGGTCGATTAATTGTAATCCAACCAACCTCATCTTCTATTTCAAATGTTATTGCTTTATATTTTACCATATTTATTTACCTCTATTTGTTGTTACAATTTATCGGCTTCTCCTTTAGTCGGTCCTCTAACAGAAGGATTCAACATACGCTCATCTACATCTTGTTTGAATTCTTGTCTTCCAATAAATAATTTTAATATATCATTTGAGCCTCCTGCAATTTGCATCAGAGCACCATTTTTTAGAATTCCACCAATTCCTGTTTCTTGGAGATAACCATCACCACCAACTATAAAAAGAGCATCCAATGCCATTTCTGTTAGGGATTGAGTTGCAAAAATCTTTGCTGCTGAAGATTTTAGAGCAAAAGTGAACATGTCTGCTTCCCCAGTATCTAAGAGATGTGCTAAATAATAGATATACACTCGTGTAAGACCCATTTTCATAGATATGTTCGCCATTCTCAATTGTACACCATTAAATCTAGAAATTGGAGAGCCAAACTGAACTCTCCTACGACCATAAGCTCGTGCTGTTTCCAAAAGATTCTTAGATGAACCTACAACACTGGCAATTCCTAATCGTTCAATGTTTAAAGCACTTGTCAAAACTGTCCATCCATCGCCAGGATCTAATATCATATTTTCTTTCGAGACTCTTACATCACGGTATCTAATAACAGAGTTTGCCATTTCAACATCTCCAATAAGTTCATTTACTTTTTCAACAGTTATACCAGGAATATCAGTTGGGACTAGAAAAGCAGTGAGATGTCTATATATCCTCTTCATTTCAGGATCACTATTAGCGTAAAGCATATGATAATCAGCAAGGGCTCCAAGCGTAATGAAACGCTTCCAACCATTTAGAACCCAATCATCACCATCTTCATAAGCATTGAGTTGGACTCCTGCAGCATCATTACCTACATCTGGTTCCGTTACAGTTATTGCAGCCCATTTTTCTCCCTTTACTATAGGTTCCAAGAATTTCTCTTTTTGTGCATCAGTACCAAATAAATGCACTGGTCCTGCGCCAAAGACTGATGTGAGTAAGGGATTTATGTTTAAGTTTGACCGACCGATTTCCTCATTTAGTATTGTGTACCCAGAATAACCCTTGTCTCTTCCTCCATATTTTTCCTCTGCTAGTACCATTAAAGGATGAAAACCTTTTTCCGCACAAAGTTTTGAAGCAGTCCATTGAATTTCCATAGGATCTTTATTTTGTTCTAATAATTTTACGGTTCGGGGAACTAATTCCGTATCAACAAAATTTTCAACCTCATCTGCGAACAACTTAGTTTCTTTATCCCACCAAGGCATATAATCAAACATTATCGATAACCCTCCGCTTGATAATCCTTATATGAATCCTTTCCCATACCAAATTTTAAGTGAACATCACCAATTTCATTTAATCCTATCCATGTAATTTTTGCTAATTTGATTTTATCACCCTCTTCATAAAGATTAGCCAGTTTTGCATCCCCTAAAGCCCGAAGTACAGGTTGAATGTCTTTTTTTTTAACATCAAGTAATGTCGCCATCTGATCAGCTTCCATGTGTAATGCTTGGTTGTATTCAAAATTCTTTGCTAATAATTTTAAAGCACGTAATTCTAATTCTTCATACATTATTATTCACATTTTTAATTTTTAGTTTTAATCTTTTATTTTAATTTAAATTAGATTTCGATTAACCTTTTTTTTTAATATACTAAAAGTATGTTCGTATATACAAGAATTATAATCTCATTAAAAAATAAATCCTATAACTGTTTTGAACAATTTTAAACTCAGTTTAATTTTTTTTAAACAATTTAAATTGATTTAAATTTTTTTGTAAATTATACCTTTTATATTAGACAAATATAATTTGAAAAAAGAGATCGCTCTTGGATTTAACAGACTTATTATTTGAATTTTCTAATAAAGAAAGATATAAAATTCTTAAAAGTTTAGACGGAAACAGTAAAAAACATAGACAAATTGAAATAGACTTATCTATTCCTGGATCTGAAGTCTCGCGCCACTTGAAGAGGTTGTCTCAGAAGGATTTAATCTATAAAAGCATCGCGAATGAGTATGAGATTACTAATGTTGGAAAAATGTTTTTAAAAATGATGGACATATTTGAGGTCTCTTTAAAACATAAAGATTTCTTAAATACGCATGAAATCACATCAATTCCAGTTCACCTTATATTTCAGTTAGGGAAATTGATGAATCTAGAATTAGGTGATAAGACCATGGAAAATATGGAGATTTTTGAAAATTTAGTTAAAGAAGCAGAAGAATTTCTTTTTACAATTACAGATCAATATCAAAAAACTTTACTTAAAGAAGCAGAACAAAAGTTAAAGTCCCAGTCAATCATGATTAGAGCTCTAGTAGATCAGAGCGTTTTAAAGTCTTACAATATCCCAGAGGGGTGGTCGACTTTATTTGAAGACTCACAATCTTTTTTTAAGAATTTTAAAATTTTTGAGAACGTAAGAATTTTAGAAGAAATCAAATTATCTCTTGTTGTTTCTGAAAAGGGGGGAATTCTTTTTTTAAGTAAGGATGGAGAAATTGATTATAGTCAATGTTTGTTAGATAATCACGAATTTTTCGTAAACTGGATAAAAGAATTATTTGAATGGTATTGGGAAAAAGGAAAAAACCTAAAATCCTTTATTAATAAAGAAATCTATTCTACCAAATAGTATTACTTTAACGATTATTTTACACTATTTATTTGAAGCGATCAAAAGACCGGGATTGACAGAACATAATTATTCGCTTCTTAAAGCTAAGATTGAAGATTTTAAAGCTTCAGGCGAGATTAATCTCAACAAATTTGATGAGTTAGAGCGTTTTTTAATAGAGAAGACGATAACTCTTAGCCTGTTTTTATGCAATTTAAGTAATAAACATTTTTAGAATAAATTATAGGTTCAAATCGCAAAAATTAAAAATATTGGTAGTAATTACTTATTTGCACTTTATCTCTCTAGATGAAGTGGAATTAATTAGGTATAAAAAATATATTTACAAGACTAAAAATTGTTAGAATAGGTAGAGATTAAATGATATCGTTTGAAGCAGAGAGAAATCCACCTTGGTTTTTCCAATATATTGAGAATTATTCTCACATCATGTTAGATTTGAGATTTAAGACAGAGTACACGTCAGTTGATATGTTAAACTTCTCGCTTGATTTAGAAATCCAAGGATTTGAGGGTTTAATTTTTTATATTTACAAACCATCATTAAATAGAATTGAATTCGACATCCTTGACCATAGAGCTGAAATGGTTCACACTATAAAAGATTTGTATATTAATGTAAAAGATTATTCTTCTTCGGATTCGTTAGATTTTATAATCATTCCATTTGGACATTTTAAAGAAGACCATAAATTTATCCCGGTGATTCGTAGTGGAAATGTTGTTTCAAACTATCAAACTTTTACGTGGACTCCTTCTCTACTATTTAAAAACATAAAGTCTGTAATAAAAATATCTAATAAATACGAGGAAATCATTCCGATGGAGTATTTTGATAGGTATTATTACCAATTCGATAGTTCTTTTAAAGGAAACAAAACGGAATTTCTATTCAGCCTTATTAATCTCCTCGTGCGACTTGAGGAAATCCCTGATGTTGATCCTTTAGTTACAAAAATTAAAATGATTATTTCCAAAACTAACGAGTTATTATTTGAATTGTGCGAGAGATCGATTCCCTTAGAGATGATAAATCTTCTCAAGGAAATAGAAAGATTAAAATTTAACCTCGATAACTTATCGAAAGAAGAAATCTATAATTGGCTGGATGATTTATTAGCCTCGTACAGTGAAAAGATCTAGCTGGTTCTGAATTTAAAGGGCTATTTTTATCAGTTAGTTCAAAAGAAAAAAAGAGAATTTATTACATTTATTTTTTAAATCGTTTAATTAAGGTCAGAACTAAAACAACTAAGAAGAAGATTGCTCCTACCAATAGAAAACTAAATTTAATAAATGCAGTTATCGAAGCTGTCAAGGGTACAAAAGATTCAAAATCTGGATAATCGTTAAGCATGATTAGGAGGTTAATATTTTCTATCAAATCGAAAATTCCTGCAACGAAAGGCGTAAGACTCATATAAAGGCCAATGTCTACTACTTTTCCGCTTAATTTCCTAGTAAAAAGTAAAATTAATGCAAACAAGGGCACTGTGTATCCTATGATATAAAGAAAGTCCCAGTACACTCCACTAGCTTGTAAAGCCATTCCTTCGCTCCCCCACGATGTAAAAATAATTAAAATTTGGTCCTTAGTCCAGGCAAATTCGAAATCAAGTATCCCATAGAAAAGACCTGAGTTTGTTAAAGGTTCAAAAACGAGCATATTTATAACTAGAAGGATAACGATACCTATTGCCGCTATTATTAATAAAATTAAATCACTTGGGCTTTTTTTTAATTTTTCTAAAATCATTCTATTTACTCACATTGTTGTGATATTAAATTTAATTATTACAGTAAGCAATATAAAGAATTCGCGAATGATATGAAGAGGATATATTAGTGTTATAATCAATAGTTTTTTTTAGACTCTAATATTACATAATGTAGTTAAAATCGCTTCGTTAAATTACTCATGTGTCTCGCGATTCCAGGTAAAATCATTAGAATTGATGGGAATACCGCATTAGTCGACTTCGATGGAATAGAACAAGAAGTCATTATAGCGTTAATATTGAACCCGGAAGTAGGTAAGTATATCATTGTTCACGCCGGTTACGCAATTGAGCAAATGGAAGAGAAAGATGCTTTGGAAGCGATAGAACAATGGAAAGAAATCGCTGAGGATCAGAGCCTCGATTTATCCGACATGTTATGAAAACGGAAACATGACTAAAAGAAACTACTTCTTCTTCTTATCTATTGTTGACAGAACTAAGTATTTTGCGTTTGAAAATATAGCGATACCAATAAAAAGCAAGCTTATCACATCAAGAATTATATTTGCATTACCAAACATTTTAAAGATAAACGCAGCTATCAAACAGAACATTCCTAATACTAGTAGATTCTCTTTTTTTTTAACCATCTTGATCTCATCCCTCCTTTCATTAATTTTAATAATTTTTGGATTGCTCCAATCAAGAAGATCAAATTTGCATATTAATTGATCTCATATATAGACTATATATGTTGAACAATTGGTAGAAACAAGGAATGCAGAGAACTTTTTTTTCGTTTATAAATCAAATAGTTCTTGTTTTAGTTTCTTTAATTTATCATAAAGCCTTCTAATAGATTGAATTGCTTCTGATTTATTATTATAATCTAAGGGTGAAGTACCATTTAAATCAGCTTTTCCAATTTCAAGATCAAAAGGAATGGAATGATATAGCGGGATTTCCCAATTTTTAATTCTATCGTTAATTATAGATAATTGAGAATCGTCAGTTACTTTATTGGCAATAAGGAAAATGTTAACTACTCCTAACTTTTTCGATAGATCGATTATTTTAGAACATAGATCCAATGATTTTCGAGAAGGTTCGGTAACTACTAGCATGACATCAATTCCTTTAGCAGTTCCGCGACCTAAATGCTCCAGTCCTGCTTCGAAATCCACAACTATTACTTCATTTCTTTTTACTAACAAGTTGAATAGCAAGGTTCTGATGAGCGCATTTTCAGGACATAAACACCCAGATGCGGGTTCTTCTATACTACCTAAAACTAGAAGCTGTAAGTTGTCTGGACCTGTAACCTTAAATCTATCCGGAATGTCCGATACTTCAGGATTAATATTATAAACGCCAGCGCCAGCTCCCTTAACAGATGTTCGATCTTCAATCATAGCCTTCATCTCAGAAATCGGGACTATCTTCGATTTTACTTCGTCTTCAATCCCTAAAGTGTAACTTAGATTCATTGCCGAGTCGTTGTCTATCGCTAAAACATTAAATCCATCTTTAGCAAAAAGTCGAGCAATCGTTCCAGCGATTAATGTTTTACCAACCCCGCCCTTTCCAGATACTGCGATTTTTATTATTTTTCCCCTTCTATTAATTGTGAACCTATAGTAATAATTTGGTTATAATTATAAAAGCTTGAGATTTGATTTGGTAAATGTATAATAAGAATAGTTTAACTTTGATAAGAAATTTTACAAATAATTAATATATTATTAGCATGGAAGGTTGAAGGTATTATTAAGGCTAACAGCTTTTACCCATCGATTGCATTCTTTTTGAGATTTTCATCATTTCACTAAAAATTTTAGAGTTCTCATTTGGATCTATACATGCAATTAGTTTATCGTTAAGAATTTTAATTTTCATCGTTAATTCTGTGAATTCTTTAGGAGGATTTACTTGATAATGGTAAATTAGCTCTCCTTTATCATCGCACTCAATAAATACCCACATTTGATCTCTCTGAGACCAGTTCCATCTATTTTGAGTTAATTTTCGTATCATATCGAAAAAACTTTCGTGAATTAATAAATGCAGAGAATTGATTATTCAAAAGCTTAATCCTGTTTATTACTTAATGATGTATTCGAAATGATATTTATTTTTTTTAGAAAAAAGTTATTAACGAGGAAATATATCATTTTTTTGATTGCTTTAATTCTGAAAGCATGCTTATTGCAGCTTCGCGAACATCATTATCTTTATCTTCTTGCAGCTTCTTTAATATTGGAATGGTGTCATCTTTATTAAAGTTCCGAAATGCTTTAATAAGATATAGTTTTACGATCCAATCGTCAACATTAATGAGATCTTTTAATACTTCAAAAACGCGATCGCCTTTAATAACACTTAATATTTTTATAGCATAAGTTCTAATATCCCTGATATCACTACTTAAATCGTCGATTAATTGGTTGACGATTGTAGTTTTATCATCTTCACTTAAAAGTTTATACATTCTGAAGAAAAGATTAGGAGGGAGACCTTTATAGGAAAAACTCTTAGGGGAGCTTTCGAATTCTATACTTTCACCTCTTTGATTTTGTTGTACTTTTAATTCGACGATTAAATCACTTAGTTTTTTGTTAGCATTCTCAAACTTCTGCAATTTAAGATTTATCTTGTTTAATTCTTCGTCTTTTTCAAAAACCTTATCCTGCAAATCACTGATTTTTGGATTTTCAAAAGCTATTTTTTCTCCTAATTCCTTTTCCATTTCGGTATTTCTTTGTTTTAAATTCTCTATAATGGAAATATTAGTGTTAACGAGGTTTTTCAAATCGTTATTCTCAATCTCTAATTCAAATAAGATCTTATTTAATTCTTCAATCTCATTGTTATCTCCATTATCTTTAGGTAATTCTTCTTGAAGTTTTACTTTTTCTCCTAATTTTTGTTGCAGGTAATTTACCTTTTCATGATATTGATCGTTATCGTAAGTTAATTGGTCTAGAATTTTATTTGCTTCATTTAATTCGTGTGAGAATTGATTTTTTAAAGCTTCGTTCTCATGATTTTGTTGTTTTAGATTTTCTATCTCCTGTTTCGAAGTTTCAATTTGAACTCGATTGATCCCGTTCTCTTCAGTTAATTTGATAATCAATTTTTTTGCGTCTAACAAATCTGGACTTTCTTCGCCTGAATCTTCTTTATAATTATCTAATTCTTTCTGGAGATTTGTTAAGGTATTATTTACTTCTTCAACTTTTAATCGAAAATTTTCGTTTTCTTCTGTTAATTGGACAATTTCCTTATTAGCATAGATTAATTTTTCGCTTTCTCCTTCAAATTTTTGAACATTTTCTAATTCTACAGTAATTTCTGCGATCGTTTGTTGAAGAATTTCAATATCTTTATCTTTTTTTATTATATCTTGCCGTTGTTGTGTTACCAAATCTTTTAGCACAGAAACATCTTTAGGTATATTATCGTTTTGATTGTTAGAAAGCTTTGATTTTTGGTCTTGAATTATTGTTCTCTGTTCACCGATAGTGAAATTCAATTTCTGAACTTCTTCTTTTAGATATCTAATCATTGTTTCTAAGTCAGAATGAGCTTGATTAGCCGAATCAATCGAATCTATCAAATCTTTTAGTTCTTTACTCATTTTAAACGCAAATTAATAATCTAATTTGAATTATTAATAAAGCTATAAGCTAATAAATCTTTCTGATCGTAAATTTTAAAAAACATTCATATTTGTATTTCAAATAATGCAATATCTATTTAACTAGGATAATTAAAATTACGTAAACATTCAAAATGGAGGTTTATTATATGGGAGATGAAAATTTAAGTAATGAGTATAAAGATAGAGAAGAATACGACAAGGATTATGATTCCGAGGATGACGAGGATCACGACGACGACGATGTTTACGGTGATGATGAAGATATTGATGACTACAACGACGGAGAATGGGATGAAGAGGATTAATAAAAATAGTCAAAGTGTTGTCAAGATGGAATATTAAATAAGGATAATTTAGAAAAATACTTACGCTTGGGATAGTTCAGGATAAAGAGTAAATAATGTTTTCAATCTTTTCGTAGAATTATTATATCTCGTAGCATCTAAACCAGCAAGATCTCCCCCTGAGTAGAATTTATTTCCTTTCTCTTCTTGTACTATAAACACTTCATTCATAATCTGTGAGGTTTCGGTGATGTATTTTTCAAAGGATAAAGTTTGACTTGGTTTAAGAAACCATCCAAACAAGCGACTATGACTGTTAAATTCTTTCCACCACTTCTTAAAGAAGAATCTTGAGCCAAGTTCTTTCTCGCATTTAAGGTGTAGGGAATTAGCTGAAGGCAATAAATTATACCA
>Ga0307375_10003145_pt1 | contig 16412 bp, 28 predicted proteins | sample TR1MG_FD_202531 | JGI IMG/M metagenome (GOLD analysis project Ga0307375, IMG submission 202531) | Soil microbial communities from Risofladan, Vaasa, Finland - TR-1 | ecosystem: Environmental > Terrestrial > Soil > Coastal area > Acid sulfate soil | place: Finland: Risofladan, Vaasa | collected... | reverse complement strand
GGTGGCAGTAGTTCAATTGGTTAGAGCACCAGACCGTGGCTCTGGGTGTTGCGAGTTCGAGCCTCGTCTGCCACCCCATTTTTGGAGGAATAGGCTAATTGGTAAGTCACAGGATTGCTAATCCTGCGTCCGAAAGGATTTCCGGGTTCAAATCCCGGTTCCTCCGCCATTTTAGGATACAAGGATAATTCAAGGAGGGGTGTCCGAGTGGCTTAAGGAGCACGCCTGGAAAGCGTGTGTACGGAAACGTATCCAGGGTTCGAATCCCTGCCCCTCCGCCAATTATTTTTGAGAGTAGGAACTTTATGGAAATAGGACACGAATTGAGGCCAGATACGGGCGATATTTTCGAGAGCTATGAAAGCCTCGATGAAGAACAAGTGGATCTTCAAAACAAAGAAATCTTCAACCAATGTGCCCGGTCTGTGTTTGAATCTGTCAGACCATACACGAAAAGGGGACAGCCATGAACTTCGAGTCAGGAACTTCGCTGGCCGTTTTTCAGGATCAACTCATCAAGCAGGTTCGTGAAAAGAACCTCAGCATCAGCAAGAAAGACTTGAGGCGCCTGAACAGGAACATGTGGGTAGCCTTGGCTACTCGTCTGGGACCCAATAACTTGGTCATCAGGCATCGTTGTTTGCAAGATATATTCAACGGGAAAAGAGAAAACCTCAAGAAAATCTTTAAGTTGTTCGGTACATTGACCCCAGGATTGTGGGCGGAAGGGTACTCATACTGGAAATATACCAAGGAAATCTTGGTGGCATGGGCGAACCTATACCAACCGTCATTCAGCACTTCTGTAAACGGGATAGACATCAACTTTGTGAGGACGGCATACACAGGTAAGGATGGAAAGCTCTGGCCGGCACCTTTTGGTGATTTGAGGGAAGAGCCCCTCGAGGATTCCCTTCAAGGCCGACAAACAGAAGACTCAGTCGAATGTCGGCCAGTTCGTAAGGATGGCCTCAGATACTGGATTTCACCCTACCCTCTGGGTGAGAATCTCCATACTGTTGTAAAAGGGTACAATGTAACCATCAAAGATGGGATTCCCGAAGGATTCAAGTTCTATGAAGGATACGACAAGAAATACGAAAATAAAGCCTCAGAGGCTTTTGATATGTTAAATCCCAGAAGAATTTTTTCCATATTCAGATTATAAGGAGATGTAGTGCATTTTGTGATAATACGGGTAGCATGTATCAATTGTGGCTACGAGAGTGTGATGGTATCGGCAAAGGGGCAAGAAAAAGGCATTAAATGCTACCGCTGTTTAAGTGATGTCGAAGTTACGGATGTCTTGAGAGAAGTAGGAACGAAATAGTGCGGACAACCTTTAATCAGAAAGGACAGCCTTATGGGCAGCGACTTTAGTGGCTTTACAGTTCGTAATGGCTGTCTAGCTCAGTTGGTTATTAGAGCGCTGGCTTGAAACACCAGAGGCGCCTGGTTCGATTCCAGGGGCAGCCACCATCAAAAAATCTCTGCCACTTTAGCTCAGTCGGTAGAGCAAGGGACTGAAAATCCCTGTGTCCGCAGTTCGATTCTGCGAGGTGGCACCATTTTCTTGGATTTATGGGGAACCGTAAATGTCGAATGTGAGTTGGACAATTCCGGGTTATGTTCCTTCTATGCCTGACACGGTTACTCTTAAGGGCCCGGCACTACGGAGCGTCCTCAGACCGAGGGAGCACGCGGAACAACTTTACTTAGCGGGACAACAACTTTACTTATATGAAAGGATTTTCCGTGCATTCGGGCTTTCTTCCGAGGTTATGGGAGAAGCTTTAAGAGAATTCAATAGTCCTGTTGACCCTGAGCCTCTTACTGAACTTCTTGATGATCCTGAACCTGAAGGAGAGCGGAAAGTTAACAAGAAAAACAATGAGCCTCCTCCTTGGAGCCGTGATTACAAGAAGCAGAATCAGCATCTTTTCAAGAAAAAGAAACGATGAGCAATATCAGCTACAGAGTGTATGGTCAAGGTGAATGCTTTTCAGGAGGCACTTCCATCGAAAGGGGTACTCTTACCCTTGTAGGGTGTTCTTTTACTGGAGAAACCGGGCTGTATAGCTCAACGGGGTCGGGCCCAACGGGATCGGATAAAGTTTTTACAGGCAAGCCCTTTCAGCCTTGGAGCAGAAAATATAAAAAACAGAATCGACATCTGTTTTTCAGGAAAAGAAAAAAATAAAAATCCTGCGGGAGTAGCTCAGTGGTAGAGCTCCACCTTGCCAAGGTGGCCGTCGCGAGTTCAAATCTCGTCTCCCGCTCCATACCATGAAAAATTATAATCTCAAATCTACCTGTATTCCTATTACCTGTCTGCCGGAAGGCACTCGGTTGATACCGGCAGCATCAATATTTAAAGACAATTCCGAGGGATGGGTAGTATTACCCCCTGACAAATCTCTTAAAAATAAAGAAGCTTTTGATGAATGGCGAGATGAAATGTTTAATAATGCTATAAATCTTGGACTCAAACAATCGCCCCAGTGACTGGGATGAAAAGTTCTTGAATAAGCAGGAATAGCTCAATTGGTAGAGCCCCACCCTTCCAAGGTGGCCGTCGCGAGTTCGAATCTCGTTTCCTGCTCCAATTTAGTTCTCGGCAATTGAAACGTACTGACGGTACAGTCGGATGTGACCTCCGGTGAGGACGGGTCAAAAACCATGTACCAGTTCCGTCCAATACAGCTGCCCCATCCGTCCCGTACCTAACTGGAGGTCGTGGGGTCTTACAACGGTTGAGTTGTAGACGTTAATCGGGACAGTACGTTTAAGCCCTTGTAGCTCAGTTGGTAGAGCGCGTCCTTGGTAAGGACGAGGTTCACGAGTTCGAGTCTCGTCGAGGGCTCCATAATTACAGGAAGAAAGTCAACCGGCACGAGGCCGGTGGGTTTCCTCTCGTAAAATTCATGAATCAACCTACAGTTACTGTTCATCAATCAGAGTCTTCCTTCTTGAAAGTTGGTGGATCAGCTTCAACTTCATCTTCGGCCAGCAACAATTCTTATGGAGCCTTAAAAGGTAGAGGCAAAATTACATACTCGAGATATTGTCCAGTATGTAACATAAAAACATTCTCTACGGTGGACCTGATTCAGGCTGGTACTGGAATCGAAGTAGAACAAAAAGGAATGCCTCAGTTCACTCGTAAGTGTGAATCTTGTGGGCATGAGTTCTGGAAATTGTGTTCACGATATGACATAGCGCGGGAATAGCTCAGTTGGTAGAGCCCTTGCTTCCCAAGCAAGCTGTCGCGAGTTCGAGTCTCGTTTCCCGCTTTTTTTGTCATATCACACCTTATGATGCGCTGATTGAAACAGGGGGTCGGTGCCCGAGCGGTTAAAGGGGATGGACTGTAAATCCATTGGCGCACGTCTACGGTGGTTCGAACCCACCCCGGCCCATAAATTTTTTCAATTTTGATCACCTGTTGGATTCCCTTGGGGGGGGTGGGCCGGATACGGCACCCGTCGAAGCACGACACGGCGGTGGGGTAAAGTTGTGGAAGCGTGCATATACCCACCGGCCCCCAAGGGAATTTCGGCCCCTGTAGCTCAGCAGGACAGAGCACAGGTTTCCTAAACCTGGGGTCGCAGGTTCGATCCCTGCCAGGGGTATTGTTCTTGGAGGACTAGGCTAATGGTAAGTCACTCGCTTCGAAAGCGAGCGCCGGAAACGGCTTGGGAGTTCGACCCTCTCGTCCTCCGCCAAGATGTACCTTGAACATGGGAGTCTTTTTATGGGGTGGTGTTCCCGTTGTGGAAGATGGAGGTTCCTGATAGGGACTGTTTGCCGAGAATGTGGAAAAAGGGTCAAATGAACCTGTAGTTCAATTGGATAGAGCGTCAGCCTCCGGAGCTGAAGATTCTCGGTTCGAACCCGAGCAGGTTCACCATAGAATTGAGAATGAAAATGAAACGAATAAAACGAAGGGAATGAATCCGTTCTGAGTTCTGCGGGTTCATTCCAAAACAAGGATATGCGCTCGTAACTCAGTGGTAGAGTAACCGCCTTTTAAGCGGTAGGTCGATGGTTCAAATCCATCCGGGCGTACCACAATCATGACAGTTGACATAGGATATCATCGGTTCATCTGTGACATCTGTAAAAAGGAGGAGTTTGCAAAGGGTCATCCTGAAGGATGGGTTTGGTTGAAGCCCCTACCCGGTTCGAGCGTCTTGAAAGTTGAACATGCCTGTGCAATCTGCAAGGAATCGATTCCCAAAGTCCGGATAGGGCGATGGGGTGAAAGAACCTGAAAGGAGGACATATGCTTTAAAGTACCTTAACAAAAGGAGCTAGGCATATGTCCAAGTCGTACAGGGAGCCGGTGTTTAAGGATACCTATGGCACAAGGCATAGGCGGTGGGCTAAGAATCGAGCCAACCGGAAGGTCAGGAAGACGGGAGAAGTTCCGAATGGAAAGGCCTACAGGAAGTTCTATAATCCTTGGAATATCCAAGATTGGAGTTCTCGATGGGATCCGTGGCCTTCAGTCATAACCAACTGGAGAACTGGGCTATTAGAGATATCTGAGCCCATGCCCGAGTGGAAAGCGAGACGGAAATAGATTTTGCCGAACATAACTTTTCAGATTTACCCTAAGACGGATCTCGAGATAACTCTCGACAATATCGAGAGGAGCGTGGAAAAAGTTTTGGAAAGTTACATCGGCCATGGGAATGTCCGGGTACAACAAGAGGATGACATGATGCACGTGTATTTACGACCAATTGTACCTTTGAAACATATCCATGTGAATGTCGTTGTAAACATGTGAATGTCGTTGTAAACAGGCCGGGATAGCTCAGTTGATAGAGCGATCGCTTCGTAAGCGATAGGTCGCCGGTTTGAGCCCGGCTCTCGGCTCCAGCTCTTTGAAATAAAGCTCTCGTGGCGAAAGCACCCCTCGCAACCGGGGGTGACAACTTATGATAAAAGCAAGGTTAGAACCCGATGGCTGCTCCTGCTCTCCACGTTGTGGATGAATAGGGATTGAGCACAGGGAGGTTGTCTTACGGGTATCAAATCCCGTCGAGAGTTTTTGCCGAAGTGGTGGAACGGGAGACACGCCGGACTCAAAATCCGGTGGCTTAGCAGCTGTGAGGGTTCGATTCCCTCCTTCGGCACCAAGTTGATTAGTGCGAATGTGGGGGAATGGGAGACCCGATGGATTTAGGATCCATTGCCGAGAGGCGTCAGCGTTCAAGTCGCTGCATTCGCACCAAAGGAAACAGTGAGAGGTCGATGGGCCAAATATCGTGCCTCCGTAGCTCAATCGGTTTAGAGCACCTGCCTCTTAAGCAGGGGGTTTTCGGTTCGATTCCGAACGGGGGTACCAGAATATGCGGTCGTGGTGGAATTGGTATACACGCAAGGCTAAGGACCTTGTGGGGGCAACCCCTTCCGAGTTCAAGTCTCGGCGTCCGCACCATTTCAAGGGAAAGAAGATAAACGGTGGCAACGGCAGAACTGGGTTTGAAGAGAAACCGGATTTATGTACAGATTCCGGCAAGGCAATCACTGGCATCTTTGATCTTGTTGAATGCCCAGCTGAGCAAGGAATCTTTGAGAGAATGGCTGATGTTCAGGGACGAGTTCCTTGATCAGTTTACGGTATTGACATGTCATTACTGTGGTAAAAGTCCTTTGGTACGTGAAGTTGAGAACATGGCCGATAAGGAGCAACTGTATTGGTTGGCTACTTTGGACCATGTAAACCCCAGGGACAACGGGGGTGAGGAGTACGATTCGGATAACTTGGTCATTTCCTGCTTCCCTTGTAACAACAAGAAGGGCAATAAACTCGATTGGGAGAAATCATGAGAGTTCGATTACGAACCGGGTCAAATAACGGCCCGGTGGCGAAATGGTTCACGCAGCGTCCTTAAAAGGCGCACAACCTGTGGGTTCGACTCCCACCCGGGCTATTATATGAGCCTTGTACGTATCAAGGCTCCGCACTTTGTTGCGGGGGTAGTTCTTCTTGATGATTGTGTCATCAGGGTGGCTCCTATCTTGAAGTACATGACGGGGTGGAATCGCCGTAAAATAGAAATGTACTGTGAAAAGAAAGGTTGGAAGTTGGAGGTTCTCAGCAACCCAGAAGAAAATGCTGTTAACCTGTTCAAGTAAAATGCCCCTGTAGCTCAGCGCATAGTAGCAACGGCCTTCTAAGCCGGAGGTCGAAGGTTGAAATCCTTCCAGGGGTACCATTTTAGTAGAGGTATTTTGTGACGAACAAGACGTTGGTTCTTAACAAGGGTGGAACGCCTGTTTCCATCGTGAATTCCCGAAGGGCTGTTACTTTGGTCAACAGTGATAAAGCTGTTGTTATGGCCATTTATGACGGCACCTTGATTCGTTCATCTGGATCCTCTTTGGGTGTGGACTGCGAGTGGCTTCGGAAATCAACCAACTCTGTGATTTCCATGCCAATCCCGGCCGTTATCAAGTGTACCAAATCGGATTACTTCCCGAAAAAGTACACCAACGTTCTGCCGTTCACTCGCCAGAACGTGTACATTCGGGACCACGGGTGTTGCATGTACTGTGGGAAGAAAGTATCTCTCAGTTCTTTCACGTTCGACCACGTGATACCGAAGAGTCTTGGTGGGACTCAATGGTGGGATAACATTGTAATAGCTTGCCTGAGGTGTAATAATGAGAAGGGCAACAAACCTGTGGGCAAGTTCAAGCCACCCCTGAGGAAGCCGTATGTTCCGAGGCTGGACAAGTCGGCGCCGATACAGCTGGTAAGCCGGTTGGCCGGGGAAATTCCTCACAAGACGTGGCTTGATTACATCTACTGGAATGTCATATTAGAGTCTTGAAAAAGATTCTGATTGACATTTCAGTTTTTCTGTAGTATATTTTTGAGGATGGGGTCGCACCCTCGTACGGGTGCGTGGATTGAAACATAATCGCCGTCGAAACCGAACGCGAGGGACACATGTCCTGATAGGGTGACTCTTTGTCTGAAAATTGAAGCCCTGTCAGGAAACTGAGAGGGCTTTTTTTATGGCCGCATCATCTAGTGGTTAGGATAGCAGGTTTTCATCCTGTCAACCGGAGTCCGATTCTCCGTGCGGCTACCATACTCGGTGCCATCGTCTAGTGGTTAGGATCGGAGATTCTCATTCTTCAGACCGGGGTTCGACCCCCCGTGGCACTAAAATCATAGGACGTACTCGGGTTCGTCCACCAAGGTTGTATTGAGGTCAATTGAGGCTTCCCTGTCCGTGAGATAGTTGGTTCCTTGATATGGGACATAGTCCTTGCAACCGTAGAAGTTTACTCTACGACATTTGTCGGAGTGATAGCACTCCTCACAATGGATTTTGTTCTCATAAGCCATATTGCGTAAGTCCTTTGTGTGCATAAGTTGAAGAGATCCACGCCCATATTGTATAATGACTTACAGGTTATTGTACAGGACTTTTTGAAAGATTATTAAAAGAAGGGAGTGACCCCATGGCAATCATTATCTAACCTCGGGAGGAGGTAATATTGCCATGTCACATCCCAAAAACAGGCGTGAACGTTTCCTGAAGGGTTATTTCTACGGGCTACGACGGATCAAGTATTACGCCAGTCCATCAGACCTGATCCGTGATCCTGAATGGGTAGTAAGCTTCACGCGGCGGCTTCGTCAGACTGGAAAGCCTTGTTCCTGCACCATGTGCGGTAATCCCCGGAAATGGCGTAAAGAGCAGACTATGCAGGAGCGCCGGAACGATGAAAAGTATTGGAAGGAAAAATCTGACCTATAAAGAGGGTGACAGAACTAGATCCATGTGTAAAACTTGTGGCCGTGTAACCGTTCATACCTTCAAGACTTCCGTCCTCAGGGTCAAGGATGTGAGCATTTCTGGTGTATTGATGGAGTTCTGCAACCAGTGTGGGAACTATGTCTCTCTGCCTCCTCAGAGTGTAGAGAATATCAAGAAAATGGTAAGCAGATGAGGAATCTGTGAACAATGAAACGAAGCTTAAGGCTCTCAGAATGTGGCAGGAAGCCGGCTATGTTCATGAGTATATGTGTTGTGGCCATACTCCCATGACTCCTGTTGAAGAAAACGGAACCGTCAGGCTCAAGTGTGAAAAATGCGGACGTCGGCAGGACGATGCGCTTGACATCGCCTACGGGTTTTACGAAGACGGATGCCATGAAGAGATGCAGGCTTTCCTCAAGGGAATAAGAGCACAAAGTTAAACGGGGCTGTAGCTCAGCTGGAATGAGCGCGACGCTGGCAGCGTTGAGGTCTGGGGTTCGATCCCCCACAGCTCCACCACCACCAAAAATATTGGGGCGTTTAGCTCAGTTGGTTTAGAGCGCCACGGTGACATCGTGGAGGTCATTGGTTCGAGCCCATTAACGCCCAATTTTAAACGGTGTTTACTGCCCACTTTTTGTAATCCCTCAGCCATTTGAAGCCCGCGGAGCAGGCTAAAAACTCACAATGTTTTGAGCATTGTTTATAATCCCCTGTATCCCACATGGACTGCTTCTTCTCACACGACTCCATGCAACAAGCCTTCAGGGAACCATCCCCCAAACCCACAAACACGTAATGATGCCACAGCTCATGGCCAAAAAGACACACGGCTGCATCATCTGGATAATGGAACCATTCTTCCATTCCCATACGATGGTAGAGGAGTGGGTAGCTAAATTCAGGGTCCACGTGAATCATGATCCTTGGTGGATCCCCGTTATACCACCCATAAGCACATTCGTAAAGATCTTTTTTTCTCGGGCCGAACTTCATGAACTTAATGGTTACAGTAATTTCATCATTCACGAAGTTCTGGTTTGACAGGAGATATCTGACCGAATGCACCAATGGAGTTCTATTTATGACTATCATTGATCGAACAAATAATCGCTATTATTCTGGCTCGTCTGGGATAAGGATCTTGGCATCCTCAATGAGATGTATCTCACCCACTTCGATGTCGTCCAGTATCTCACAATATGTATCGTTCTCTTTTCTTCTCAGGTCTCCCCGATCATCCTTTTGTTTATTGGGAACGAGAATCATGCAATTGACAATATCCGCACTGTCCGGGGTTAGATAGACCTTTTGCCGGGTCTTTATGAGAACCGTTCCATCAATATCCCGGAACAAGCTTCCACTGGAAACATCTTTGAAAGGTTTGGCTTTTGACACAATTATTCTCCTATCGTGGAATTTGAAATACGGCCCATTCCGTCAATATGGCTGTCAGCAATCCGCATCCAAATCCTATGTAGATCATATTTTTTTCTAGCCAAGTTCGCTTCACATTTTCTTGAAGCAGTTTTATCTGAGCCTGGTAGACTTCTTCGGCATCAAGAGCCTTATCATAATAAGTTCTATTCAAAGTATCAAGGATTTTGATTTTAGTCTGTTGTTGCTCATAGTTGGACTTATAGAACGTATAGAGAGCAGCCTTCTTTTCACTGATAAGAATACCGGGCGGAACCGTGATTGTATCCTTGTACACTGTCACCAGTCTTCCGGAATCGATGGCTATGGACTTGAAGTCTTGAGCATCCTTGGCAACGACCGAGTCTGTAGCCCATTGTGGAAGAACAGTTTCTACGTCAAGGTATGGGGGCATCATGCTGTACTTGAGAGGGGGTTCTTTGAGGGTTTCTTTAGTACAGGACGCCAATAGAGCCAAGGCAATGAGGGATATCAAGAGCTTCATAGCATTCCCTTTCATGATGATGGTTCTGATTCTTCAGATTCATCTTCTGACTCATCTTCTGAATCAGATGGAACAATAAGCCAAATAGGATTCAAAAGATCGAGATCTTCGGGCTTCTTAAAAGGACACGCGGTAGGAGCTTGGATAGGCTCTGTTGCATCCACAAATAATGTACATGGAGATTTCGGGCATACTGTACACAAAAAGATCAAGGAGGTTTCAGAGGGCGATTTCATATTTTTTATCCTATCATGTCTGCAAGGCGCCGACGGCGTTCCCGGCTATCCTCGATGGTTTGAACCTCTTTAAGTTTCTTCATGGTTTCATCGTTTTTGGTTTTGGCCACGGTCGCCTCAATTTTGGCTACCGTCTGAACCTCGATGATTTGCTCTTTTATTTCCTGTATGTGATCTTTAGCCGCACTGGCTGATTCTTCCACATTGTCCTCAGTTTTGGTGCCCTTGGCATCTTGGATAATCTTCAGAATGAGTACCAACGCTCCTGGGGCTAAAATGAGCAAGTACTTCCAGTATTTCTTCACAATAGGAACCTTCCGGAAGATTATAGCAAGAGTCACAACAAGAACTATGGCGATTAAGCCTATGATTTCCCAAGACATAGATCTTTTCCTTTCTATGAAAGAGACCTTATCAGGTGTTCGACGACGTTTGGCGGGAAGCCATTCCCGATACCCTCAAGCATTCTGGTTCTGCTCCCGGTATTGATAGAATATTCGTCTGGCACGCCTTGCAAACGAGCCATCAATCTTGGCCCACACATACGCAATTCCCCGTCCGGCATTTTGACCACCCCGTAGGGGATACCCCTTTTGTAATTGCTAACCACCGTGGAGGCGGGTTTTTCAGGCTTCAGGGGAGGGTGCTTTTTTTCGTGGCGTGGATCCCTGTCCCAATATGCCCTTTCTCCTTCAGAAAGGGGTCTGGTGAGGGGGGTTCCAACATCGGCCTCAGGGGGCTTGTAGAGGCACTCTCCAACCGTCTTAGGGTAGTGTATGTATTCGGTGGGGCTTGGGGGGATGAGCCTCCAAGAGCCCTTAGGGGAGCCTAAGAACACCACACGGCGACGATGTTGAGGAACTCCGTAATTGAAGCAATCCACCTCCCCCCAATCGACTTTGTAGCCATAGTAGCTCAGCTTGTCCAATATTTCGTTTATGTAGCCTTTGAATCTTTGGAGGCCGGAGGAATTTTCAATGAGTAGATACTTTGGTCGAGAGCGTTCAATGGCTCTGAGGAGGTGGGGGAAGGTATTCCGGTCATCTTCCTTACCTTTAGTTCCAAAGACTGTGGCGCCGGGGGAAAATGCCTTACAGACCGGTCCAGCACTCAGAAGGTCACATTCCGGAATCTCATAGGCATCGGTATCGCCGGTTATCCCTACAGAGGGTAAGAGGTCTTGAGAGTTGAAAATATCAATGAATTTGGCTTGGATGTCGTTGGCGCCAACAAGGGTTGCTCCTGCCCGGACAATACCCAGTGAGGACAATCCTATGCCACAGAATAGTTCAACAGCTCTCATATCACTTTTTCGTGTTGGGGGGAGTTTTGGGACATGATTCACTGTGTGTTTTTTGCCCTGTTCGTTTTATCATAGCCCCGCATTTCCGGCACATGCACATAGAGGTCTTGGGAATGTTAACGAAGTTGCCACAGACAGTGGTTTTTTTGCTTTTGAATCCATATTTCATGATTTTTTCCCAACGCTTGCCCTAAGCCGACGTTTTTGCAATCCAATTAGCGTAATTCTCGTTTGCGAAACATCCGGTACATGGACCAGGGCGCTGTTTGTTATGGTGATGTTGACACGTACCGCATTTCCGCAAAAATGTTGGCTTGGGGCTGTTTTGCGATGAGGAAGGAATGCCTTCCTTAAACTGCAAATGTCGGCCAATCCTAATACCCACCAGCAATGTCAAAGACAGGATTGATATGCACCCCATTATAGACCCGAACAATAACATGCCGACCTCCGATCAATAAAAAGCACAGATTTATTCCGGTGGTAGTTCACTTCCTGTCCTTAGCTTCCATATAATCGTATTTCAATAGCCCCATTATTGTGACATCCATGTATCGTCCGTTTTTGAACTTGGCGTTCCTCAGGATACCTTCTTTTATAAATCCATTTTTCCAGTAGAAAACTCTGGCCACATGGTTGTGCGTAAAAACATACAGATAGAGCTTGTTGAGGCCAAGGTCAAAAAAAGCGTGATCGACCAAAAGCCTGAAGGCTTCTTTAGTGTACCCCTTTCCTCGGTCTTTTTCCTCGCCGATAAGGAAATTTCCGAACTCGGCACATTTGTGGTCATAGTCAATATCATAAAGGCCTATAGTGCCTACCTGTCGGAAATTTTCTGACAGAACCTCTATGATGAAGAATTTTCGACTGTTATCCGCTGATACTTTTTCCAGCCACTGCTTTTGAGTCTCCATAGCCAATGGACGTATGTTGAAGAACCATTTGTTGTTTTCAGGGTCATTTCTCCATTTGACGAGAAGTTCTAAATCCTTCTCCTCTACATGTCGGAGCCTAATTCCTGTACCTGATAAAATAAAGCTATTGTCCATAAAATCTCTTGATTGAGGCAATGACTTGGTCAGCATCATTATTTGTCATGTCTGGGTATAGGGGGAGGGTAAGTATGCGGGACTGAAGGCTTTCAGCGACTGGCAAAAATGTTCGGTTCCCATAGCACCGATAGGTGTGAATAGGGGTATAGTGCACCCCTGTGTTGATACCTTGGTTCCGGAGAAAAATACTCAGATCATCACGGGATTCACATTTGATATGGAATATATGCCATGATGATTCGTAGGTTGGCGAGTCTCCTTCAGGGAGTTCTATCTGGGGGATATCCTTAAGTCCTTCAAAATATGTCAACACTATTTCTTTGCGACGGCCATTCATCAAAGAAAGTTTGTTGAGTTGCACAAGTCCTATGGCCGCAGAGATGTCGTTCATGTGACATTTCAGACCTATCTCATCTACTTGGTATTGCCACCAGTAGGACTTATCCATTTCCGTTCTGTCCCATGTACCTTTATCGATCCCGAGCCATCTAAGTCTTTTGGCTCTTTGATTCCATTTTGTTTTGTTGAAAACCAAGGCTCCGCCATCACCCATGGCCAGATTCTTCACGGCATGGAAGGAAAAACACCCTATATCGCCCAGACCTCCCACAGGATTGCCTTTGTATTTCGATCCGGTTGCATGGGCGCAATCTTCTATGACATAAGACCCTTTTTCCGTTGCCAGCTCGTTTAAGGCATCCATGTCTACCGGCCGACCACCGTAGTGAACTGGTATTATGGCTTTTGTCTTGGGGCTTATTTTCCGTTCGACATCTTTCAGGTCTATGTTGAGGGTGAGAGGATCGACATCCACGAAGATCGGGGTTGCAAGATTGTAGGCGACCACGTGAGCAGTGGATACGAAAGTCATGGTTGGAACAATTACCTCATCGCCATGACCAACCCTCAACAGTTTCAGAGCCAAGTCGAGGGCTGATGTAGCCGAATTGACTCCCACGCAATGGTTGGTGTGACAGAATTCTGCAAACCGGTTCTCAAATTCCGCGGTTTTGGGTCCCAAGCCTATCCATCCGGAACGGAGAACCTCGGAGACCGCATCAATCTCTTTTTGCCCCATTGAGGGCTTAAATACTTGTATCATAGGTTTTCAATCCACATTCTGATCAGAATGTGATTAAAGGAATTGCCAGATATAATGAGCTATGGGAGGATTGAAGAACGTAATGCCTCTATTTAAATCGAGAGCGGCTTTTTTTGCAGCATTCATTACCGGACTGTCCTCTGTAGCATCATGCCCGAATATGACTCCTCCAGGCTTGAGCCATTTGTACCATGCCATGATATCTTTATAACAACCGTCGAAGGTGTGATCACCGTCCACAAAAATCATATCCAACAGGGTGCCGTCCCATTGGGTTGCCAAGTCCGGACTGGACATTCGATGGGGTGTGATCATATGATCAACACCGACTCGTTTGATGTTGGACAAGAACTTTTCATACAGAGCATCATTTTTGATGACATCAAGCTCTTGATGCTCTTCCGAACCCATCCAAGTATCAACACAATGGATGGAGGCTCCATTATTACCTATGTCTATGAGTTGTTGGGCGAAAATGGTAGATGAGAGTCCCATCCAACTCCCAATTTCCAAATAGACGCCATCGGTAGGCAACTCTCTAGATTTCTGCTGAAGAAACGTAATGTCAGAGCCTATCAGGTAGCCTTCAATGCCGTTGATCATCATTTCTGCGTCTTTACCTTTCGTTTCAATCCACGAGCCCGTGAAGGGCGCGACCAAGTTAGAATCATGATGCATCCCGGAACCGAAACTTAGCATTGTCTATCATGGCCCATGCTCCCGGGCATATTTGAGCCGACGGAAGCATGGTTTTCATATTCTGTGCCCCCACGGGATTGAAGCTGTGTATGATTATTTGCTTCGGCATCCTGTGGGGGTTATTTCGGAGCCACTTTGCGACTTCATACCCGGTACCCTTACCAGACGCCACCATGACCTTGCCTCCAAGGTCATGATCCAAGAATACGACATCGAAGGGATGGCTCTGGAGCTGCTTGATGGCTTCTTCGGCCGTATAGGCTCGTTCCACTATCATCCCTATCAGCGACTGCTGGAAGGCTAAGTGGCGGTTTTGGTCATCGTCGAGCACAAGTACCCGGGTGAACTCGCTCATGATATCTCTATGTCCTCAAAACCGAAGGCGCTCAGCTTGTTCAGATCCAATTTGTAGCTCCGTTTCGGATCAAGGTTGTTACGGATAAGAATCAACCGTCGTTTTTCCTCTTGTAGCTCCTTGATCCATTCGCGTATCTTTCCAATTTTGTTCAGGTATTCTCTGATCTTCTGCTTCAGGGTATTGAGCCGGGCAAGTGCCTTGTCCTCCTGCTGGGTTATGTAAAGTGAGGCGTTAGGATCGGATAATCCAAGCCCGACATTTCCGTTGTCAGATGTGAAGAAAGTAGTATTTCCGGATCCGTCAATGCTTGCGGTTTCGCCTTGAATACCGGTTTCACCTTGAAATCCGGTCTGGGTATAGACCCCTGGTATTTTCGAACCTCTCAACAATGGGTGGGTTTCACGGCCGGCCTTCTGTTCCTTTTCGATCAGGTCGTCAACTTTAGCGAGTTGCCCCTCAATTTTGTCGAATCCTTCCTCGAAAGTCATGGCCTTGCCAGCGATGATCTTCTCGGTCTCTTTATCAAAAGCATGTTCTTGGTTTCGGATTTTGTTCCAGATTTCCCGGGATTGTCGGTGGAGCGGTTCGAGTTTCTCCTTTTTGTCATCAGAACGGGTGTAGTACATCTCGTCGAGTTTTTTGATCTCTTTGTTTTTGGCCTCAACGAAGGAGTTGGCGCCCTTGATGGCTTCTTGGAGATCGGCGGTCTTTTTGTCGATGGTCTTCGTTCTCCGGTCGATGGCCAACTGGATGTCACCACCGGTTTTATCAAACAGAATGCCGATGATGGTGCCCTCGAGGGCATTTGCACTGCAGATCGGATCGTTTGCGGAAATCCTGATCGGTTCTTTGTACTCAAACATTTTAGGTCTCCTTTATGATATTGTTATCAGTAGTAGGAGAGCCCGTGCGATATTGTTCGTCTGTCGAGCTCGTCATTATCCTGTGTTTAGTGCCCCTTGAATTTTGTTTTATTTCGGCCTCTCTCCGGTTATTCTCCGGGATTATTAAGGATTTTGCGGACACAGTCTGGGTGATAATGGGGTACTGTGCATATGTTCTGCTTCTCGTTGCAGTTTCAATCCACGCACCCGCACGGGGGTGCGACCTGTCCACACAACTTAAAGTTGAATCGGGAGCATATGATCATATGGCTTTAGTTTCTCCTACTATTAAATGATAGAGGGGGTTTGGAGCTTGGTTAAAGTTCGAATAAGGACAAAGTTTCAAAAAAATAGGGTGTTGGACGTAATTGTCCCATCCCTTGGATGAATTTTATACCGCGTAACCTTTTGATTTCTATGGCGTAATAATCTATCAATAATATGGCTTAATTTTCTTAGAAAGAATTGATAGATTATGTCTTTTCGTTACATATTTGAACCTCTGCGCATTCTGGCCACCAAGCTTGTTTTAGCCTTTGACCGTCCAGAAACTGTCGTTAAAACCTTGGAAAAATTTGAGGAGTTATTCAGGGATGAGTCCAATTTCATTGACGTTGATAAATGGGGTGAGATGGATCGTCATCGATATATCAGGCCATTTTCCTTATCTGCTTCTGGGATGGCCAAAATACGTCAACTGAAGAAGGATTCTTCAACTTTTGATAAAATATACCGGGCAGGTATCGCTCATATGGGGGATCAAAAATATAGCCTACTGTACTTCTTGACTCAATATTTGATTGTTGCTACAAGCATTGGTCAATATATGGGGATAATGGCTGAGAGAGATGGCTTAGATAGTTTGAAGGAAAAAGCTCAGAAAATAGAATCTATTCCATTGAATCTCAAAGAGTTATATCAGAGCAAAATTCCTAACAAAAAATATTCTGAGGAAGAGGCAAAAAAGGCTAAGGATATGATTCTTGACTTGATACGTAACTTCAAACAATCATTTAAGGCTCTCGAGCCTATGTCCCCTGAGGAAAAAAAGTACTTTCAGGACAAAT
>Ga0307375_10003144_pt1 | contig 16413 bp, 13 predicted proteins | sample TR1MG_FD_202531 | JGI IMG/M metagenome (GOLD analysis project Ga0307375, IMG submission 202531) | Soil microbial communities from Risofladan, Vaasa, Finland - TR-1 | ecosystem: Environmental > Terrestrial > Soil > Coastal area > Acid sulfate soil | place: Finland: Risofladan, Vaasa | collected... | reverse complement strand
GTAGGGGTAAGAAGGCAGTCATTGCAAAAGACGAGCAGGAAAGGGAGGCACCACCATTGCACACCGTCCATGCCATTTCAACATAGTGAGACAAGGAGAATTTCCAGATAGATACATCGCAAACTTCGAACAAATACAGAAGATGGTGAGTAAAGACCGAAAGCCGATGAACGAGAACCCAAAACAGCGCGAAAAGGAACGTCGCTGGCTTGGCCAATCGTCGTGATGAGCAATGCGTCCGTTCTCTTCCGCATCCAACTTAGAAAGAGTCATGAAATCCATTCTAGGTGTTATCTGTCGTTGAGAGTGTACCGCATGTTGAGACAAGATGACATTGACAGGCAATGGGGAGAGGAGAATAGAGCGAGAGAGACCCGCGGGAAGAAGAGGCGTCCCGAAGAGAGAGAATGGAGAGAAACGGAGAGTCCACTTCACTCTCAAGCACCCATCATATGAGATCATATGTCCATTATCTGTTCATTTTCCAAAGCTCAATAGGCGTCTTACCCTTCTTGAAGAGAAAGCAGCAGCCAGAGCGAGTCCTGCGGCGAGTAATCCTACGGTGATGAGTCCGGTCGCCATGACTCGTGTAGCGGTGCTGTCGATGGTTGGCGCTGTGTTGTTGTCGCTGTACACTGTTTGTTGCTTGTATGTGGTCGCAAGTCGTACTGGGAAGTTGGAGAAGAGGTCTGCGACCACGTTTTTCAAGAACGCCTCTCCGTACCAGAATCCGATGAATGCGCACTTTTCGTTCCAGTACCATTGTATCTGATTCCTCATGCTTTGTTGTTGCATTGCGCGTTTCGCGTCGCCATTGTTCCCTCGTAGTGAAGCTGTGAGTTCGTGGAATCGGTCCGAGTATCTGGAGAAGTGCCAGAAGACACCCGTGAAGTCTGCGTCGGTCGGAAATACCACGTCTGAAGTTGGGTAGTGCAATTTGTATGCGGAAGTGATGGCGCCGCCGAGTAATTCGAATATGTCTTTGCGCCAGATGCGTTTCTCGGCGTACTCCGGCGTCGTCAAGAACTTCGTCCTCTGTTGTATGATGGCGTCCAGTGTTGCCTTTATGGCGTCGATAGGATCTGCCGGTAGCCAGGGTCCTTGATTTGACATTGCCGTGGGCGAGTGATGTGCACAGTGCGATCCAGAGAAGGCGCAAACGACTGCCTGATGCAGGTCCGTGAGTTGCTCTGCGGTGAGTTTGTCGTAGATGGCTCTGATGTCTTCCTTTGACATCCCGTGTTGCGCGGCGTTTGCAGGAATAGTGGCGCCATCGAAAGGTAAGAATCCGAGAGATTGGAAGAGATGCGCGGTCCAGTGAATGCCGAGGTACGCCACGTTCGGTGCCTGTCGCACTGTCTTCGCGTGGCTTGGGTGCAAGTGGTTAATTCGGGAAGTCCAAAACATCTGACATACGGCCTTAAGCATGCGCACGATGCACGTTTCGAGACCCGCAGTCGCGTACCAACGTTCCGAGATGGTTTCCAAGCACTCGTAGATCGGACTCGCCGCTGTCGCATTCGGCCACATCATCTTATCCAAGGCGATCCAAGAAAAGAGGATTGGCACGTGATCCACACCATACCGACCTTCCAAATCGGTCTTCAGGAAAAGCACCAAATCCCACGCCAGCTTGCGCTCCCAGTACCTCACCAAGGACTCCGTCCACTGCAAAAACACGGACAATGGATCGGGATGATTTAACAGCGTCTGCACCTCCTGCTCATTCGCCAACGCCGACAACATCAACGTACGCGCGCGCTCCGCGTTCAACAGTCCATTCGACACCAAATGCTGCAAATTTGCCGCTTCCATGCACTTTGCGACACTGTGCACGTCAATCAGGGGGACATATCCGTGAGACTTGATGCGAGAGTCCATATAATCGAGCGTATTCTGAAGGTGAACGCCGAACAAGTGAAAGCTCGGATCCCGCCACATCATCTCATCCAACGCCACGGGAACCACTTTCTCTTGATCTTCAAGACCTTGCCAATAGAAGTTGCGGTCACACTTCGGAAGAGACAACAAAGCAGAGACGGTGGGGGACAAGGGAGTGGGCGCTGCGGAAGAAGAAGAGGACTCTGCACGGTTCGATGCTATCTCATAACTGTATACTTCAGCTGGCAAGAAGCGATGGGCTTCGTAGGGGTCGAATTTCCAAGTAGAAGTGTAGAAGCGAGTAGGATGGAGCAGCGGGAGGAGGAGTTCGGAATCGTTCGGCATCGGAATGACGTTTGCGCTCATCGCCTTCGTCGCATTGGATCCGCATTGCGAGAAGAAGTTCGCCGGGCAACGTTCTGCGCCAAAGTTTACTTGAAGTGTATCTCCAAATGTCGATAGAACGATGGTAGGCACGAGTTGGTAGTAACAGCTAATGTATGGCTTATGGTAGATGAGTTGGCCATTGAAAGTGACGTAGAAGGTAGCCACGTCTGCGGAGAGTTCATGAGTGTCTTGAGATTCCGGAAGATGAGTTTGGAAGGGGGGAGGGGCGTCGGAAAGAGCGTAGATGAGACCGACTCCAAAGACGTCCCCCTTTTTCGGTTTGAATGCGTTTCCTCTTGGTGATGGGATCTGTTCGGGTATCTCCGAGAAGCCTACGTATGCTGTGAGTCTGTCGAGAGCCACACCAACGGAACACGTGCTGCGACCAGGGAAAGTTGTCTTCAACGACGGCAACGCGAATCCTATGATTGGACTGCCAAGTTTCGGCAAATGTTTAGCTAGACGCACTTCGTAATACATGCAGTGAGACCGAGAAAGAGGAAGAAGAGGGAAAGAACGAGCACGAGGCTGTAAAACGATCATTTGAAGGTCGAGCGAGGCGTTCGGAAGAGAATCACTCAAAGACTCGCTCCTCTGTACCATCTTCATCACATGTTCCACCAACAGCACACCATTCTCCTTACGCGACACGCTCACTACCGGATTATCGGCCTGACACTGCAACTGACGCATCTCATTGCCTTGAACCTCCAACTCAACAGCGTAAACCGTTTCACGACGTAAGAACCAAGACTTCAGCTCCTTCCACCAAGACAAACGAGGAACATCGAGAATACAGACGCTCAAATACAAAGACAGAAACTTACGAGCAAACGAATCATCGCAAAGACGAGAGCGCACAAACTTCGAGGCCAAGAACAAGCGACCAATCCAAACAGGTCTGGGACCCAGATGCAGCAACAACGAGATCAAGCAGTCATCATCCGAACACAAGGAGAACACATCCATAGACATGAGCATCAAACGGACATCGCAAACCACACTGAGACCGAAGGATGGTGGAACAAGTTGTCTCTCTCTCTCTCTCTCTCTCTCTCTCTCCGAATCTCTCTCTCTCTCTCTCTCTCTCCGAATCTCTCTCTCTCTCTCCGAATCTCTCTCTCTCTCTCTTCTCTCTCCGAATCTCTCTCTGGTCTGCTCCCCTCCCATTGCACACCATGTCACACTCCTCACACATCGGCAAGTTTCAAAGCGAGAATTACATTGATCTCACTATTTCCGTAATTTGGTTCCGATTTGGCCTCTGTGGTTTGCTCAGAGAGTCTCAGGGGCGGGTTTCAAGTTGTATCGCTCCAGGATAGCTTTCTTGATCAGCTCGTATCCTTCATGGGAGGTATCTGCTTTGATGTTGATGAGGATGCCCTTTTCTTTGTAGTACTTGAGAAGAGGCTTGGTTTGGTTGTGATAGACGCTGAGACGGTCCTTGACGCGCGCCACCGTGTCATCCTCTCTTTGCGTCAGGGGTTCTCCAGTGACATCGTCGATTCCTGGCTTTTTCGGTGGGCTGTATGTTGTGTGGTACACTCTTCCACTTGGCACGTGCGTCCATCGGTCTGTAGCAATCGCAATTGAGGTGATATCGAAGTTTGAGCGTTTCGATCGTCGAAAGAGCATCCTTTTCAGTGTTAACATCTCATTCAAAGTGTGTCACAAGGTTGGAAATGATAAAAGAAGGGGTCAATCGCGGAATGTCGTACTGCAAATTCGGTCAATGAGGACCTCATCGGAGACGTCAAGGCACAGAGCCGCATTCAAGCCCAATTGCTTCTCTGCGAGCAGTGTTTGAAGCTGATTCGCCTGGTTCAAGTTTCTAGGATACCCATCGAGCACAAATCCTTGGCTTTGCATCTGTGGAGATGTCGCAATAGCCTCAGAAACGAGAGCCAAGACTGTTCCATCATCCACCAACTGCCCAGCCTCCAGAATCGACTTCACGCGCACTCCTACTGCTGTTTTATCTGCCACCGCCTTACTACACCGCAGTTTTGCCGGGAATGTGCAGGATCGTCAACAATAGAACCGAGAAAAGGGGGGCACAAACGAAAAATTACACCTCCAAGGCACACACGAACGTACCGAAGCAGATCACCAGTACTCAAAGTCTTCAATCCATAGTCTTTGTGCAGTTTAGCGCATTGAGTGCCCTTGCCAGCACCCTAGAAAGGAAAAGAAGCGTCGGATTCGAACACGACAGTTGCAGTGATGTGGTTAGCAGGTAAATAGGTCAGTGAAGTAGATCGTAAAACACATCAAAGGTCCATCAAGGGGTGCCAGGTATCATAAGGAGGAGGAATTGAGGCGTACGGGAGGACCGAAGATGACCAACCTGGGATGCTCCTGTTTTGCGTGAGATTGGGAGTAAGACCGGCTGAGATGAGTCAATTGGAAGTGTTAGTTCGTCTCTTATCCGAAGTGTGGGTCGCGGTGGCACCATCACGCAAATGGAATCAGGACAAGGGGTATCTGCCACACAAGACAAGTTTCAGGCGCAGTGTGTGCTCTGTGAGTGAGATCCTGAAGTTACACACGTACTGCGCAGTTCTAAGAACGCTGTTGCGTCCTTTAATGGCCGTAGCATAAGGCGAGAGCATCTATCACGAAGGGGAGTGAGGGCGCAAATTGTGGACTGCCAGGTCTGCTGCTCCCGCTTTGATCGGTCCAGATGTTGTGCATGGACTTGCCAAAGCGAGAATAGGATCTTGTAAATATCTAACGTTAGTATATTCAAGTCTGATGGTGGATCAGATCAGGCAGGAGTGGGGGTTGCCAAACGGCCTACAACTCAGTTTCAAGCAATGGCTGATGCAAGTGATCCTTGGGTGTGCGTGGTGGTGTGTTGTTCATCTTTTCGATGTTTTACTTTGGGAGTTCCCAGTGTTACAAGCATTTACACATCCTGGGTGACATCTCCGCGAGTGCGTGAAGAGACATAGATACCGTCCAAGAACTTACGAATATCCTTGTCCTTTGCGAGGATGGACTGATGGATGGAGGCAGCAGACTGAGAGACGTTCTCGAGGTCGATACCAGTGATGACGATCTCGTCCTTAACGTCAGCGGAACGGGTGACGGTGCAGCCCTCGAGCATGGACACCTTGCGGACCTCGCGCTCTCCCAAGAAGTTACGGATCTCGACTCCGTCTCCAGCCTTGGTCTTCTTGTCCTCATTGGTGATAGCCAAGTTGATGGGGAAGTGGTTGTAGACGAAACGCATCTTGTAGGAGTATCCCTTGGTGACTCCGACGATCATGTTCTTGATGTGGGACACAACAGTGCGCACGCAGGCCAACTGCTTCTTAGTTCCCCACCAAACCTCGACCTGAAGGCGACGCTTACCGATCTTGGAGATATCCAACTGCAAGTGCTTGAAGCTCTTGGTCAGCTTTCCCTTGGGACCAGTGACAGTGACGACACGGGAGACAATGTCGACATCCACTACAGACAATCGCAACAAACAAGCATCAACCAACGCAAACGTCAGCACTCAAACGAGAAAGAACCAACGCATGGGGACAGACAGGCCAGAAAGCAGATCAGGACGCTGAGGCAGACATGCAAGCCTCCTCACGACTCTCACGCACCTCCCTCGGGGATGACGACAGTTTGGTTGGCCACGAGAGTCTTCATACTGAATCGGGCTAAGAGAAACAAGGGAACAAACGACCACCAAGGTCAGAAACACGGTCTAGAAAACGCAAAACCAAACCCACTCCTCTTCCTCAATTCCTGCACAGGCCAATCGGCACATTCAAGCCAAAAACGACCACTACAATGCAGAAGGACAAGCACATGGACGGAAAGAGGCTCAACAAACGACCACAATCCACGCAGGGACGAAAACAGAGAGCTGCTCCAACCGCATCCGACTCCCCTCTCCAACAGGACCAATTCGCCACATGGGCACGAGTAAATTGCGAACGACATGCAATGCGATGATTACGAAGAGGGTGGACGATGTTGAACGTACATGAGTTGCTGGCGAACTGACGACGGGATGGCAGGCGGCAGACGAGAGGGCAGACTGTGCGAAAAAGTTGCGACCCAACGGGGGGAACTTTTTTCCAGTGGGTGGCGGACCGCCTCCGCAACAAGAGCTCTCTATCACCTGTGAGTCAGCACCTTGCATCACAAAGCATTCAAGTAAACAGGAGTGTATTCGTTCTCTCCAAACACACCACAATAGCTACATGGCGGCACAAGCTGGCCAGCAAACTGCGACTGGAGCATAGGATAGCACCAGTTGGATGTTTCCTGTCCTTAATCAAGTGCTAACGTGGTGTACTTGTTTGAATGTGATGTAACACGCTGCCTGTTCTGATGGATAGGGAGAAGGTCACTCCAAGCTGGTTGCACAAGAGGAGGACAACTGTTGCCGCATGAACTGTGCGTGTTGAATGAGATTGGTGGAGCTCCTATTCTCTCTCAGAACTCGAAAGACATGTGCATTGCTACAAAGGACACATTCCAGGGTTAGAACTCCCGTGAGGGATCAGCTATCCCAGGGAGAAGACTCAGCGACAACTGCAGCGAAGGGATGACTTGGAATGCAATATGGTGATGTAGTTTCAGGTATTTTCAGAGCTGAATAGGTTTATTGCATAGATTTACGCTCATAATCCGACGTAGTGGCTGAAAGTAAGCGAGAGAGCGAGCGGTGAAGAACCGGGCGCCTCTTTCAATGCATTGTCATTCGTTTCAATGGGTAATATGGTATTCCGTTTATGGTTGTGATCCTCTGGTGATGACAGCGTCTCTGGCGGGACCTACGCCAATGTGAGAGATGTGGACGCCGAGTTGCGCTTCGATGAATTCGATGTAGTCCTTGGCCTCCTTTGGCAAGTCTTCATACTTTCTGATGTCAACAATTGACTCTTTCCATCCAGGGAAGGATCTGTATTCTAGTTGAATGTTTGCGAGGGTCTCCAAAGAAGCAGGGAACGATGGAAGAACTTCTCCAGTTTGGGGGTGTTTGTAGTGTGTGGCGACCTTGAGTGTTTCAAGACCAGTGAGAACATCGAGTTTGGTGATGGCAATGTGAGTGAAGCCGTTGATGTCGTTAGAGTAGCGAAGTTGAGTGAGGTCGAGCCATCCACATCGGCGCGCTCTTCCCGTCGTGGTACCATATTCTCTTCCCACATCGAGCAAATGCTTTCCAACACCTTCAGAAGATTCGAGCTCAGTCGGGAAGGGACCAGAGCCGACACGAGTCGTGTACGCCTTGACAATGCCAACCGTAGATCCCAACTTGGACGCTGATATTCCCAACCCAGTAAAGGAGCCACCAATAGAAGGATTGGAAGAGGTCACGAAGGGATAGGTACCAAAGTCAATGTCCAACATCGTAGCATTCGCACCTTCAATCATCACCTTCTTACCACTCTTAATCGCCTCATTCACATACCAAACAGAGTCCACCGCATATTCCTTCATAACTTGAGCATACTCACGATACTTCTCAAGCTCAGCATCAACATTCACGTCAAGAGCGGGGAACTTGCGCTTCGCCGCTTCAACCAACGCCTTGAACCCAGGAACGAATCTCGTATCGAAATCCTCCAAATCACAGACTCTTAAACCAATGCTAAATCGTATTTTCAAACCCAGAACAGATTGGTGGACATTGCAACAGAGAGGAGTCAGCTACCAAAAGTGTTGTGAAGTGGTCTAAAATTTCGCTCGAAGGGCCGAAAGTTGTGGAAAGTTCGCTTGTATCGGTTCTGGGAGCCTCCAATGGTTGTGCTGAGTGAAGAACGTATGAAGAATGAGTCACGAAATAAGGAGGCGAATGTGTAGTGAGGTGAGAGAGGAACGTACCGATCAGCCTTGTTGCTGTAGCAGGGTCCGATACCTCTGCGGGTAGTGCCAATCTGCGAAGCTCCGCGCTGCACTTCGGAAGCGCCGTCCAAGGCCATGTGCAGGTCGAAGAGAAGGTGCGCACGGTCTGAGATGAGGACGCGTCCCTTGTGATTGACACCCGCCAGCGTGAGTGCCTCCAACTCCTTGAAGAAGCTCGGCAAGTGCATTACAACACCGTTTCCAATGACGCAGGTTACAGTATCATATAGAATGCCGCTTGGTAGCAAATGGAACGCATATTTCTTTCCCTCCACGACAATAGTGTGTCCTATAGGTTCAGAGCCATGCAAGCAAACAGTCAGAGAGAAGCCAAACTCAAGAGGGAGGACAGCATGGGCATGGCAAAACGAGGTCGGCGGGCGTTGCGAAGAGCCGCCAAAAACACACCGCTACAGCCGCTCAAAAGAGTCAAAAGAGACACATCGCTGAAGAACAAGGACTACAAAATCAACATCACACACACATTCAAACACGAAAGGACGCACCTGCATTCGAACCACCGCCGGTGCGGCAAACCAGATCAACTCTCTCGGCCAGAAGGTCCACAATCTTGCCTTTACCTTCGTCGCCCCACTGGGAACCAAGAATGACAAGCGCTTTCTGCGACATGAACGTGTTTCGTCGGACAGTACAAACATGAATGAATGAGGGGGAGTGAGCTCGACGAGTTCTTTCGGCCATATGAGAAAGGCCTAAAACTAGGGGAAAAGATGGCATCGTGTTTCTCCAAACTTTCTCGTGTAGCATGCCTTGGAGAACGCCAATCTCAATACGGTGCGACGGGACATGTAGCCAACTAATAGCTCCAACGAGAAAACAGATGACGAACGACAGGTGTAGATGGAGAACGGGAAGCGAGATCTTGAACGGCGCAGTCCAAGTCCAGGGCATCCTAACAGCGATCGCCTTCTGGAGAGAACCAATGAGTACTGTGTGCATAAGAGATGTTCTTCGAGATAGAGTATGGCAGAATGGTGAGTAGGGGGACCAGGAGAGTAGGGGAAGAACTTGTACTGCTGATTGCGTCCATTTTTGCCCGTTTTGAGCTGAACAAGGTGGATATCTGTTGAGAAGAATGCAATGTACAGACGGGTACTATCGAGATTCTGATATGCATGGGACTTGAAGGGAGTAGCAGGTTTGGGATCGATCGTTGAGGGTGTGTGATGTTTGTAAAGGGGGGGAAACAGCGTGTGTATAGTAGTAAGGACCAATGTTGTGGGGAAAGCGAGGACCTGACATCTAGCAGCACATGGATAAGGAGGATGAGAAAGCGGTGAGAAGTCCAAGTTCGCGAACCAGTTTCCTCCTCATCTCTTCTGAAGAATGTCATCTCGGGGAGAGAAGTGGGTCTAAGACTGTCATGTGGATAGAAAAAAGAGAGTTTCTAAGTTCAATCGGATGATGTTGGCCCAAACGAGAGAAGTCGATCACGGACCGTGCAAATGCGGCCGTTTCGCACCTTCATTTGGATCCTTTCAAGAAATAGAGTACATTCTCGGGACATACGCTAGGAGTTCCATCACTTCAAAATCTATGTTCAGGCAGCCATCACTGCACCAATTGGCGGAGCCGGGGCCAAACTGCGGCGAACTTCATAGCTTCCATTGGCTCCAACTTCGATCACGGTTGAATCGTTTGCCCCTGGAAATGAGTGTAAGATGAGACTTTATAGCTTCTTGGGCCAGTTTCTGCGGAAGATGAGGTGAATCAACTCCTCACGCTGGTGATCTTGTGCGCTCAGCCGTTCAATCCGACAGCACTTCAGAGACGTCTCGAATCCAGTTGTTGCGTTGATTTTCGGTTATTCGAGGTTGTGTTGATGGCGAAGCACGATTAGATCAGGGTATGAAATCGTAACGAAGGGCGAGACACCGAATGCCAACTTCCACTCACCGATACCCTCCTTGGTACGAGTCTTTCGATCTCTATTCCCCATTATTGGATGTGTTCATATCTTTGAAATGGTATTCACGTACAATATGGGGCACCGATACTGGTACAGACCAGAAATTCGGATTTTTGGCCTCTGGCTCTTTCTCAATGACAACTGGCGTTCTGGCTAAGCTTTCGTTCACTTTGACGCGTCACCGGTTGGAATGAATCGAAGATTATAGGAACTGCAGTGGCTCGTGATCCAGCTGTTTGCGTGGGCACTGGGAAGGCAGTGAAATGAGACGCTTCGTTCTTGTAGCTGTTGCCGTGTCGTACTCACATTCTCGGACTTACGCACTAAACATAGACCATACACCGTTTGAAACGTGGTGCTGATCATCATCTGATCCCCGAATGTGTCACATCTGAAAGTTCCACCTAGAAATCATTCAGTACGCTTCTTCTGGATGTAATTCTCCTGAATCTCATATGCTGGCCCCGAAGGAGTATCTTAGCGCGTGTGGTAAGGTGGTGATACGGATTGGAATCGAGCATGAGTCGGACGAAATCGAATGGTGGTTGCGTGTATCTCTATGTGTGTTGTTGCTGATGTCTTTGATTTGGAGGCCTTTCGCTGCCCAAAGGACTCCTCTTGCAAACACTGGATATCACAGCCTTGAATGTCCAATTTAGGCTGTTTGGACGTTACATTCATCTTCAGACCCATCTCACGAGATTCATGCAGCACAGGATCGGAACTCCGAATTGAAAACTAGTTGTCAGCAGTGCTTAGTGGCGGTTTTCATGATCGTAACGCAATTTGGATCCACACGATAAGGAATGACGGTCCACAAATCCGCGCCCATGTGAGTCCATTTGCGCCTTTGAGATGAGATCTACATATCGCTCCTCCCTCTACCGTCATCCAAATGAGGAGTTGTAACTAGAATAGTCTGCAATATGACGATTTGATCCTAATGGTTGGTGATGCGACTGTTTCCATCAAGTATTCCGACCCCATGCCTTCAAACTGAATCTCACTTAGTTTTCCATCTCGATATGCCCGTGGTTACCAATTTCAAAGGTAATTCATATCATCGTAACGGTAACGAGCATGGAATGACGACGATGCCAATGTACTACGGAATGACGACGATGCCAATGTACTGCGTATCTGATACGACAATAGATTGCGAAATGGCAAGGTGATGATAATAGCGTCTTATCTACAGACTATGGGGACGATTTGATTCCAGTATGGCCCAGAAGAGGGTTGAAAAGATGACAACGCCGCACTTTGACTTTTTGACTTTTGATGTGTCCCACAAGGGGCTATTTATTGGCATACAATCTCTTGCTTCGCCCTGAAAGTGCTCCAACTTTCCCATGGGGGCGGGGTCTGTTCGTCTACGGTGGTGTCTTGAGGATGTGTCGGGCTCAGGGTCTCGTGTCTCTTGGGGTGTCGGTGTCGGCCCTGACCCCACAGTAGGTTGAAGCGGTTGATCGGTTTTATCACATGACCTGGTGTACGGGGTAAACCTATAGCGTTGTTAAAGTCTTGCCAGGAGAAAACCTTCGGGTTCTGACTTGGAGAGGCCGAACCGCTCACCTCATTGTGCAAATCACTGTGGCCGTGACGGTAGTCGAACCCTCGACGTCAGTAGAGAACCTCCTTTGGGTCGTCAACGCTACCAACGAAGCTACATCACACAAGCTCTCCACAACGCCGCATTTTTCGCATTCAAATTATAGTGAAATCTGCCTCTTCAGTCACAACAACAAGGGCCTATGGTGCAAATGGTAGCATGCTTCCTTCGCATGGAAGAGGTACCCGGATCGATACCGGGTGGGTCCAAATCTTTTGCTATCGGTAGCAAATTTCGAGTTGTTCCCAGTTTCGTTCAAAAGACATGTTCAATCTGCACTGTTTTGGTGTCATATTGAGAGGCTGAGGTAGAATCCCTTTAGGAACGTAGAAAGGCCCTGTGCAAAAACGTCCTCTTCATTGTGGCGGACATTGCGTTCTTCATTAATGCCAATTGGGGCTCTAGTGTCCGCGATATCATAGAACATGACATGTATTATGGATTTCATCAATTGAGTTGATCGAGGGCGTCGGTGTAGGGTGCGCCGTTGCCGATTCTCTCCACTCTCTCGAGCCTGCGCCAGTGCGGCAGCCTCGGGTGATGCCGAAACTCTCATTCCGCCCTCTGTGTGGCCCGTGTGCAGATGGGTGATATGACATGGGCAACCACGAACGACTGGTTGGATGTTCAGAACCAGGTATGTGGCTTCCCTGTGTGTGGAACGTGTTTTGAGCCTCGGGAGGTGATGTAGCCAAAGTGGGCGCTCTGTGATTGCCCCACCTGCTTCAGCACCCCGTCCCTTCTGATTCTGACGCGTCTGATCCTGTTTTCTCTGTCGTAGTCGTTCATGTCATGGGTTAATCACTACCTTGAGCCTGTAGGCATGCCTGTACACGACTTTACAACTGATTTGGCGGATGGTTTGCGCTTGATTGCCCTATGCGAGGTGCTTTCTGGGACCAAGTTCCCCAGATACGTCAAAAACCCTCGTTTCCCCTTCCAAAAGATGGCCAACATCACTGAGGCGCTCGATTTCATGTCCAAGCATTTCGGTATAAGATTCGTCGGTTTGAATGCTCAAGGTATGTTGCTATCGGAGCCCAAAAACGGCCTTCGACAGCAACTCGCGCACCGCGCCTCTTCGCCGCACCTTTCGGTGTCCCTCTTCTCTCTTCATGTGCCTTATCTTTCAGGCCATTTGCCCATATCCCCTTCTATCGTCTGTGTACTAATCACTTTTCTGTTTCGCATTGCTGTCGCATGTCTTGTGTGGTCCCATTTCCCCTCGTCGTGTGTGGGTGTGTCTTTTCGGCTGTTTCTTGCTCTCATTCTGCTCTTTTGCTAGACATTATGGATGGTAAGCAAAGTCAGTGCATGGGCGTGATCTTTTTGTTGATCAACAAGGTGAAGACGTTGAGTTTGGATGCCGATCCGTCCTTGTCGCCTGGTATCATCGGTATCTCGAGTGCGCGTGCTTCTTCGTCCTCTGGTGGTGGTCATGTTTCGTCTTATGCGTCCTCTCCTCCATCTACACCAAAGTCGTCAGGTGGTGGCGATATGCATGTGGAAGTGTCATCGTCAGGTTCTGGTCCATCTCCGGCTCCGTCTCCGCGCAAGGAACCCTCTCCCTCTGCCTTCTCGACCGGTGGTCACGCGAAGCCTGCGTTTGGAAAGAAGCCGCACACGTTTAGCGCGGCAGTGCCAAGTAATGTGGGTAGCAATGTGGGTAGCAATGCGGCGCCAGCGAAGAAGCGTCCGGCGCCCATCGTCCCTCCTCGTTCCAAGAGTGTTGCCTCAAACGATGCCCCTTCGGTCGTGCCCGCGTCTACGGTCGGTGCGCTCGCGGCTCAGTTGAGTGCGACTCTGAACCTGTCCGCGATGGCGGCGGAGGACGTGCCTTCCGATCCCGAAAAGCGTCGTGAGTTCTACATTGTGAAGCTGCAGACTGCTGCACGTGGTCTTCTCGCGCGTCGCACGTTGCAGTTGCGCTTGAAGCAGCAGAAGGAGGTGATGTCCAGATTCGAAGGCAACAGCGCAGAGAGCGCGGCGGCAGTGAAGAAGTTGGTGCGCTTGCAGGCCACCGTGCGCGGCATGTTGGAACGCAATACGCCGGTTCTGCGCGCGCGTCGCAAGCGCAATGAGATTGTGAAGGAGATTATGAGCACGGAGGAGAAGTACGTGAAACAACTCACCGTATTGGTACAAGTGTACATGAAGGCGCTCGAGGGGCTCGGCGAAGCGGTGCTCCCCGCCGCCAAGATCCGCTCCATCTTCTCCGAGATCAAGGTCATCGTCAGCTACAACCAAGTCATTTACAACATGCTAAAGGCTAGAGTAGGCGAGTGGTACGCGAAGGGACAGACTCTCGGTGACATCTTCGTCAAGTTCACCGACTTCCTCAAGGTCTACACTGCGTACGTCAACAACTACAACGAATCAATGAGCACCATGCAAGACCAAATGATCAACAACCCGGCGTTCGTAGAGACACTGCAAACCTGTCGAGAAGACCCTCGCGTCGCGAGCATGGAAATGTCCTCCTTCCTCATCATGCCCATCCAACGCATCCCAAGATATGTACTGCTTCTATCGGACTTATTCAAAAACACGCCAGAGAACCACAAGGATCACGTCACACTCAAGGAGGCGCTGAGCAAAATGGAAGGCGTCGCCTCGTACGTCAACAAGAAGAAGCGCGAGGCTGAAAACCTGCTCGGAGTGACTACCGTAGCGAGACACTTGGTTGGCTTGGAATCCGTTGCCGACTTCAATCAACCACACAGGAGATACGTCAGACAAGGTTTCCTTCAAGAAGCTGATGCTGGTTCACCCATCAATGCCAAATCACTCAAAACACGGTATATGTTCCTCTTCAACGACATCCTCGTCGGCACTAAGGAGTACACTGGTGTGCTCGGAAGGAGCAAAGTGCCCGCCACTGGTTTCGACATCGATTCTCTCCGCAACTCTGATGCCCAATTCAAGTACCTCTACTCCTTCCAATTGCTTGGTGCCCTCATTCACGAAATCCCGGAGCAGAACAAGGTAGCGTTCACGTTTGAGCTCGTGGAGGCCGGCACTGGAAAGAAGCTGCTCCTCGTCGCTCCCTCTCAGCAAGTGAAGGACGAATGGATCCAGGACTTGGACGAAATGATCATGTCTTGCCTCGAAAAGCATCGTTCTCGTATTGGCGTGCCAGTGTCTGAGGAAAGAACAGAGGTGCCTCAGGACCAAAAGGCTCAGAACTTGACTGGCACTCTGTACAAGCGCTCCGAGTCTGGTTCCTGGAAGAAGCGTTACTTCGTGCTCTCGCAAGATGTGCTCACGTACTACCCGGACATTCTGTCGTCAGTGGACTCAATGATCGCGCCAAAGACGATTCCGCTCATCTTTGCTGGCGTGATGAATGTGCCGCTCATGGACCGTCCCTTCTGCCTAAGACTCTTCACAAAGGATCGCGTGTACGTGCTTTCAGCGGAATCGGCGCACGAGAGGCTACAGTGGGTAAACATGATTCGTTCAGCCATCTCGAAACGTTTGACAGAAATCGACTTGAAGCTCAAGACTACCAACACCATCAATGCTGCCTTCAGCCCGTACACTTCTGGTTCCATTTCGCTCATTGGTGGTTCCCTCGTGTCTTTGGCTCAACCGGACGGAATGGGAAGCCTAAAGGCAAGCAGGAGCGACAAACGCGACTCGCTCGATTCTCACCACTCTTCGTCTTCCCCCGCGCCCGGTTCATCGCCTTCACCCTCCTTGGCACATCACGATGGCAACGAAAATGGTACAGCGAATAGCACCGACGTCGTATCGGTCATTGCGAGCGTGTTGAGCACTGCCGGCTCTTCCTCCTCCGCCGCCTCTTCTCCGTCCTCTTCTCCCGCGCCCTCGTCCCCGGGTTCGGAAAAGAAACGCACCAAGAAGGACAAATCTGGAACGTTGGGAAGAAAGGCAAAGACCATCTCCGGACCTGCACCGACTGCCGCAGAAATGGCCGCCGCCGCAGATGGCAACGATTCGAACGCCGATGCTGCTAACAACCAACATCACGGTTCTGTGGACGACGCGCAGGGCGCAGAGACGCCAAGCGAGAAGAAGAGCAGCAGGAGCTCTCGCAAGGAGCGCGGAGAGAGCAGCAGCAGCAAGGACAAGGACAAGGAGATCAGTAGTAGTAGCAGCAGCGCTGCCATCACTTCCAAGGACAGCAAGGACAAGGACAGCAAGGACAAGGACAGCAAGGACAAGGACAGCAAGGGAACACGCAAGAAGAAGTTGAAGCGCGATCAGACGCTCTCCAAGATCACCAAGACCGGCGACGTCTACAAGTTCTCCTCTGGCTCCTCCAAGGTCGTGAAACAGAAGATGGTACTCAAATCTGGAGAATTGCAACTCTTCAAGTCTGGTAAGTCGAAGCCTGTCACCGCAATCGACTTGCTCCTCGTGCAAACGCCTTCCAATCACATCGAAGCAACCAACGTCAAGGATGTCGCCGTATACCAATTTACACTCGTGACATCCGACAGGAAGTACGTATTTGGCGCGGAATCCGAAGACGAAGCTCAAGCGTGGATAGACATCGTGCAACTCGCCAGAGAGGCGCTCAACCCGACCGCCAACTAAGGAAAGACGACCACGACACACACTCTCCCCCTCCATCTCTTCAGCTTCTATGTGAATCTCCACCTCGTTCATAAAGTGCCCACCTCATCATCACCCTTCGCAAACCTCAAAACGCGACTCCCACAGACACGTACACACAACCTCAACACCCCCTATCTTTCCTTCCATTCCCCTCACACACATG
>Ga0307375_10003143_pt1 | contig 16417 bp, 26 predicted proteins | sample TR1MG_FD_202531 | JGI IMG/M metagenome (GOLD analysis project Ga0307375, IMG submission 202531) | Soil microbial communities from Risofladan, Vaasa, Finland - TR-1 | ecosystem: Environmental > Terrestrial > Soil > Coastal area > Acid sulfate soil | place: Finland: Risofladan, Vaasa | collected... | reverse complement strand
CGCCTACGCTCTTTTTCACCGCACCGTAGCCCCGGCCGGCGGCGGGGGGAAACTCCCCTGGCGGAGGATGCTACGCTACTCTGGCAAGTTGGGGAAGAAAGCGGAAAGAGTTACGGGCGGGGAACAACCTGTCCGCCTCGGGCGTGAAACCCCGAACCATCAACGCCGTACTCGATGGACTTCGCGTCCCCGTAAAGTATTTTTGCAAACGGAACCGGATCGCTGATCCCTTGGCCATAGTCGAACGCCTTGCCGAGCATCCTCGGGAGCGAGGCGTCCTATCGATAGCCGAGCTTCAGAAGATCATCGCCCTGAACGAGTCCCCGCGCGTCAAAGCGGGCGTTCTCCTCGCGGGGTTATGCGGACTTCGCCTCGGTGAGTGCTGCGGTCTCATGCCCGAGGATGTGGACAAAGTCGCCGGAATGCTCACGGTTCAGCACAACTATATCAAAGCCGACGGGCTTAAGGGGCCAAAGGGCTCGCGAGAAGGGGCGCTCCGAGTCCGGCGAGTGCCTGTCCCTAAGCCTGTCCTCGATGCACTCGACCTATGCGCAAACTTCGCGCCTTCAGGTTCTCGCTTCATTCTCTGGAATGACAGCGACGCATCCCGCCCTGTTGATCCTAAAACGCTCCAAGGCGGGCTCGCACGCGTTCTTGAGCACATCGGCATCGATGAAGTGGAAAGGAAGCGTAGGAACCTTGTTTTTCATGGACTTAGGCACACGTTTGTATCTTTGCAGCGGGCAAGTGGGATACCTGACTTCGTAACCGCGCGAATGAGCGGACACCGAAGTGTCGAGCTACTCGAAAACTATTCCCGAGGCGCCGATTCCGTCGTTGACTTCGCCGACGCGCGCACGAAGCTCGAAAAGGCAATCGCACCGAAGGCCATAGGGGGCGCGGTATGACATACCTCGAATCCCTCCGCTCCCGCCTCTCCACCGCAATGGATGACGCCCGCCAAGTATATCAAGCCGACAGGGACTCCGGGGGACCGTCAAAAGATTTCGATGCAGGCCGCTTCGAGGGGTTGAAAGAGGCTCTCGAGCTCGTCAACGACTTCGCCGTCGCCGCCGGACTCTAGGAGCTCGCAGCTCCGAGCGTAGCGGCGTGCTATGCTTCAGTTCCCTGTGAGGGGTTTGCAATTCCAACAAAGACCGGCACCGACGTGAAGGTGATGAGTCCTTATTTCAAGGATCGCTCGTCTATTTTTTGGTAGACGCAGCGGATTGAGGCCTTTGATGAGGTAGTTGTCGCTACAGGAGTACCAATTTCATCGAACCAGTGGAAGGGCCTCTTCACCAGAGTCTAGGCTTTTCTGCGCTTTGACAAGATCGCCACGCCTAAAGATTTCGAGGGGGCGCTGTCAACGTGCCTTACCGAAGCAAGTAGCTCCGAGTATCGGGAATCTAATGTAAGTCAACTTAGGGCACTATTTTCTATACTTGGAAACATATTATACAAGGCTCCCCCCCCTTATCCCCACCCTGCTATATAGCTCTATGCCTGTGACAATCTAGTTAAAGAAGGTGCTGCCATCACCACCGCCACTCCCGCGTTGTCAGGCTCGCCGACCTCGACCTTCGTAATGGTCAGGGAACCCGTCAGCTGGATCGCGTTGCCGTGCAGGTTCTTGAACAAGTTGATATTCAGCATATAATGTTTGCACCGTCCCAGGATCGTCGAATACCCGTATTTGCACTCCGTCATCACCCCGATCGCTTTTAGCTGTCTTAGGTACCTATGGTACTCGCTGTCCCACCCGTGCAGCTCTTTCGAGTTGATCGGGTAGAACCCTTGCCGGAACAGCCTCAAGAACCCCGGATACTTGTAGTCATGATACGCCGCCCGCTCTGGGTCCAAGCCGATCCAGTCGAGTTCGATCTTCCGCGACCACAGGCTCAGGATAAACTCCTCGAGCCCTCGATATTCCTTGTCCGTCGCATTCGTGCCTATTGCCTCGATGATACTCTGCACCACCCTCATCGCATCCGGGTCCCCCCGAAGCAATGCATGCTTCATTCCCGCCAGGCCATTCGGCTTCTTGAGGTTCCCGTACGCACTCGCCACGCGCACCGTGAGTTCCTTTCGCAGATCCCGTGTATACTCAGGGCTCCTGTCTAGGATGGCTTCGAACCTCGCTATCGCCTGTTCCTCGCTCAGCCCATTCGCGAAATACTTCCCGACCAATTTCTTGAAAGGTACATTAGTCTGGTAATTCTTGAACGGCCCATAGAACGCCTCCGCGTCCTCGATGTTCTTCATAGGGTCCCGGTCCTTCTTCACCCCTTTCTCGCTGCCTGATACTATCCCGCTCGCATACCCCTTAGCCCGCCGCGCCCCCGGCTTGATCTCTTCGCCGAATATCGCCTCTGGCGCATACCTCGGCATTCCTTCATATCCCTCGAAAGCCTTCGAACTCAGATCCTCGCCCAGATAATCCTGCGGCCTTGGCACCCTTAGCGCTGCCTTATTTGTTGGCAAGCTCTCCGCGAACCTATCCTCGAATCGCTCCTTCATTACCTCGTCGAGCAACAAACTTGGCAGGCTCCGGCTCATAAACCAATACAGGTGCAACCCTCTGGGGCTCCTAAACATCATGCTTGGCTTCTGTCTCATCCGCCTGACCACTTCCTCATATTTCTCAGTGATCTTCGAATAACCTCCCTCCAGCATTTTATTAAGCCACGCGCTGCCCTCATGGTCGTCGACATCTACGCCGACATAATCCCTTTCCGCCCCCGACGCCTTGAATGCCACGACGATCTTCCCGTCGAGATGCTCCTGGACCACCTTCTTTGTCAGCGGTGCATAGATAGTCTTCTCCGTATCCCTGCGGACATACTCATCCCTCTTCGGCCGGAACACCTTGAAGAACTCTTCAATCGCTGACATTTTCTCTCTTCTCGGCCCTCGCGAACGCATACTTTTTCCCATAGTCGAAGTATGGCAACCTCCATTTGGCCAGCTCCTTGCAGAGCTCTTTGTGCTCCGCCTTGAACTCGCTCGCCGTAGGCCCTATCAACATGACCACTCGCTTCTCAGTACGCGTCGATACCATCTTGAGGAAGTCGAGAAGCACCATTTCATCCTTCTCCCTGAATCCCTGGGGCCGCATCGGGTTCACACTGCTCATGTCGAGGATGAAGTTCTCGTTCGCCCTTACATAGTCGCTGAGTGACCGGTATTCTGCCGTTCCCTTCATCCCTATGGTGTTCAGCTCCTCGATCCCGACAAGATCGTACTTCTTGCCTTCTTCTTTCCAGTGGGACGCGAAATAAACCAGGCTCGCGATGTTCTCGTTGCTGACCACAATCGCCTGATTCTCATCCCCGAGCTCCGCGGGCCTCTGCCCGCCCAACTCTACTGGCGGCCTCAGGAAGGTCATGATTGGCCTAAGATACTCCCTCAGCTCCGCCTTCGACCTGCAGCTGCACACCGCCGGTATTCCATCTTCTTGCTTGACCCACCCGCGACCTTCGCATTTCGGGCAGGCTTTATCTTTGTCTTCCATACTTGCCTCCTCGGTTCCCAACTATTGGCTTTGGAAGTTTATCTTCGCTGTCTTGATAATGTTTCTACGGCCCCCTCGACCTTTGCATAAACTGAATAGAAGTGAACCTTCCATCGATCCCCTAGAATCTCCTCTTCGGTTGCCTCTACAAATTTCTGCAGTGGCTCGCCCTCGTACCAACCCCCATGCTTTTTGACATAATCTGAAAGGAGTATTGCCAATATCCCGCTGAGCTGATCAACCTCCTCCCGCGTCAACATGAGCACCGCATACGAATATTCGTCTCTGACCGCGGCAAGTCTTTGGCGGATATTCTTTATCGATTCGTTGCTTAGAATCGTTGTGCTATATACTACAAAGCATTTCCCCCAACCCTCATCGTCAAAGAGATCGTCAACATCGGTCTCATCGTCGACAGGCATGATTTCAATTGGTGCCTTCCCCTCTTCATGCTCTTCTGCCAGTTCTTCTTGCAGAGTCTTGAATTCTCCCGCGAGGTATTTCTCAATTGACTCCAAGAGTTGTTCCCGCTCTTCTCGCATGAGTAGGATGACAGCAATGCTCTCATTGGAATTCTCTTCCATCTCGCCACCTCGCCAGCTCCCTAGTTTGGGCCAATTTAGCTAGGCCATGCCCTTCCCCGACCATTTACTCGCAGACGCGAGTCTTCGCTTCAATAGAGCATGTTCCAAATCGCTTCGAGCACAACGATCTTGAAATCGTTCGGTACTTTAGCTGCAACTTCATTGTCTGGCTCAACAGGATCTACCCGCTCGTACTTGGCCCGCAGTTCTTCCTGGGCCTCCAGGTCCGACCCGATCACGGCAAGCAGATGAATGTGCTCATCATGGGATAGAATGATTACCGAATGCGAGTATTCTTCCCTAAGCTTTTCGATTTTTCCACGTACTGCCTCGAGGACCTCGGCATTGGCGGAACACTTATGGAAAATCGCTTCCCGTGGAGTCCCGGAGCTCAGTAACTGCGTTTCGCATATCGTCGGGGCGCAGCTTCGCACCATTTCTATTGAAGGCCCTTTGCTGCCTTTCCCTTGCTGCAAGTACTCGTCGATAGATTCTGTTATCTGTTTCCTCTCTGCCTTCGTAACAAGGATTACATATCCTATTTCTGCCACATCGTCATCATACATATTTCACTCCCCTCATCCACCGCAACTGCCGCGATCAATGCCATTGTGAGGCCTTCGTAGTAGTTTCAGGACGGCGATTGAAGAGCAATATATTCCAACGTTTGGGAAAGTCAAATTTCAAAGCTTCACTTACTAGCCCCGCGATGGCCTGACATTCCATCGGCTCACCTTCTGGCTACCAATCCCAATTTTACCCATATTGTACTCACTATACCCCCTCTTGCTGCTATAGGAGGATTTTTACAGGATGCATCGATTTCGAATAGTCGCTACCAATGGCAGTCTAAAATATTCTACCGATTTCTCTATTTTTTGATTTCCCACGAATGATATTTAGCGATAAGGGCTATCACTAGTGGAAACAGACCATAATCACGTAGACTTGCCGTGCACACTCAATCAGCTCAATGTGCTTTGCCGCCTTTCGTTAATTATCAGAATTGGAATTCTCGCTTTCTGCTTGGTCCTTGCGTACCTCATCCCATATTTCACCCGAGAAGAGATCTCTAGGAATTACTCGCTCATGCTCAACAGCTTTCGCGCTATTATCGTCTTTCGGTGGAGGGGGGCTTTCAATTCTGGCGATTCTATCTTCTACGAAATCTGAGACGACCTTCACGAACTTTGAATGACTATCTGAATCGACAACATCACTAGGGATAAAGGTTCCCAGGGTCTCACCCGATGCCGCAGCCCTGACCCCTTCTATGGAGTAGCTCTTTATTAGTGTCATCAAATCAGCGAAGCTCCCTTTGTCTCTTTTCAGTTTCAAATAGGGCTCCCTAGTGTCGGGGCGCATTTTTTCCTGACTGATTAGCCGGCTTTCCTCGCAGAATCCTTGAGACAGATCAAGAACATTCTCAGTGTCGATTGACCGATAAAAGGGAAGGGGTAGTAGCTCGCCAAAGCCACCACCCCTCATCGCACCGCTTGAAGCAACCAAACGGTACTACTCTTGTCGGCCAGTGTGGCGGAACTCATGAGTCAGGGCAAGCTCTTCCCCTGGCCTAGACCGGGGTGGTGTCCGCGCTGCGGGAGCGCCCGGCTCTGGGGGCATGGCTTCGTGTTCCGCTACTTCGACGGATGCGGCGATGCCCTTCCCCTGAAGCGTTGGCGTTGCCCTGACTGCGGGTCGGTCCACACATGTCGGCCTGCGGACTACTGGCGGCGATTCCTCGCCTCCATCGAGACCATCACCGCGAGTCTCACCACCAAGATAGCCGGCGGCCAGTGGCAGACCGAGGTCTCGCGCCAGCGCCAGCAGGGATGGTACCGCGGCTTCCGTATCCAGAGCCTGGCCTGTGGCTTGCCCGGGATGGCCTTCGACGGGTTGCTCGCCGCGGGGTTCATCCCGCCGACGGTTTCGCTCACTGACCGTGCGACCGTCCCTTGGCCGGGGCGACCCTACCGAAGGCTTGCGGCGACAGATCCTCCCTGAAGGGCCAGTATCGGCCCTCGGAGGTATCTATAATGGACCAAGAACTACGTAAACGCATCTCGGTGTTCCGCTTCGCCCTCATCAGCCCCCTGGTGAGCAGGAAAGGCATGAGCCGCGGGGAACAGGAATCCCTCATCAGGGACATCATCGCCAAGAGCTGGGAGATCCCAGGCTCTCCCCGGTCGTCGATCGCTCGGTCGACGGTCCTGCGCTGGGTCGCGCTCTACGAGAAGGCCGGAGACCGGATCGAGTCCCTCGAGCCCCAGCCACGGAAGGACCGGGGAACGAGCAGGGCCCTCGGACGGGAGTTCGAAGCCGCCCTCGTCACGCTCAGGAAGGAGAACCCGGGCATCAGCCTGCCGGTCTATGTGAAGCTTGCTCGGACCCGTGGCGTGATCGAAGCGGGCAGCAAGGTGCCTTCGAAGGACAGCCTCTACAGGCTCTTCAAGCGACATGGCCTCGAAAAGGACACGCGCCTCCCCGAAGACCGCCGAAGGTTCGAAACGGAGCTCGTCAACGACATGTGGCAGTCCGACTGCATGCACGGACCCCAGGTCATCTACGAGAGAAAGTTCAGGAAGGCCTACCTTTTCGCGGTCCTCGACGACCACTCGCGCCTCATCACCCACGCGCAGTTCTACCTCTCGGAGAACCTCGAGTGCTTCCGCGACTGCCTCATCGCCGCCCTTGAGAAGCGAGGGCTCCCTCGGAAGCTCTACGTCGACAACGGGTCGGCCTTTCGCTCCAATGCCCTCGCCTATGCCTGTGGGCGCCTCGGGATCGCGCTTCTCCACTCCCGGCCCTACATCCCCGAAGGGCGCGGCAAGATCGAGCGCTTCTTCCGCACGGTCAGGATGCAGCTCCTCCCGACCCTGCCCGAGAGCCTCACCCTTGAACGCTTGAACGAGCTTCTTGCACAGTGGCTCGACGACGACTACCACAAGCGCGTCCACAGCTCGACGGGGCAGGCTCCCCTCGCACGCTACTTGGCCAGCCTCTCCCTCGTCAGGCCCGCGCCCAAGGACCTTCGCGACTACTTTCGCATCGCGGTGCGCCGCAAGGTAGCCAAGGACCGTACCGTCACCCTCGCAGGCCGGAGCTTCGAGGCTCCCGTGGGCCTCATCGGCCAGACCGTGACCCTTCTCTTCCACGAGCGCGATCCTGAGCGCGTGGAGATCTTCATGGACGAGGTTTCCAAGGGCTTCCTCGTCCGACTCGACCTCGCGGCCAACTCCCGCGTCCGCCGTTCCGCCGACCTGAAGACGGAGATCGTTCCCGCGCCACCGCCGCCTCCTTCGCTCGCACCGCGGTCTGGATCGCTTTTCGGGTCTGGGGCCGCGTCATGATCGCCCTCACCAACGCCTGGGGACTCTCCCGCGAGCCCTTCGCCCAGGACGTCCCCGTCAAGGACCTCTATCCCCTGCCCGGTCTCGCACCCTTCATCGACCGCTTCGACTACGCCGTCGCCCACGGCCTGTCCACCGTCATCACCGGAGATGTCGGCTCGGGGAAGAGCACCTCCCTCCGCGCCGCCGCCGCACGTCTCCACCCGACCCAGTACCGCGTCATCGCCCTCATCGCGACCACCGGTTCCCTCATGGAACTCCTCAGGCAGATCTGCATCGCCCTCGGCGACCCGCCCTCCTCGAACTCCCGGGCCAAGATGCTCGAAATCGTCCGTTCCCTCCTCTCCGATATCGTGGCCACCAAGCAGGTCCCCGTGCTCATCATCGACGAGGCACATCTCCTCCGCCTGGATGTCTTCGACCAGCTGCACACCGTTGCCCAGGCCGACTTCGATTCACGGACCCTCGTCCCGATCATACTCTCGGGCCAGATCGCGCTCATCGACAAGCTCCTTTTCCACACCTCCCGGCCCTTCGCGTCCCGCGTCGTCGGCAGGAGCCATATGGAAGCCCTGCAGCGCGACCACATGGCCGACTACCTCGCTCACCACGTCGCCATTGCCGGCGGAACGGCACCCCTTTTTGGCGCCGACGCCGTGACCGCCATCCACCAGAGTTCCGGCGGCATGCTCCGCCGCGCAGGCAACCTCGCCCGCGGCGCCCTCATGGCCGCAGCCATCGAGGGCTGTCCGATCGCGACCGCGGAGCATGTTCGCATCGCTTCGACAGAAATCCTGTAGACGCCGCGGCGCCCGTCATCCCGGCGGGCCTCGCGGCGTCTTCGCACTGTCAGTGGATTGTGAGAGTCAGGAGAGCGTGCGAGGGAAAGTCAGACTAAAGTGCGACGCCACACCTAGTTATAAGCACTATGTCACCAAGCATTAGTGACCGATCGGCGCGCTCCCAGATACCGTACCCTTTAGTCGATTGGACGAACCCCTTGGAAGTCTTCATGCTACCCTTCTTCAGTTGATTGCATTCTTCATCCGTATTTTATTCTTCACCAAACTCTATGACAACTATGGACTTGAAACAATCATGCTACTAGGAGTTCGATTCGCAACTTTCACATTTTGATTGGCCCCTTTAGTCGACAAGGGAGTATTACTACTTCACGTCGCATAGGGGGATAACATGACAGATGCTAATGATTCCCAGACCGAAGCGCCAGACCAAGTTCTGTCAGCGCCTGGGGAAGATGACGATTCCGTGGACAACACTCAAGTTCATCCATGGGAAGAGGACCTCACCGATCTTCAAGACTGGTGTAAGGACAAGCGCACCAAGTGGCCTCATCTTGCGGCGGAGCTACTTCCGGAATCCCACCGCAAATGGGCCATCGAGCTCTGGTCTTCAGATAGTGCAAGCTCCTCAAAGGGCCGTGTGGACTTTGCCGCTATTCCTATGGTACTCGACGATATTTTCTCCTACGGGCTCAGCGAACATCGGACCCTCGCGCTCCTCAAGTATTTCCTTGGGTTCGTCGCCGAACTCATCATGTTCGACACCGTCGAAAGTGATGAAGAAGCGGCGAAGATTCATGACCTTCTCGAGGAGAGTATCGTGCCCGCCTATAATGGGCGAAGTAGTGCACACCCCACTCTCGGCCTCACGGCTTCTCCTGATTCCAATGTATCAGAGTGGGAAATCCTCGAGTACATTGGTATTGCTATCGTTAAGGGTCTAAATGAACGCAGATAGCACGGCCTTCTAGAGGCCGTCTCGTATGAGGCGCAGATGCATCACTCCCCCGCATCTGCGCCTCTCTTTTTATCCATACCATAAGAATCACATCCCTCCTGAATATCAATTTTGCCCGCACATCGACGCCTCCGCCGACTACTTATATCTCGACTAGGAGGCCTTGATGATCTACGAACTCGTTTCCGAGCGCCATGCGCCACCCTACAAGATCAGCTCTCCCAAGGACATCTATGGAGCCCTTGCCCGCTACGCCCGCGCCCGCACGGAGCGCTTTCTTGTGGCAACGCTCTCAGGAGCTCACGAAATCATCAAGATCCATATCATCAGTATTGGTCTGATCAATCGTACGGTCGTTCACCCTCGCGAGGTCTACTACCCGGCCATCGTTGATGGTGCTGTCGCGGTCATAGCTAGCCATAATCATCCATCAGGCCATCTCGACCCTTCTCCTGAAGACCAGGAGATTACCCGCCGATTGCGTGAGGCTGGCGAAATCCTAGGCATCTCCCTTTTAGACCATGTCATCATTAGCCGCTCTGGATACTACAGCTTCGTCGAGCACGGCCTCCTTGAACCTCCTACCCCTGACTGATCGCTCCCCAATATCCTCTCTGTCCTGGAGGTTCCCAATGCGTCACCTTGGCCTTCATCACGACAACTATACGTTCGCCGATGCCGCCTCCTTCAAGGCTCAGACCGGCAACCGCGCGTCTTCTCGTTCCGCACGTTCTCTCTGCAAGACTCTCGCCCGCGGCGACAAGCGCCGTGATCGCCAGGCCCTCCGTCGTCAGCTTTCCTTCCTAGACATCTGATCCGATCTCTCCACCTGCCTCTCATTGACTTCATCGTCGATAGCTCCTCTACCTTCTTTCTTGTTCTCCTTCTTGATACGCGTTGGCCGCCTTTTTCAGGGCGGCCTTTTCTATCTGGAGGCCATTATGCTCGCCGACGTACTCGTCTCTGAGATGCACCATTCCTCGATGCTGATCGACGCACCCGTCACCTCTAGCACACGGATTCCCGACATCGACCACTCCCTAACCATATCCATCCTCGCGCTCTTTGAATCGGCAGCCCTCCAGACACCCGACACCGATCTTGTCCGCCACATTCGCCAAGTCATCACCACGAAGCGCGCTGCCATGGCCACTTGCCAGTAACACCCAACCTAGCGATCCTCAATACCTCCACGGCCTTCGATCAAGAAAAGATACGGCCTGTACCCATATCGTACCTCCTAGCCACGCTATGGTGCCTCTCAGCCTATTTATCGCCCGAGAGGGAATGCAACCTTGGCATAGATGCTATCATGCATACCGCTCACAGCCTCGATAACGCTCGCCTCACTCTCATCCTTATTCTGCCCAATTCCCCAATCGCCTAGCTTCTCCTCGCGTGCTATTGGGTTGCCCTGGTCGCTATTTCTATTTATAGCGGCTAACGCATCATTCCTATCCTTGGCAAGCATGACCCTGGCCGTGTCTCTTCACTTTCATCTTCCCAAGGAGGCCCCATGAACCTTTCAACCACCCTCTCCTACGGCCCACTCACGTTCGACATCAACTTTGACTACTCGCCCGCCGAGCCCGACGTCTTCTATCTCCGCAACGGCGACCCTGGCTATCCCGGTTCGGATGCCGAGCTCTCCATCACATCAGTCACATCCCTCCAGGCCCCCCGCCTCTCCTTCCTCGAAATCTTCGAGGCGATGGACGCCGAACACGACCTCGGTTTGCTCTCTCTAGTCGAAGACACCTGCCTATCCGTCGCCGAGCTCACCTGCTCCAACGCCCTCGCTCGCGATGGAGCCGCTCTCGACTCCTACTACGACTCCCTCCGCGGTCGCTAGCAGCCCGGCATTGTCTGCTTTTTCGTCTTCATCCTCATTCCCATAAGGATCCCACCATGCCCCCCTCCGCCGCCGTTCTCGATTCTCGCCCTGTCGTCCATCTGCTAGGCGAAGATGGTAACGCCTTCTCTATCATTGCTCGTTGCCGCACCGCCTGGCGCCAAGCAAACAAGCCCACCTCTGAATGGCTCGTCATTCAGAACGAGATGCTTTCTGGCTCCTACGATCATCTTCTCGAGATCGCCACCACCTTCTTCAACGTCGAGTGAAGCTTTCCCGCCCAACCCCACTGAAAGGAGGCACCCAATGCCACTCACCCTCATTCCGCAGACCTTTGAAGAATCCCTTTCCTTCTGCTCCCTCATCCGTTCAATGCGGAACGATCTTCCGGACGGCCAATGGCTCGAACTTAAGGATGAGGTTCATGACCTCATCGCCTCCGAAGGCAAGGACCCTTCGGCATGGTCCGATTCCGCCAAGTCCTGGTTCCTATCCATCCTGCAAGAGAACATAACGCGCTGGCTTTGATCTCGTCCCTAATCGTAGCTCTTGCCCGATACTTCTTCGCCGTCCGTCACATCTTTTCGGGAGGGTCCCATGTATGTTCTCAGAAGCTCACAAGGCGACTACATCGCAAGAATCGACCGCATCGGTGCAGCCTATGGCGGCGGTTACTTGGTCTTCCTCTCACATGATCCTTCGGCGGCCATTCAAGTTTCCTCGAAGGAAATCGCTGACAACGCCGCCAAAGCTATTGGTCACGAGAAGGATGTCTCGGCAATCTTTATCGGTTGCGATTACCCGATACAGGAGATCCAACATGAGGCTCAAGGAAGGTGATCTATTGGACTTCATCCCGAAGGACGGCTCCTTCCCTCTGCGGGGCGAAGTCATGGGCGGCGGCTACATCCACGTCCAAACCGACACGGGTGCTGAGCTCTTCAATCCGGAGCACATCCTGATCTGCCGATACTACCGCCTGACCTACAGAATCTAGCCACCCGCTGTCCTATCCTGCCATTTCGCCTTATTGAATCGCCGACTTCTCATAGCGTTCTCAGCGGTGGCCTCGGCAACTATTAATATTCATGACCAACCTGCCACCCCAGCAGGCGCAGGTTAGCCCCAATCCCCATCTCCAAGGAGGTCTTCATGCAAGCCGCCGTCATGGACGTCGTCAGGACCGAGCCCGCACCGCTCGATCTCCCTACCTCGATTCTTTACCCAGACTTCGAGTTCACCCTGCCCGAGCCCGGCTCCGCCGACTCCCTGCCTGCCTTCACGATCGATACCCTCTCGAAGGCGGATTGGGCTGTCGCCAAGATCCTCGCCGCCGAGGCCCGCATTTCCCGCAAGGCCGAACTAGCTGCCGAGCTTCACTCCCGCATCGACACCTGGCTCACCAAATCCTCGACCTCCGATCAGGATTCTATCACCTACCTCTCTATGGTCCTTCGCCCATTCGTCGACTCCGAGCTTTCCATGCAGCGTCGCTCGCGCTCGCTCCTCCTTCCCTCGGGCACCGCTTCCTTGCGCAAACTACCCGACCGCCTGGACATCGTCGATCGTGAGGCCGCCTTGGCCTACTGCAAGACCAACCACCCCGAGGCCGTGATCGTCAAAGAAGACCTCGCGAAGACCGCGCTCAAGTTCCTGATATTCAATGGTGACGCCATTCCCGGCGTCTCGGCCGAAATCGGCTCGACCGAGCTCTACATCAAGCGCAACGCATAGGAGGCATTCATGCGCAACCTCAATTCCATCCTCATTGAAGGGACTCTCATCGACGTCCCCTCCTACGTAGCCGCTCCTAGCGAGGGCAGTATAGATCGCTGTTCCTTCTCCCTCGACTGCGGCCCTACAGCTCCGGCGATCCCTGTCCTCGTCTACAGTCGCCTCGCGCTCCGCTGCCACGAACTCCTGGACAAGAACTCCTCAGTTCGCGTCGTAGGTAGCATCATCCATGACACTGAGGCCTCCGACCGCACCGCCTCCTTCTGCCTCGCGGTCGTTGCCGAGCATGTCGAAATAAAACCCGTCCCTGTGCGCCGCGAAGAGGTCGCATGATGGCGGACAACGTCATCTACGCGTACACGAGGGAGCAAGCCCTCGCTGACGGCGTCCTCATCGACGCCTCCGCGCTTGCCAAGGAGGCGGGCTTCAAGTGGCCGGTCGCCCTGACCGACCACCTCTACCATTCCTACATTGTCCCCGCGCTCGACCTCGTCGCCGAAGGCCAGTCTATCACCGGTCGCCTCTGGGACCTTCTCCAGGTGCTTCGTTACGCGATCGCGAACTCGAAGGACGATACCTACTTGCATTTCTCGGTCCTCTTCGTCATGTCCCCCTGCGCTGCACCCATCCCCATCGAGATCATCTCCGTCGCGGGCCCCTCGGACGACCGCTCCCCTTGCATCACGATCATGCTTCCGGAAGACGATTAGGATCGAAGTCGCGCCATGGGAGTTGCTGTCTTTTCTCGATCTCATTGTATTCTTGATCTTCAGGTGGTATTCTTAGGCAGGATTCAGGGTCCTCACATGGTTGCCAAATAAACCTACCGGAGGATCATCCATGATTATAGATGATGACGATATCGCCGCTTTTCGGATCGACAACGAGCACATGCACTGTGAATGTGCTTCTGAATCAGAGATTGAGGACATCTCCCTCGAGGAGATCCTCACATCCCAAGATCTGGACGACCTTGCAGCTGCGGGCAAGTCCTGCTTCTGCAATCGATGCGGTAAACGCATTGATCCCTAATCATTGACCCTCGGGCGAGGGTGACCTGATGTGGCACGGTAAGGTATGGTATGGCAAAGATGGCTTAACCGAGGACTTTCCTGAATCCCGACTGTGGCTCCTCGCCCATGAGGCCGTTCTCTTCGGAGGGCGGCCTCTTCTCTTTCCCAGTTACCCTGGGTTCACGCCTTTATCGCTTCGCTGGCCCCTCGATGACCCTCTTCTCTCGTACCCTTCAAAACTAACCAGTTCGTTTCTACTTCAACAGGACTAGGCCCATGGTAACCGTCTCGGCATGCATGTCCATAAATTGGATGCCGTAGTCACCGAGTTCTCCTCACCCTGTGCCATCCTCTTCTACTGGCCCAACCTGAACCGTTTGGACATCGATCTTTAGGGTATTTCAGCACAGCCTCCAAGGACGCCAGAATATTTGGCCTATAAGCGGGCAAGATCGATCCACAGACACCGTGATACCTATCGATCAAGAAAAGATATGGCCTGTACCTATATCGTACCCGCTAGACCCCAGTATCGAGCTCTGTAAGCCATTCTTTCGAGAAGGTTTCGCTGATACGACGATGGATCGCGTTCATTTCCTGCCATCCGGAGCCTACTGCCATTTTATGCGTACATCACCGCCATGTTTTGTCATAGCAACCCTCCACGCTTGCGCGGTTCATACCCCCGCGGAGGCGCAATTGTCCTACTCGTTCAGCGCTTACGGCAAGAATATCAGCAAGATACTGAAGGCCGTAGACCTGCTCGCCCGCCCACAAGGTGCGACCAACAAGGAACTCGCCTCTCATCTCGGTCTCTCGGCCCGCTCGGTCTTCCGCCTTCTCTCGACGCTTTCGGACCTCGGTTTTCCCCTCACCGACGAGCGTCCCTCTTTTGGCGGCGAGACCCGCCACTTCCTCCTTGAATCCTTTGTCCGCAAGCTTCCGAATCTCTCGATGCCCCAGGTATCGCTGACTCCCCGTGAATCCCTCGTTCTCTACTTCTTGCTGGCCAGAGACTCGATCTTCGCGGATTCCGAGGTCGAGCACGATCTTGCCTCTTTGAAATCGAAGCTCGCCGCGCTTCTTCCGGCCGCCACCGCGACTGCTACGGGCGGCCGCACCGCGATGCCTCTTTCCTCGCTCTTCACATGCTCGCCCAACGGCTACAAGTCCTATGCAGGCCATGACGCGATCCTTGATACCATCCTCGATGGGCTCGAACAGCTCCACGCCCTCTACATAACCTATCACTCGCCGACGCACAAGACGACGAAGTCCTACCAGGTTCACCCCCTGAAGCTCTTTGAGCACCGCGGCGGCCTGTATCTATTCGTCCGTATCCCAAAGCACGACATCATCCGCATCCTCGCAGTCGATCGAATCAAAGGCGCGAAGCTTCTTGATATCGCGTTTTCCTATCCCACGGATTTTGATGCGGAAGCCCTCCTCGCGGGAGCCTTCGACCTCACGCTCGACGACCCCGTCACCGCCTCGGTCCGCTTCTCCCCCCAGGAGTCAGCCTTCGTTCGCGAACGCCGTTGGTCCGATGACCAGACCATCGAGGACCATCCCGACGGCTCCTGTACGCTCTCGCTCTCCACCTCGGGCATCCGCGACCTCCTTCGCTGGCTCCTCTCCTTTGGCTCAGGAGCTGAGATTCTCTCGCCTCCCGAGCTCCGCGATGCCCTCAAGGACGAGGCGCTCAAGCTCGCAGGCCTCTACTCGGACTCCCTCCCGGCATCGTGATCCCGGCTGTGCCGTTCAAGCATTAAGCCCCACATTTTCACTGGTCGCTTTTCTTCTCGAAGGCAGGCCCGTACATCCCGCCTTCACCAGGTAGCCGCAGTGGTCGCCTTCCCGCCGTGGTAGCAGTTACCACCGCATTCGCCCAAGAGGGGCGCCATCCTCCCATAAGTTCGGGAGGCCATCGCTAGCCCAGAGTCCGGGCGTGTTTCAATCATCGGTCTTGCAGAGGTTCGATGGGTCGATCGTGTTCGCACTCGCAACAGCCATTTTCTATTTGTATAGCTGGCCCTACACTGCCAGCTTTCGGCGTTCAAGGGGCCTACTATGCATCCGCATAGAACAAACTGTTTTCAGAAAGGGGCACCTATGAAACGCTTTTCCCTTGTCTTCTCACTTCTGGTTGGAATCCTCGCGGCCGGATGTGGCCAGAGTAGCTCCAGTCTTCAAGGTCGTTATGAAGCAGCAGGACAATCGGTCTATTCGGCGATAGAGCTTCTCCCTGACAACGTCGCCAAGATCTACAGCCCCATCCTCCCCTCGGCATACACGACCACATACGATCGCAAGGGCAATTTCATCTTCATCAAGAGTGACAGGGGTGATCTTGGCTATGAAATCGTCGATGGCAACACCCTGAAAGGTCCTGGCGGCGGATTTATGGGTGCGGAAGCCGTGGAGTATAAGAAGCCCGCCATAGCTAAATCTCAGCGCATCGGTACTTTAGTCGACATCGAAACTGTTCCCCGCCCGTAACTCTTTCCGCTTTCTTCCCCAACTTGCCAGAGTAGCGTAGCATCCTCCGCCAGGGGAGTTTCCCCCCGCCGCCGGCCGGGGCTACGGTGCGGTGAAAAAGAGCGTAGGCG
>Ga0307375_10003141_pt1 | contig 16423 bp, 13 predicted proteins | sample TR1MG_FD_202531 | JGI IMG/M metagenome (GOLD analysis project Ga0307375, IMG submission 202531) | Soil microbial communities from Risofladan, Vaasa, Finland - TR-1 | ecosystem: Environmental > Terrestrial > Soil > Coastal area > Acid sulfate soil | place: Finland: Risofladan, Vaasa | collected... | reverse complement strand
TGCCTACGTGTCCGCCAAGGTCCGGTGATTTCAACAGCATTGTCAGGGAACGTCTGATTGCCTGCTCGGTCGGTAATGGCGCTTGGCTAGGCAGAGCACTGAGCACCACCTCGGGCACTGGTTCTGGGGTCGAGGTGACGAGCTCTTTCGCGGGTTGGGTCGCAACTATTGAAGCTGGAGCAGAGGAACAAGCAACTGCGAAAAAGAGTGAAGCAGCAACGGGTAATGCCCAGAGTCTCCTAAACACGTCCGCCGTACGGCATTAGTCCATCGGTGGCATACATGTTCGAGAATTTTAGTCCTGGCTTCGTGCCTCTGGCTTCCCAGACCATGTTGTTCCCGGCATAGATGGCAATATGGTGAATCGAACCGACTGTTCCGTTATACGACCAGAAAACCAAATCACCAGGTTGAAGATCGGATAATGGAATTCGTTTGGTGGCAACAAAATACAGGGCGGCATTTAACCGAGACCATGATGGGGACTGCAATCCAGCGGCTTTGTATGCCGCATAAACCAGACCCGAGCAATCGTATGAATTTGGGCCTTGGGCACCCCATACATAGGGCTTGTGTGCCTGAACTTCATGTTGGGCAAAATGGAGCGCAACAAGGCGTTGGGCATCGGTTGTGCGGATGGTCTGCCGCCCAGTAAAGCCGCGGTCCGCCCAGATCTTCGCCTGACCCCTAGTTGTCGCGGCTGTCTTAGCGCGCTGCTCTTCAAGGATCGCCAACTGACGTTGCTGTTCCAGAGTTACGCGAACATCGTGCGCTTTGGCCAATTCGGCCATCAGCTGGTTCTGCAAAGCCATTAGCGAATCAACTTCTTGTTGCTGCTTCGCAGCAATTCCATCGGCAATCTGCTTTGCAGTTGCAACCTTGCTTGTAGCAGTTGCTTGGGCCGCGCGCGCCGTCGCCGCAGCTTGTTGCGCCGCCGTCGCCGCGTCGCTTGCCGATTGGAATCGGTGTAACGCCGTGGTGTTGCTGGCGGAGATAACGTTCAATTGCGAGAGACGATCAACCAAGTCCTGCGGGCCATTTGCATGAAGCAGCGAATCGAAATTGGTGAAGTCACCACCCATGATGTAGGCACCAACCGCAATCCGCCCGATCTCACTGTGAGCCTGGCTGACGGTACTGGCGGCCTTCGCGGCCTGTACAGCCCTCCGCTTTGCGATCTTGGTGCGTTTCGACAATTGAGATACCGACTGGCTATAGGCGGATCTCGCCACTGCCGCCTGTTGGGCTAGAACCTTCAGTCGCGCCTGGGCGGCGTCGAGCTTGGCCTTTGCATCGGCGGCAACCTTTGCCTTCGCCGCTTCGGCCGCCTTCGCCGTAGCAATCTCGGCTAACGTCGGTTTCCGAGTCTTTGCCACCGCAACTGACGTACTAAAAAGTGCTGGTGAAGTGCCAAGAAGAAGGGCGGCACAGAGGGCAAAGGCAAGTGGTCGGCGAGACATGAAGTCGAGGTTATCGGGAGAAATCCCCCAAATCACTCTTTTCTAGGGCGTGTCTGCAGGTTCGCAGGGTTCTATAAGACTTCAGACTGAGACGTCGCGGCGCTTGAAATGTAGCGATATTGCCGCGAGGGCTAGCAACAGGAACCCCACAGAGGTAGTTAACGCCCGGGAATAACTAACGGAGGGATCCCCGCCAGCAGCGACAATGGCTAGCAACTGTCCAGGAAGCCAGCCTCGCATTCCGGTGAAAACGCTACTAACTATTCCTTCAACAATTAAAAGCCAAGCCAATCCGATGGAGATGGACGAGATGGGTGAGCGCAATACGAGGCCGAGGAGAATACCGATGGTGCCATAGCCAAGGGTTGCGATTAGCACATTCAAAAAAGTCAGGAATAGCGAATGATAAGCCGACCCACTCCCCCAAAGCGCGGTGCTTATGTGCTTTGAATTTGCCCAAATGTATGAAGTGATGACCGAGACGACTGCCGAGACCAGAACAATCAGAGCGGCAAAACTGACCATCGACAGATATTTTCCAAGGAGCAAGGTTAGGCGTCGCGGTTGCCGAACAAGAAGATTACGCATTGTTCCCAAGGTGTATTCCTGAGCAATTTGCGCGGCAAAGATACAGAACGCCACGACTCCAAGTAGCGCTCCACCGTTTCCCAAGCCAAGGGCCAAACCGCTGGCTTGTTCGATCATCGCCCTTGTTACCGGCAGGTCAGGACCGTGCCGAGATTGATCGAGCATGATGAACAAGATGGATGAAAAAAGCGCAGACACTGCTGTAACTGCGAGGAGCGTTCCGACAAATAGGGAAGGTCGGCGAATCTTTCGCCATTCGGCCCTGAAAACCCGAATCATTTGGCGCCGCCGATCATGTTGAAGAAGGTGTCCTCTAGCGAGGGTCGACTGGTGGAGAGCCCAGAAAGGACAATTCCTGCACCAAACGCAATCCGATTAAGTTCGGCTGCCCAATCTGCTGGCGCAAAAACATGTAGAACGCCGTTCTCATAACTTGTGGCATAGCCAAGGCCCAGCACTAATGCGCCCAGAGTGGTTAGGTCCTCTTCACGTTCGGCCTTGGCCGTGATAGATCCTCGCTGGGCCTCAAGCAGTTGGTTAGTTTGACCGGCAAAGAGAAGTTTGCCCTCGTTGAGAATCACTAGGTAGTCGCTTATCTGCTCCAACTCAATTAGGAGGTGGCTGGAGACGAATACGGTTATCCCGCTGTCGGCTAAACCTCGTAGCAGGGTACGAATTTCGTGAATTCCAGCGGGATCAAGTCCGTTGGTTGGTTCGTCAAGGATCAACAATTCGGGTTGCGACAGTAGTGCCGCTGCGATGCCAAGACGTTGTTTCATGCCAAGTGAATAGGTCTTGAACTTTGAACTTGCTCGTCCGAGCAGATCTACTTTCGCTAAAAGTTGATCAATCAGATCATGTGACAAACCGCCGAGCGTGGCCAGAACTTTAAGGTTTTCTCGGCCCGACAAATATGGATAGAAGGCGGGACCCTCAATCATGGCTCCAACCTGCGCTAAATATTCTTCGGGGTGGGTGAGAGTTTTACCAAGCACCTCGCCAGTACCAGCAGTACTCGAAATCAAACCCAAGAGCATTCGGATCGTTGTGGTTTTCCCAGCACCATTGGGGCCAACGAAGCCGCACACAGTCCCTTTCGGAACTGCAAATTCCAAGTGGTCTACAACAACTCGACTTCCATACTTTTTCGTAAGCCCCGAAACTGAAATGGCCGGAGCCGCAGGAGTTGTCATGGGATCAGCCTGCCAGTATTTCTGCAATTAAACACCGTGAAGTTAGATTCACTACCCACTCAAGGTCTATATTCGGCAAATGTTGAATCTTCATGCGGTAGATATCTGGTCTCAGTTAACCGTGATCATCGACGGCACCATTGCCGCTGTGCTTGGCTCGATTATCGGTTGGGAGCGAGATCGAGCGGGAAAGTCTGCAGGCCCGCGGACAATGGCACTCGTCGGCGCTTCTGCGGCCGTCTTCGTTGTCATCGGTGAGTTGTTGGACACATCGGGTATGAAATACGGAGACCCAACTCGTGCAATGCACGGAGTCATCACCGGGATTGGGTTTCTTGGTGCCGGGCTGATCTTCAACTCAAAACGTCATGGAGTTCAGGGAGTAACTACCGCCGCCACGGTATTTTCGACCGCGACCATGGGCGTGGCGGTTGGCCTTGGGTTCCAACTTGCCGGAGTCGGTTTTGCTCTCGTGATCATTGTTATATTGCGCTCAACCCAAGTATTGGAACTTGCGGCCAGACGCCAGGAGTATGAGTACGAGGAATAGCGGTTATTAGGCTCCTGAAATAGGAGCAGTGAACTGACTTTCGTATAAATCAAAGTAGAAGCCGTGTCTTTCCATCAGTTCATCGTGGTTTCCCTGTTCGACAAGGCGCCCCTTGTCCATGACCAGAATTGTGTCAGCCTGGCGAATGGTCGAAAGCCGGTGAGCTATGACAAAACTGGTGCGACCGCGACGCAGAACAGCCATCGCCCGCTGCACCAATATCTCCGTTCTGGTATCGACTGAGCTCGTCGCCTCATCCAGAATTAGGACTGGCGGATCAGCCGTAAAGGCGCGAGCAATTGTGATCAACTGCCGTTCTCCGTTTGAGACCGTCGCATTATCATCTGTAAGCAGGGTGTCATAACCCTCTGGTAAGGATCTGAGTAAGTGATCGATATTGGCGGCCTCTGCCGCAGCAAAAATCTTTTCCGGAAGAGGATCAACAGCTCCATACGCGATGTTCTCGGACATCGTTCCAGTGAACAACCAGGTGTCTTGCAAGACCATGCCGAATTGCCGACGCAAGTCATCTCTACGCATATTCTTAATATCGATGCCGTCAAGAGTGATGCGGCCATCACCTATCTCATAGAAACGCATTATGAGATTTACCAGAGTCGTCTTACCCGCTCCCGTCGGCCCAACAATCGCCACCGTCTGACCGGGTTTTACGTGAAGTGAGAAATTCTCGATCAGCGGGACATCGGGTTCGTATCTGAAGGAGACATTCTCAAAGTGAACCTCTCCGCGGGCTCGGAGGATTTGTTGCGGCGTACTCGTATCGAGATCTTCTTCTTCAGCGTCAAGAAGTTCAAAAACTCGCTCCGCTGAAGCCACACCCGACTGGACCAAATTCATGAGCCCCGCTATCTGGGAAAGGGGCATGCCAAATTGTCGGGAGTATTGGATAAACGCCTGCACGTCCCCAAGTGTCATAGTTCCCGTGGCAACCTTGTAACCGCCGAGAACTGAAATTGCGACGTAACTCAAGTTCGAGATCAACATGGTTGCCGGTTGAATCGTCCCTGAGATGAATTGAGCTTTGAAACTTGACTCATAGAGCTGATAATTTAGTTCTGCGAATTCCGTTATCGCTTGCTCGCGGTGGCCAAACACCTTTACGAGCGCATGACCAGTGTGCATTTCCTCGACGTGCCCATTTAGTTTGCCAGTCCAGTCCCATTGGGCGATGAATTGTCGCTGTGATCGCTTAGCAATCTTGACCGTAACCGCAAGGCTAAGCGGAATCGCAATGAGCGAAACGAGAGCGAGAATCGGGCTGATCCAGACCATCATTATCAGAACCGAGACAATCGTGAGGATTGAGTTAAGAATCTGCGATAGTCCCTGCTGTAAGGAGTTGGCAATGTTGTCAATGTCATTCGTGACGCGACTCAGCAAGTCGCCGCGAGATTGTCCATCGAAGTAGCGGAGTGGAAGTCTGCCCAGTTTTTCCTCAACTGCCCTCCGCAAGCGGAACACAGTTCGCTGCGTTATGCCAGCCATCAAATATCCCTGGAGCCACATAAAAAATGATGCGACAGCGTAAAGGGCGATCGCCAGAAGAAGGATGCGACCGACAGCACCGAAATCCACACCTTGCCCTGGAATGATCGGGCTATTTTGGAGCATGTCGGCATATTGAGACTGACCGTTGCTCCTGAGACGGGCAAGCATTTCCGTTTTCGTAACACCTATTGGAATCTGTTTGCCAAGATAGCCGTAGAAAACATGGTTGGTTGCACGGCCAAGAATCTTTGGACCGAAGGCGCCGATGACTACACTGAGCGAAGTCAATGACACAACCAGCGCTAGTAATTTTCGCTCGGGTTGCAAATGGCCGAGAAGTCGGCCAAGCGAACCTCGAAAGTCTTTTGATTTAGCCGGCGGCGGACCAAACATTCCTGCTCCAGGGCCGACCGGGCCCCGTAATGGGGCTGGCTTTTTCGCGCTCACGCTGCCTCGTCTGGGCTAAGTTGCGATAGCACGATTTCGCGGTAGGTCGCAGAGTCGTTCATGAGTTCCTGGTGAGTTCCAAGGCCAGCCATCAGACCATTTTCCAGAACAATTATTTGGTCTGCCCCCAAAATTGTGCTGATTCGTTGTGCAATAACGATCATCGTCGCACCTGATGCCGCTGACGCGAGTGCCGCTCGCAATTTCGAATCAGTTGAGTAGTCAAGCGCTGAAAAGCTGTCATCAAGAATAAAAACACGCGGATTCTTGACAATCGCTCTCGCTATCGAAAGACGCTGCCGCTGACCGCCAGAAAGGTTGGTACCGCCTTGCGCCACATGGGAACTCAGTTTGTCCGCAAGATCATCGACGAAGTCTTTTGCCTGAGCGATTTCAAGGGCGCGCCATAAATCCTCGTCGGTCGCCTGAGGGTCCCCGTAGCGCAAATTCTCCGCGATGGTGCCGCCAAATAGGAAGGCCCGCTGCGGGACTAAACCGATCCCTGACCACACTTCTTCTAATGACTGCTCGCGAATATCGATGCCATCTAGCATCAAACTTCCGCCCGTAACGTCGATGAAGCGTGGAATCAAATTAACCAAAGTACTCTTGCCGCTACCAGTCCCGCCGACAATCGCGGTTACTTGACCGGGTTCCGCTGTAAATGTAATCCCGCTCAAGACTGCCTGCTCGGCGCCGGGGTAACGAAACTCCACGTCTCTAAATTCGATTCGTCCGTTCTTGACCACGGGAGCTTTTGGATTCACCGCGTCGATAACTGAGGATTCCGTGTCAAGCACCTCCATGATTCGTTCAGCGCTCGCCTCGGCTCGCGGAATCATTAGAGACATCATCACTGCCATCATGACTGATACCAGTATCTGCATAATGTAGGCCAGAAAAGCAGTTAGGTTTCCAATCGGCATCTGACCCGAATTAACCAGTTTTCCGCCAAACCAGATGACGGCGACGCTGGAAAGATTCAAGATTAGCGTCAAGGACGGGAACATGATCGCGAATGTTCGCGTCACGGTTAACGTGGTTCTCGTCAGGTCAGTATTGGCCAAATCAAATCGAGCTTCTTCGTGTTTAGTCTTAACGAAAGCTCGGATTACACGCACTCCAGAGATCTGTTCGCGAAGAACGAGATTTATCCGGTCAATCTTCAATTGCATCGATCGAAAAAGCGGAACAACTCGGCGAAGTAGAAACAAAATCATGATTGCCATCAGCGGAACGGCAACCAAGAGCAACGCCGATAACCGGACATTGGTGCGTAGGGCCATAATCACCGCACCAATCCCAGTGATCGGAGCGCCAAGCATCATGGTCAGTCCCAAAAAGAGAACCATCTGTACTTGCTGCACATCATTCGTGTTTCGTGTAATTAGAGACGGCGCACCAAAGTGATTGAGTTCCCGTGCTGAAAAGGATTCCACTGCTGTGAAAACATCTCGGCGCAGATCTCTTCCGAAACCCATAGAAACTCGCGAACTCAGATATGCAAGTACCACAGAGGCAATAATCACCAGACCAGAAGCGGCCAGCATGATTAGGCCTGAGCGCAGGATGTAGCCGATATCACCTTTGACAACACCATTGTTGATAAGTTCGGCATTGAGCGTCGGAAGATAGAGATTGGCGATTGCCTGAACAAGAAGGAGTAGAAGCACCAGCCAGACACTGCGCTTGTAGGGGCGCAGATACTTACGAAGTGTCAGCGTCAGCAAGGTCGAGTCGACCTCCTAATCGCTAAACAGCAGGCTATTAGGAGGAAGTAGATCCAGGCCATCTGGATTGTTAAGGCGCCCTGCGCCCTTCCCGGCAACCCGATACTTGCCGTACTGCCATACGATTTTGTTGGTCTTCGGATCGACAACGATCACGCGGTGATTCCGATCATCGGTTGCGATCACGTCACCATTTGGGAGCGCGTGGGCAAGAGAAGTATGATCCAGGGCTGATTTGCCAGTGGGTCGGAAGCGCCAGAGGAGCTTGCCCTTGGAATTGAATTCAATGATCTGACCTGGCTTGCTGAAATCGACTGTCAGGTACACGTTGGGTGCAACCTCGCTGGTGTCTGACGGATATGCGATTCCTGGTGGGTGGACAGACCATGACACTTTTCCGGCTGAAGTTCCGGTAAGAGACATCGCATCAACCCAGTTCCCGTTGATTTCGGTCACCAGGTAGCGACCATCTTTCATTGGAAATGCGCCATTTGGACTGCCGAATTGCCTAGGAGGTCGATGAACACAACTCCTCGTCGTCCCGAGTTGCGACGTCTTTCTCGTCTTCGGATTGATAAAGAGGAGGCGACAGTTTTTAATGTCGGCGATCAATAACCGGCCGTCTTTAAGCAAGATCGCATCATCTGGGTTCGCTAGATGGCCTTTCCTTGAACTCTCTTTGCCCGCAACCCCGTATTGGAAGGAGATCTTGCGGGTTGCGATGTCAATGATGCTCACCATCTGATTTTCAGATTCTGTAACGATCAAGGACCGACCGTCGGCTGAGAAAAAGACATCATCAGGCGTGCGAAAAACCTGGCCTGGCTTGAGGTCACCTTTCTGCGGAAATATCCAGCGCACTCGCCCCTGCGGGTCAACAACGACGATTCGATTGTTACCTTCATCGGCGATCGCAATGGCACCGGGCAGAACCGACGGATCGGAGCCGCGAGCTAAGGCTGCCTTGGTCAGCGGTCCCGCACTGGCCAGGTCGCCACCAGGACTATTGCTAGCCGCGGCTTGAACCGCAGAGCCCATTAGGGCTAGGCAGATTCCGGCGATCAATGCAGTGCGCTTATGTGGGGACCTCGTGCCGAGGGAATGAGCCATGGAGCAAAACCTACCCCCAAGGGTCAGATAACCTCGATTGCCGTGACTTAGTTAACTAACCCGTAAATCCTTGCGGCGTTCTCGCTGGAGATCGCTTTAACGACGCTGATGGCGTCGGCAGCTGACCAATCGCCACGAGCAACCCAGGAATCTAGAACCTCGCCCAAGCCGCGGCGAAACAACAACGCCCCAAGATAGGTCAACTCGCTCAACCCCCAGGCGTCAGACGAGAAGAGAAGTTTGCTGAATGGGGCTAGCTCTAGCGATTCGGCAATGATCGCCGGTGAGCGCGCTCCTGTGTAATTGATGGCCAGACCGACATCTAAATAGACATTGTTGAACATTTGCGCAAGGTATCCAGCATTTCGCTGAAACGGATACGTGTGCAGCAGCATCACTGGAATCTGCAGCACTTCGAGCTTGCGAATGAGTTCAGTCATCAGCAGCGGATCACACTTGTGCAGGTTTAGATCGGGATCGCCATAGCCAATGTGGAACTGAATTGGTTTTTTGAATTCGACCCCCTGCCAGATTAAGTGGCGAAGCAAGATTGGATCGCTGACCCTGACATTTCCACTGAGTTCGGCTTCGGCTAACCACTGGCCGGCCGCCTGCCGAACTTGTTCAAGACTTGGTTTCTCCGAATCGAAATCCAAACCAATCCGGTAGGCCGCGATGGACTTAATCGCCACCGCGCCCTCGAGTGATTCTGCCAGAGTTGAACGGAAATCTTCGACGAAAGTTGTCGCGGAGGTTTCACCGGATCGAACTAGCATCTCGGCTATCGTTTCAAGACGAATCACCCGGCTGACATTGGCCCCCGTCAGTTCGGCCATTCCTTTCGGGCCGTGAATTTCATCGCCCCGATAACCGGTCTCGATTAAGAAGTGCCCGATGCCGCTGCCTTGCAATAATCGTCGATTAACCTCTGGTGCCCCGAGTTCAATCCGTCGTGCGAAATAAGCCTCTGGCTCAGCGTGTGAAGGCAGATCCAACTTGGGTGCGCACCACCTGCGAACGGCGAATCCCACTTGCGTATCAAAGGCAGCTGAAATCGAAGCCGGCGACCGGTCGGACTCGGTGATCATGTTTGCAAAGTCTGCTATCGACGGATTTTCGATAACTACCCCATGCACGTGATGGTCAACGAGTAGCGCCTCAGCAAGTGCTTCACTAGCCGGACCACCTGGGGCAATTTGCCAATCAGTAGACATTTGAATATTTCTCGCATTTCTCATCATCGGTCATGTTCAATAGCGAAATCGCCTCTGCTTCGCGAACCCCGAGGTGTGTGGCGACGAGATTCGGTGCAAACCAACGCTGCGCTACTGCGTCAGACTTGAAGGCGCGGATGGCATCGTCAAGATTGGCTGGAAGTGGCCTAGGGCGCTCATCAATAGTGCCTACCAAAATCCCTGACTCTGCTGTTGCCACCCCCTCGCTCATCGCATGGACAAGGGACGCCATTGCCAACCAGGGATTTGCGGTTGCATCGGCTGCGCGATATTCGACGTTGAAGGCACGAGCCGGATCGCTGTCGCCAAATTGAACGATCGGACAGATCCGCAATAGCGCCTCACGATCTTGTTTCGCGATGTAAATTGCGCCGGCACTCCAACGATGCGGCTGGAGACGGAGAAAAGAAATCTGGCTAGGCGCAGTCCACGCCAGCAGCGATTCGGCATGTTTTAAAATTCCGCCAAATGCCGCGGCTGCCGCACCCGAAAGATCTCCTGGTCGTCCGGGATCGTAGGTAGCCGGTTCGCCGTCTTTCCAGAGCGAAAGGTGGATGTGAACACCATTACTGATGGAAGCGGTGCTAAGCAGAGGCGCGAACGAAGCGCGCAGCGAGTTTCTTCTGGCAACATCTCGCACCACTTCTCTAAGAACGACCGCACGGTCGGCAGCAGTCAGAGCGTCAGCGGGCTTGAGCGTGATCTCAAATTGTCCTGCCCCATATTCGGGCAGCCAGTTCTCCACTTCAAAGCCAATTTCAGCTAGCGTCTTCAGCAGTTGAGTTCCAAATGGTTCTGCTGCGCGAAGGGAATCTAGGCCGAACGGGCTTCCATAAAGCTGAGAGCCATCAAGGGGAAGCAGAGTGAACTCGTGTTCAAATGAAGCCATGATGGTGAACTCTGAGTCTGCTCGGAACCTGGAAATTGCCGATCGCAACGCATTCCTAGGATCGCATTCCCAGGCGGTACCGTCGAGGTTGGCCTGGGTAGCAAGAAACAGGCTGAGCGGCTCACCGCCTTGGACTGGCGGCAGAATTATTTCCGTCTTCAAATCAGGTATCAGTCGCAAATCGCCCAGTGCACCAAAGGGATTTGGGTCGGCAATTCCGCCAAAGGCGGTCAGCGCGAGGTCGGCCGGAACCCAGCCAACCCCCGTGCCGCCATCCAAAAGTGCCGCTCTCGGCAGAGCCCTACCCTTGACCATTGCGACTAGATCGCAAGTTGCAACGAAAGAAAGTTCAGGTTTTACCATCGGCTAGGGAAGCAGTGCAATAACGCGCGCTGGACTGCCAGAGCCACCGATTAGCGGGAGCACCCCGACCACTATCCAGGCACCTAACGGCGGAAGCGCCCGCAGGTTTTGGAGATTCTCTAGGTGCCAGATTCCCTTCGGAAGCGTCACTTGGGTGTGGACCGGAAAATCGGTTGCCCTACCTAAATCGATTCCAAGCGTGTCTGTTCCAAGCCCACCGATCTTCCGTTCCGCTACCAGAAACTTGGCGGCCTCCACGCCGAAACCGGGGAAACGCAAATCTCCCTCGGCTCCGGCGTAGCGGCGTTCGTCGCCATTGAACTCTTCCCAGCCGGTGCGGAGCAGAACCGCTGCACCGTCTGGGATTCGCCCGTGTGCTGATTCGAATGAATGGACATCTTGAAGCGAAAGTTCGCCGTCTGCGTCATCTCCAATGCGGGCCGAAATATCAATTACGGCTGCAGCTCGCACGAGTGATTCCACCGGAACCTTATCGACGGTTGTATGCCCTTCAATGAAATGGCACGGAGCATCGAAATGGGTTCCGCTGTGTTCAAAAAACGAAACCTTCCGAGCAAAGTATCCGTCGTGTGAGACCGTCACCAGAGTTTCTGCCTCTGGAGCAGGGGCACCGGGCCACATGACGATTCCCTCGCCTAGCGGGATCGTCAGATCGATTACTTTCGCGCCATTCAGCATTTGTTCTCGCTCCTTAGTGAACTGCCGATAGGTTCTCATCGGCCGTTAATTTAGCTCCAACCTTGGCGGCAAAGCCTGGCCGAGCAATAACCCACACAATACCGATCAAGAGCCAAATCGCACCGACGATTGGGTATGCGCGAGCTGCTCCACTGGTCGGGAATGGAATGACATTTCGGTAGAGCGTGTAGGCCAGAACCAGGAGTCCCGCAATTGGGATCACGATTTCCCAACTCTTTGCTCTCTTTGCGCCAGAGAAGAAGAGGAATTTAACTGCCCCAATGGTTGCCAGCACATAGGCAACAAGGAGGATCAGAGTTCCAATAACTCCAGAACCGACGAATACATCAAATGGCTGTACGTTCAAGATGAGCTTCCAGCCAAAGTCAATGACAGCTACAGCTATAACGATGACCAGGGTGGCCGAACTTGGGGTGCCGTTCTTCTCCGACACCGCAGAAAGCTTGGCATGTCCGCTGTCGCGACCCAGCGCGAACAGCAACCTGGAGGCACCGACCACGCAAGCCAGCAAGCAACCGAATGCGCTTACCGCAGCACCGAGGGTGATCGTGGTACCGACCCATGACGCAACGTATGAAGTTCCAAGATCACCCATGAGGGAACCCGAATTAATAAAAGCCTTAACACCAGCCGCATCAGTACCGAATCCCATTACTTCAACCGCGGTGATGAGCACAAAGTAGACGCCACCGAAGATTGCCGTACCAAGAATGGCGCGTGGAATGTCCTTGCGCGGATTCTTCGCTTCTTCACCAAGCGTGGATGCTGCCTCGAAGCCGGCGAAGGACAGGAACCCAAAGACAACGCCAAGGAAGACAGACGAGGCACCGGTCCCAGATGGGACTGAGAAGACGCTCATATCTACATGGTGACCGCCAGGCCCACTGCCGCCAACCAACTTGGCAAAAACGATGATGGCGGTGACGATGATCAGGGTTACCGTTACCCCTTCGACAGTCAGCAGAATTCGAGTGCCGTTCCGCGCGGGCGCAACCGCCAGGAAGTAGGCAAGGATGATCGCAATGCCACCGATTAAGAAGCCAAGCCAGCCTGGTTGATTCTTCCAAATTCCTAGTTCATCCAGAAATTTGGCGCCGAAGATGCCGGCGGCCATCGAGGTAACAGCGCCATAAAATATATAGGTGCCCATGAGGCCCCACCCGGCAACTAGTCCAGAGCGTGGGCCCATCGTCGCGCCGACAAATCCGTAAACGCTGCCAGCGTGGTTGAAGTTCTGGCAGAGGCGAACAAACCCGTACGCAACTAGGAGCACGCCAACTGTCGCTAAGGCAAAAGCGAGAGGCACTGCCCGACCGACGGTTGTTGCGGTTCCCTGCGGATTAATATTTGCCGCCATGGATGGGGCCATGAGCGCCACTGAGATACCGATTGCTTCCCAGATGTTCAAGTTTTTTATGAGGCCGCGGCCCGATTCGCCTGACACAAATTCCTCCTAATAGACAAAGCACATGGAGGCACGTCAGTCAGCGTTGACTGAGGTGCATGGTTTTGCACTGGTTTAGGTATTTGTACTTGTGGAAAGCACAAATAGGAAGGGCAAACACGCTTTTTTTTAATATTAATCTCTCGATTGCTCTGCTTAAAGTTTCCTTAGAAGGTCGAGAAGGTAGCCAACCGAGCCCATTCCTGGCCCTTCTCTTCCGCCTTTGCATTTTCGGCGCGACGAGTAGCAAGAACACATCGGAGCATTAAATCCCCAAGCGAATCAGCAATCAGAGGGTCGTCTTCGAGCGCGCGCAGTGCCGCCAACTGGGTTGCCGGAAGCGGTCGAATATCACTAGCGCGCGCCGCTTCCGCTGAAAGTAGCGTTGGATCATGTTCTGCCGGAGCCGGTGGGACCAGTCCCCGAGTAACCCCATCAAGCCCGGCGGTGATCAGGCCAGCGAGCGCAAAATACGGATTGGCAGAGCCATCGCAGGTCTTGAGTTCCAAGTTGATGGAGTTCATTTCGCGGCCAGCAAATGGGCTGGCAACTCGCACCGCGCACTCACGATTGTCATAGCCCCACGAAATAGTGGAACCGGCCCATGAATGTGGCTGAAGACGATGAAATGAAACTACGGACGGACAGGTGAGTGCGACGAGCGCCGGAAGATGATCTAGTACGCCCGCCACAAATGAAAGTCCAAATTGAGACAGACGAGTTGGGTCATTTTCATTATAAAGAAGGTTGGTCTTTCCGTCGGCAGACCAGAGCGAGAAGTGGAGATGGGCACCGGAGCCAATACCCTCGGAAAACGGTTTCGGGGCGAGCGAGGCGAGCAGACCAAATTGCACCTCCGCTGTTCCCCTGATCGTGTCCCTGAATTTGAGGTGCTGATCCGCAGCGGCCAGCGCGTCTGTGTACTTGATCGAGATCTCCTGCTGACCCGGTCCATATTCATTGATTGCCTGCTCAACGACAACACCTTGAGCGACGAGGTTATCGACCATCACATCGACGACCTCACTGGCGCGATCCATACCCGAACTCGAATACACCGGACCATTTCGCCACGGTTTAGGACCGTCCGGGGTCTGTTCAGCTAAGTAAAACTCGCTTTCAAAGGCGGCCATCACCTTTACGCCCTGTTCATTGGCGCGAGCTAGAGCGCGCTTAAGCACCGAACGTGTGCACCCGGCCCACTCAGATCCATCTTGCTCTCGTAGGTCAGAGAGCATGCTGGAAGTGTGATCAAGCCACGGAAGCTCTGAGTATGTATTTGGGTCAGGAATGATGCGCACTTCACCGACCGGCTCCATACCATCCACATAGATCAGGTCTTCGAAGAGATTCACTGCATTCTGGGCGCGAGTTAGCCCAACGCCCTCAGTAATCTTTGACTGAAGTTGGGATCCATGAACCGTTTTGCCGCGAATTACACCAGCCGGATCGCAGTACAAGAATCTGATTAAACGAGTCTCCCCCTCAGCCGCGGCTGCGAGCGCATCACCAATTTCCATGTCCTGCTCCCCAATCTAATGTTGGGTGCAGGTTAGTCGATGCTGACCAAGCTAAAAATTAGCGGCCGAAAACTCGAGCGAAAAACCCGCCCTCGTTTGACGGGGCTGGGGCGTTCTTTGCACAGTCGCAACGCTGACTTTTGGGGATGCCAGCCATAACTTGATTTACGTGCTGACCGCAGCCAGACCAGGTGGCTTTCTTACATCTTGAACAGGTGGCTCGACTGCACATATTTTGCTGCTCCTTTGAATATGGGGACTGATTCAGGTAAAGATTACATACCCCCGGGGGTATAGTCAAAACTTAGAAATCGGCGTGAGGCGCTCGGATCACTCGGATCGCCCAGCCACCCAGGAAGAGAACTGGAAGTAGAGCGAGCGCACAGAGAGCGCCGTAACTGGCCAAGGCGATGATCCCCCCGGCCACCACCCCACCAAGAGCACCTGCTCCATTCATCATCAGATCCGAGGCGCCCTGGACCGACGGCCGCAAATCCACCGGTACAGAGCGAGCCAGCAGTGATGATCCCGCGACAAGAGTGGCCGACCAACCAAGGCCAAGCAGGAATAGGCCAGCGCCAAGAATCCAGGAACCCTTCATTGGCGCTGTGCCAGCAATCACTGCTGCGGCCGTCAAAATGATGGCACCGAGGAGAATCACCTTTGGGGGCTCAAACCGGTCGGAAAGCCAACCCATGACCGGGGAAAAAGCGTACATCCCAGCGATGTGGACGCTAATCACAAAACCAATGATGGATAGCGAATCGTTGTAGTGATGCATGTGCACCGGGGTCATAACCATGATCGAAACCATGACGATGTGTCCGATCACAATGGCAGCAAGAGCGAGCGAGGCCATTTTCGAATCACGAATAACCTTCAATGCCAACCGGGTTGAACCCTTCCGCCGACCGTGCGCAATTTGGGCTTCAGTGCGGGAAAGCAAATAAGGATCTGGCCTAAGAAAAACGAAGATCACAAGCGAGCCAATAAAAAGCATCACCCCAGCCACTAGGTATGGGCCGGTTAGCTTGGGCAGTCCGATCGCATTGGCAAGGGAAGAAGTGGTGCCGACCAGATTTGGTCCAAGAACCGATCCGACCGTACCGGCCCAAACCACATATGAAAGGTCACGACCGCGATGGTGCTCCGCGGCCAAGTCGGTAGCTGCAAAGCGCGCTTGATAACCCGAAGCGGAGGCGGCTCCTACAAAGAGAATCCCCAGAAAGACGAGCGGGAAAATTCGACTAGCTCCACCCACTACCGTAAGCAGGGCTCCTATGGCGCCAATTAGGTAACCACTCGCCAAGGCAGCACGACGTCCACCTCGCTGAGTGATATTGGCTAGCGGAACTGCCATCAGAGCAGAACCAAGAACGCTAAAGGTTTGGGCCAGGCCAGCTATCGCTTCGCTGTGCGAGATATCTAAGACAAGAAGCGCGCCGGCCGGGATAGCACCTGCCGTCCCAAGCCCGGCAATGATTTGAGCCGTCGATAGGGTTCGAAGTGTTTTCCGACGAATTACTACGTGCTCCAGCGTGCTTTCACTACCTGGGATCATGACCGCTCCGAATCTTTCGTAACCGCGGCAAGAACCGAGGAACCGTTTCTGTATAGGCTAAGTATTCAGGGTGTTTGGCTCGCAGGAAGCCCTCCTCCCAACGA
>Ga0307375_10003138_pt1 | contig 16429 bp, 19 predicted proteins | sample TR1MG_FD_202531 | JGI IMG/M metagenome (GOLD analysis project Ga0307375, IMG submission 202531) | Soil microbial communities from Risofladan, Vaasa, Finland - TR-1 | ecosystem: Environmental > Terrestrial > Soil > Coastal area > Acid sulfate soil | place: Finland: Risofladan, Vaasa | collected... | reverse complement strand
TGCTCGAACAACCTCTATCGGCCTATACAAAACTCTATGGAACTTAACCCCATACGCCGCGTAAGTCTTTGGAAACAAAGAAAACAGGAAGCTTACAGAAATCCAGCAGCGGACTCAAAATCCGCCGACCCTTGCGGTCATGGGGGTTCGACCCCCCCTCCCGGCACCAATTCTTGCGCGTATCTGCCTTATTTTTCAGATGATTGCCGCCATCGATATTGCTGCTTGTTTTGGGCCCTTCCGGTTGGCTTGCGCAGCAAGTTACGAATTCAGGTACAGTGCGCATTTATTTTCGTTTCAGGATTTTGTATTTGTTCGCGGCAGGCTCTACTTGGGCCGATTCTCCCTATTTGTGCCAGATTACGGAATGCGCGGCGGACTTGGTATCCGATCAAGTTCTTCGATAGCACAAGTGTGTTCGTTTGCATTAGGGGTTCGAGGTTGCGGTTCGCTGCCCAAGTCTCCGCATTCCTGTGTAAATTGCGGGCAGATTGGTGAAACGCGGTTCCGAATGCATGTGGGACCTAATTGCGATGTTTCACACACTTCGCGGCGCGCGTTGGCGATTTTGCACCAACTGAGGTATTTGGCTCAATGTCCTGATTGCCGAACACACATCCGCCCTTGGCAGGAAAGATTTAACCAGTTACAAACGCTAGTCAAGGACGGGCAGTCACAGGTCTTTCCCGGCGTTCCGAAGTGGCTCGTGTTTCCTGGCGACCCCGGCGTTCCCGATTCGCTGGCTCCGGTGCGCAACAATTTCGTTCCGTGCTTCGGTGTTGCCCGGACACCGTCGTTCGCTTCGGCCTCGATTCCCAACTGGGTCTGCAAGCTCACCGGCACGCCGGTGCAAACCAGCATTCGTCTTGGATATGCGCGCAAGCGTGCGGAAGGGATGGCTCAGTCTGCGTAACATGCGGCCCACCCCTGCACATGGCCAACCTACAGGAATACGACCTGCTTCGATTCGCCGATCATTTGGATGAACGAACCCACGCCCACATAGTCGATGCCTGGGTAGTCGATCATCTCTTCTTCCTTCAGCCCCATTACGCCCATCGACATTTCGCAGACGTGGATGCGTACGCCGAATTCCCCAGCTTCCTTCATCAGTTGCTCCAGCGACTTGACGCCACGCGCCTTCATCACCGAGCGAATCATCTTTGGCCCGATGCCTGCCATCTGCATCTTCGAGAGCGGTAGCGCGTGGGAGCTGCGTGGCAGCATCCAGCCGAACATCTTGTCGAGGAAGCTCTTGCGCGCCGACTTCTTTGGATCGCGCAGTGCGGCAGTGGCCCAGAAGGTGAAGAACATATCCACCTCCATGTCATAGGCAACGGCGCCCAACGCAATGATAAAGGCGGCGATGGTCGTGTCCAGGTTGCCGCTCATGACGCCGATCGAGAGGCGATTGTTGCCTGCGGACTCTTCGAGCGCATTCATACGCTCCGTCAACTGCTGAATTGCCTGCTGCATTTCGATTTCTGTCGCAGCGTTGGTCATCAAAAGGTCCTTTCAAAGACGTATCGCGAGGCTATGCCTGAACGTCTGCGGTGATTGTCTCCGCAGCAGGCGCATGGCGCCATGCGAAGAGGATGAGGGCCAGCGTCCTATATAGGACATGGGCAAACTTGGTGAGCGGCAGCAGGGCAACCAGGTCCATCGCCAATACGACGTGCACGAAGAACACCCAGTGACCGAGCGCCGTGGGCGAGGGCAAATACACGATAATCTCGCAAAGCAGTCCGGTGAGAACTGTCACCGTCAACAGGACGGGAAAGAACCAATCGGCAAAGCTGCTCTTCGTATAGGGAGTCTCCTTGCCCTGCGCGCGGCGAAAAAGGACGATAGCCAGACCGTAGAGGCAGACTACCCCGCCCACTGCGCCCAGGATGCGTATCGGGTACCACGGAGAAACCGGAGAGCCAATCGGTTTGAACATGAAGTCGAGAGTGGTGGCCAGCAGCATGGCCAGGAATCCGCCCATGACTGTGGCATGTACCAGCCATGGACGCAGATACCAAGGCTGCGGAACGAGATCCTGCTGCTTCGCTTCCGTGTTGCACTCCCGGAAGCGACGATGGAGCAAAGCGTCGGAGAGCGCGGAATAGACCGCACCAGGCAACGCTGCAAAGCTCAATGCAACGCCTTCGCCGCGGCGCTGTCGCCAGTAACGCACGGCCATTGAAGCGATTCCGAAAGAGGCGCTTAGTCCGACGACCGCAAATAGGACGACTCCAATGTTATGAATCCAAACACCGGGAAGAAAGTCGAAGAGCGGAAGGTTTGGCCCTCTGTGGTTCTCTTTGCTCATCAGCAACAAACTGAAGAAGGCGGAGAAGAGAGCGAAGATCGATAGGTTGCCAATCGCGGAGCGGTTTGCCAGTCCGGCGAGTCCCGTGAAGTCGTAGCGCGAAACTGCATAGCTGCGCGCGGCCGCCATGAACTCGGCTGGATCGGCCTCGCGAGGGCAGGTCTGGGTGCATTCCCCGCAGGCATAGCAGCGCCACAGGTCTTCGCTGGCCAGCAACTCCTGCTCCATGCCTACCTGGGCCATCCGAATCATGCGCCGTGGAAAGCCGGCCGAGTCCTGCGCCAGAGGGCAGACCGCAGTACAGTTCCCGCAGTTGAAACATGCACTCACGTCCAGAGTCTTGCCGGCTCCGTGCCGTTTGATTTTTCGCAACAGAGATACATCCACAACGCGTGCCATAACGAATGCCTTTCCAACTGCTAGTGAGCGGCAGTTGCCTTTCCTTCATAGGCAACAAGGGTGTAAAGCGGATAGTCGCCGTCCTCGCCGTCTTCGGCGACCTTTCCGTACTTGCGCATTCCAGTCACATGCCAGAGCGCTTCGTCGGCCGGCATGTTCAACGCTTCGGCGATCTGCGGGACGGTAGCGGGCTTCCCTTCGAGCAGTTTTTGAATCGCCTTCCGCGCCCCCATCAGATGCTTCTGCGCCTGTCGCTTCTGCTCGCTGATGCCGCCCAGACTCGCACGAAGTGCAGCCAGCGCCTGCTTTTGCTCGGATGTAAGTGTCTTCATCGCCATGATTCGCTTTCCCTCTGCCGCTGTGAGCCGCTGCTAGTGAATGCTGACCAGATCGGCTGAACATTCGTGTGTTGGGATGTCTGCTGTCAGGCCATCGACCATGGCCTCGAACTGGTCGAGTGTCCAGCCATTGAGGTCGATGGCGCGGTGCGGGCAGACAGCAACGCAGGCGCCGCAACCAACGCACAGTCCGGCATTCACCTGCGCACGCTCAACCATCGCTCCATCCACCTCGACCTGCACCATTTTGAGCGCGCCCTCGTAGTCGCATTGTGTGACGCACTGTGCCTCTCCGCTGCACCGCGAGAGATCCACCGCTGCCACATATGGATTCAGCTCGACATCTTCCTTGGCGAACATTGCCGCGGCCTTTACGGCGGCTGCCCCGGCCGCGGCCAGTGTCTCCTGGATGTTCATAGGTCCCTGCGCCGTACCTGCCAGCAGCACGCCGTTCACCGCTACCTCAACGGGCCGCAGCTTGGGATGAACTTCCTGCAGGAATCCGTCTTCCCCCGTCGAAAGTTTTATCTGCCCGACCAGGTCCTCAATCTGTCCCGGCATCATTCCGGTTCCCAGCACAACCATGTCCACGCCGATGGTGAGTTCTTCGCCCCAGGTCAGTGCATCTTTCACTGTGACGGAGAGCGCTCCATCCCTGGCACGATTGGGCGGAGTTAGTTCCACCTGCGGAGGTTCCTCGCCGTTGTAGCGGAAGAAGGTGACGCCGGCCTTGCTCGCGTCGGTGTAATAATCCTCCTCGCCACGCCCATAGGTGCGGATGTCCTGATTGAAGTCGAAGACGCCAACCATTGGAAACCGCTTGCGCACCGCGAGAGCCTGTTGAAGAATCGTCGTGCAGCACGTGCGCGAGCAGTAGGTATTCAGTCTCCCATTCGTCCCTGGATCGTGGACTCCGTCCAGTTGCCGGCTGCCGACACAATGCAAAAATGCGATGTTGCGGATCGCCTGGTCGCGATAAGTGAGTCGCTTCCCTTCCGGGCCCACGGTTCGCATGAGTTGAATAAACTCCGGCATCGTCAGGACACAGGGTTCGGTTCGATAAAGGAATTCGCCATCCTGGGGCACATAGGGACGGAAGCCGGTGGCCATGATGATGGCGCCGACGACGGACTCTGCCTTGGGAGTGGTGGCTTTAGTGGAATGCACAGATTCAACCGCGATTCTGAAGTTCCCAATGAAGCCGTTGACAGCGGTCACCTTGCTGCCAAGCAACACTTCAATATGGGGATTCTGGCGCACTCGAAGCGCCAGCTCGGCGACCAGCTCCGCAGCGAAATGCTCGCTGGGATAGACTCGACCCCGCTCATTCAGGTGGCCTCCGAGTTCTTCCGACATCTCCACCAGAAGCACATGAATTCCCCGTCCGGCGAGATCGGAGGCTGCCTTCAATCCGGCGATGCCCCCGCCAATGACCAGCGCGCGGCGGTGGTTCGGCAGCTTGATCTGGTCGAGAGGCATGGCATGGTGCAGCTTTCCAACCGCCGCGGCAATCATGCGGATGGCCTTGGAGGTCGCGCCGGCCGGATCATGTTTGTGCGCCCAGGAGGCCTGCTCGCGGATGTTGACATGCTCATAGAGATAGGGATTCATTCCACCGCGCCCAACGGCGCTGCGGAAGGTTGTTTCATGCAGAAATGGCGAGCACGAGGCAACGACCACTCGATCCAGATTCTCCTGAAGAATGTCGTCACTGATCAGGTGCTGACCTGGATCGGAGCAAACAAAAGTATGGACTTTGGCGGTAGCGACCCCCGGAATAAGGCGCACGCTCTCTGCCACGCGCTCAACGTCCACTACATCGGAGATGTTTCCGCCACAGCGGCAGATGTAGACGCCGATCCTCGGCTCGGCCGGATGCTCGGCATGCTGTTGCATAGATTCGGAATGGCTCTTGCGCAGCGTTTCGATTTGACGCTCGAAGTGAGCCTCTTCGTCTGGCGGCAGCTCCGCACATTCAACCTCAGGCCCGTCGTCCTTGCCGTGCCGCCCTAATTCGTTCTTGTCGCTCATGGCTTTTCCTCGATAGTCCCATCTTGAATCCAGCCCTTACCCAACCAGAACCTCAGCATGCTTTCGTTCAGCTCGCTTCTGGTAGAGATATTGGCTGGCCTGCATGGCAGCCGCGCCAGCCTCCGCTATGGTGTCGACAATGTCCTTCGGGCCCGCAGCCGTGCCGGCCACAAAAATTCCCGACGCCGTGGTCTGGGTAGGAGCGATCAGCGTTGGCGTTGCCACAAAGCCGTCGCTTGCACACGCAACAGGCGTTGAGTCGGCTGGCTTCCATCCCGGAATCATGCCTTGTGCAAGCACTACCAGGTCATGGCGATGCTCCTGTAGCGGATTCTCGGCATCCTCCGTGCTCTCGACGTGCACTGAGAGGTCTCCGCCGTCCACCGGGTCGATGCGCGCCACTTTGCCGCGCACAAAGCTGATGCCCATTGCCTTGGCGTTCTGGAAGAACTGCTCGTAGCCTTTGCCGAAGGCGCGAATGTCCATGTAGTAGATCGTGATATCCGCCAGGGGAAGCGAGCCGGACAGGAGCATGGCCTGCTTGATTGAGTACATGCAGCAAACCCGCGAACAATAGGACACACCAATCGATTGATCGCGGGAACCTGCACACTGCACAAAAGCTACCGAGGCCGGAATCTTACCGTCGGAAGGCCTGAGCACGCGGCCATACGGACCGTGCGGCGCCAGCAGGCGCTCCAGCGTGAGCGGAGATACGATGTTCTTGCTATGTCGCGCGTTGTACTGCGGCTTCACGGTCATTGCATTCAATTGGAAGCCGGATGCGATGATCACCGCATCGGTGCGAATCGTCAAGTTGCGCGGTTGCTGGTCGAATTCGATCGCGTCAGTCGGACAGCCCCGCGCGCAGGTCCCGCAAGTGCCGCAATGCTCGGCATCGAGGACGGCCTTTTGCGGGATCGCATTTGTGAAGGGAACAGCGATAGCCCGAACCGTACCTAACCCCTCCTCAAAGGGATCTGGGTATTCCGTGTCGCAGGCATACTCGCAAAGACGGCAGCCAATGCATTTGTCGAAGTTCACGTAGGTGGGCTTCTGCAGCAACCGGACGCGGTGCATCCCGTCGCTCGACTCGATTCCTTCCACCTCGGTATTGGTGAGAATCTGAATATTCGGATGATGCGCCACCGCGGACATCTTGGGGGTCGTAATGCAACTTGCGCAATCTAGTGTCGGATACACCTTGCTGAGGGCAATCATGTGGCCCCCGATGCTGGACTGCCGTTCGACGACGAGGACCTGCAGGCCCTCGTCTGCGAGATCGAGCGCCGATTGAAGGCCTGCGATTCCACCCCCGACGATTAACGCGTCAGGTGTGTAGTCAGAGTTGATATGGGTATTCATCAAAGCCCTCCCTGCATCACCGGAGCGAGGCGCGGAAAGCGGACCGAGGCCTGAAGACGCCCCACCGACTCGCGCCGCAACTGTTCCGCCAGTTGCCGGTCTACTGGGCCAAGCCGATTCAGATGGTCGCTCATCAGTGCGATTTCCTTCAGAAAGGCCTTGATGCATACCGTACAGATGGCGGTCAGACGTATGCGCTCAATGTCTAGTCCGCCAGCGTTCATCTTGGAGGTCAGTTGATCGATGCGCGCCGCCAGCCGGTCATAGGCGCCATGATACGGACAGTCGGAACCACAGGCAGCAATCAAAATGCCGTCGATTCCCTTGCCGTAGCAACCAAGATAGAAGTCTTCGGGAAAGAGAACAGGCGAAAGCACGCGTAGGATGTATACGTTGGAGGGATACTCCTGATGTGCCTTGCCAACCGCATCGGCTCCCGGATAGGCGCATTTCTCCGTCGCCAAAACCAAAATCTTTGGAACGAACGGCTTGCTCATACCGCACCTCGCACTGCCATCACCCCTGCACCGGGGCAATAGATTCTAGCCGGCCAAATGAGCCGACAAGTTCTTGTTCAAGATTCGCGAAGAGGCTACTTCTTGCGACGTACTAATATGCGATCATGCCCCTCGGCTTCGACGATGCCCAGGAACTCGTGGCCCATCTTCGCGGACCATGCAGCAATATCTTTCCGCGAGCCCTTGTCGTTCGACTTGACCTCGATGACCTGGCCGACCTTCACCTGGCCCATGGCCTTTTTGGCTTCGAGCAGGGGACCGGGGCAGGCGGTTCCTCGCGCGTCGATCACTTTGTCGGCTGTTACTACTGCAATTGCTTCGCTCATTGAATGACTCCTGGATGATCTGCGTTACCGCGGTAAACCACGACTACGCGGGTTGAAGAACTCTTGTCGCTCTCCGTCGGGGCGCGCTGGCCGATGCCTGTGCCGCATTCTGGCGGTAATGTTGAGACAGCGCTTCGCGAATCAGCATTGCCGCCTCCACGAAGCGCGGATCGGCGATGCGGTAGTAGACGCTCTGCGCGCGCTTTTCGGCGATCACCGCGCCGCGGTCGCGCATCAGGCGCAGATGCTGTGATGCATTTGTAATGGATACGCCCGCTTCGTTGGCGATCTCCGTGACGGTTCTTGCATCGCGCTGCAACGCACAGAAGATGCGCATGCGCGTGGCGTGCGAAAACGTAGCAAAGAAGTCGCCTAGCAGTTCGCACGATGCCTCGCTCATTGTGTGATCCATCTGGGTCTCACCTTCTGTGTATCCTGCATATTTGCGCAATTGCGCAACTACATCAGTAGTGTAGGTCGACGGGATTGCACGCTCCGTGACGGCAGTCACGCTCCCGTGTGAGAATGGCGCCGGACACACCCAGCTAACCCAAAACGGACGGCCTTGCCGCCACAGTCAAGCCGGGTCCTCAAAGCAACACACCCGTCCATCTGGACTCGTCACCTCGATCGGGCTAGAGACTCTTCACCAACCCGATGGTCACCGAGTTCTCCGACATTTTGCGGGTAACGCCGGTGCCGCGCACCGCACCCTGTCCCAAAATCCACGGGCTTGCGATCGGGTTCTGAAAGACGTGATGATAAGTACCCACCGCGTCCCACCCGTGGATCGATTGCATCATGCCGCCTTCGAAGTCGTTCCGATGACTGCACGGTAGCCACCGGTCCGCTCTGCTATTTCAAGGTAAGGAACGACGCCCACGCATGAGCCAGCTCAGTACCATCGGCGCCAGTCAACGCGTCTTCTGTCTTGATGATTCGTTTGTTTCGGTTATCGATCCATCCCCGGATTTGCACCCTGTTCCCAGATACGACGTGCCTGCGGAACCGCACGCGAAGCTCGGCCGTAAGTGCTTCCACGCCGGTTGCGGCGACAACTTTGGACATGGACTCGTCCAGCACGGTGCTCACAATGCCCCCATGCACAATCCCGTCAAAACCTTCCGTGGACGATTCAGGAATCCACTCGGCGCTCATCTTCCCGATTTCGTTCTTCTCAAATCGTAGCCGCAGCACGTGCTCGTTGTTGGGGCCGCAGGCAAAGCACGATGACTGCGATCGCGCGCCAATTCGCGTCGTTGGTTCGCTCTGATCGGTCTTTTGTGGCATGCTCCCCTTTTGTGAATCCTCGATGCGGCTTTGCGCCTCTTGAAGCCGTAATGTCATCGACCCAACGCCGACAGGGATATCGCTAACGGCCGGGCGAAAAACTCGATAGGTCTTAAAGCCGCCGGAAAGGTTGAGCGCACAAACCCGTGTTGTGTGAGGATCCTGCATGCATAATAGGCGCGCTGTCCCACTTCGCAGTTCACCCATATTTCCCGATCGCGCGGCAGTTTGGTCATCTTTTCCCGTAACTGTCCAAGCGGAATGTTGACGGCCGCATCGATCGAGTCTCTGCGGAATTCAGAGGCTTCTCGAACATAAAAAATTAGGCGTCAGTGGCCTCCAATTCCTGCCATGGGGCCAGCGCCACATCGCCACGCAGCAAATTGGCGGCGATCATCCCCGCGAGATTCACCGGGTCTTTGGCGGCACCATATTGAGGCGCGTAGCAGAGTTCCAATTCTTCAAGGTCAAACACTATGGCCTTCATCTGAATCGCGGTAGTGATCACATCGATGCGGCGCTCAACCCCCGATTCGCCCACAGCCTGCGCGCCCAGAATAAGTCCATCCGACGTGCGAAAGAGCAGCTTCAGGTGAATGGGATGCGCTCCAGGGAAATAACCGACGTGCTGAGTGGGGTGCAGATATACGGTCTGGTAATCCTCGATTCCGGCGCGATTTAGCGCCTTCTCCGTTGCACCCGTAAGCGCCACAGTCAGAACCAAAAAAGCCGCAGACAGCAGTCGCCTGGACGCCCTCGAAATGTGCATCGCGCCCGCAGATTGCATCGGCGGCCACACGGCCCTGGCGATTCGCCGGACCCGCGAGAGGAACCAGTTCCCACTGCCCGGTGAGGAGGTTCTTGACCTCAATGGCATCTCCAATGGCCCAAATGCGGGAATCGCTGCTGCGTAACTGGCTATCGACACGAATGCCGCCGCATGCACCGATATCAAGACCCGCATCGCGCGCGAGCTTTGTTTCCGGGCGCACCCCGATGGCGAGAACCACGAGGTCCGCATCAAATGCCTCGCCGCCTTGTGTGCGCACTTTCAAGGTTCCGTTGCCTGTCCGCTCAAACCCGGATACTCCATCGCCCAGCAGGAGAGTTACTTTCTGAGACACCACCTGCTGGCGCGCGTCCTCCGCCATCTCTGGATCTAGAGGAGGCAGCAACTGATTGGCTAGCTCGACGATCGTGACGGTGATCCCGCGATGCGCGAGATTCTCCGCCATTTCCAGACCAATGAAGCCACCGCCCACAACTACGGCTTTGCGTGGGGCTCTCGAATCGATCCAATCGCGGAACTCCCGGCTGTCCGGGATGGTGCGCAGTGTGAAGATTCCCGGTAGGTCTATCCCTGGCCACGGCGGGCAAATTGGCTCGGCGCCTGGGGACAACACAAGCGCATCGTAGTGCTTGCGATACTCGCGTCCTGTCTCCAGATCGCGAACCGCGATAGTGCGGCTTTCGCGGTCAATCGCGGTGACTTCGTTGCGTGTACGAACCTCGATGTTGAACCGTTCCCGAAACGATGCGGGCGTGGCCAGAAGGAGTTTTGACTCATCATGAATCACGTTGCCCACGTAGTAGGGCAAGCCGCAATTTGCGAACGAGACATAGGGTCCCCGGTCGAGCACAAGAATCTCTGCGTTCTCATCCATCCGTCGCAAACGCGTCGCACAGGTTGCGCCGCCCGCGACACCTCCGACGATTACTACTTGTTTCTTCGTCATGCTTTCCTTCAATAGATTTCAAAATCGGTAGGACTTCGAATTCAGGTGTTCTCCGCGACGCCGGCTCCCCCGAATTCTGGAGGCCGCATGATATCGGCTGTAGCGCATATTGTGCCGTGAATCCGCTCGTGCATATGCGCTAAGGAGGCTATGAGAAATCATGCTCTGCCGTTTCGAGTGCAATTCTCAATGTTGACCATTCCGGTTATGGCCGATTCCGCCAAGTTGACGGGAGGATATGTCCCAGTGAGTTTTCACAAAACACCTCCGCATCGCTCTGACCGAGCCTTTCCTGCCGGTCAGTGGTCGCATATGTTCTCGCCTAGCGTTAAGGTTCCGGCTAGATAGTCCGCGACCAGCTTTTCCGGCGTTTCAGCAAGCGCGCCAATGATCACCTTTATGCCCCGTTCGGCGAACAGGGTGTGCGCGCGCTGTCCCATGCCGCCCGCGATGATTATGTTGGCGCCGCGCTCGGCCAGCCACGGTGGCAAAAGGCCTGGCTCGTGGGGTGGAGCCGCAATATCTTCCCGTTTGAGTATCTTTATTGCCGAGGGGTCCACATCGACCATGGCAAAGTGTTGACAGTGGCCAAAATGCATGGCCAGTTTTCCTTCCGCAAGCGGTATGGCAATTCTCATGGGTCTATACTCCTGTCCTCTCGTTGCCCTTCGCGCGATTGTGATATTGCTGCAACTCAGGCGCATCTCCACGTTGGAGCGCTCCCTCGGGGTTGCATTTGTCAGGCTAGTGGTGTCCTTCAACATCGGCGGACTGCGCCTTCTTGAGTTGCCCGTTCTTCAACTGCTCGACCGCATCGGCGACGGTTCCAGTCGCGCCAGTGTAGACTTCCACGTTTCCCGCTTGGAGGGTCGCAAAGGCCTTTGGGCCAACGTGTCCTGTGATCAGAGACTTGATTCCCAACTCGACGATCGCTTTCCCCGCTTGTATCCCCGCACCTTGGGTGGCATTCAGGTTTACGGCATTTTGGATGGCGGTAACAACTTGGGTTTCGGTATCGATGACGACAAAAGACTTTACTCTTCCAAAGCGCGGATCCACGGGCGACTGCAGACTTTCCCCTTCAGACGTGATCACAAGCTTCATAGGAACCCTCTGATGCGTAGGGAGCACGTTCCGTGCCATTCCACTTTCAGGGCAAGGGATTCCATCTATTGTTTGAAGGATGAGATGTTTAGATCGTGTGGTCGGGGCCAGGCCGGGAATGCGGGAGATCCGGAGTCATGCGAAATGCACGATTATTGCTGCTTGCCACGGCCGTCCTGGGGTGACGTTAGTAGTCCTAGAGCTTTGAGTTTGCGGTACAGTGTGCTCGGATTGATCTCCAGCTGGCGAGCCGTGCGCTGCCGATTGCCTTGATTGCGCTCGAGTGCTGTTTGAATCAGGTGTGCTTGCGCCGACCGCAGACTCGTCGCGGTATTCAGGACCGTCGATGTTGTTTTAGTTGGGCGAAGCTCGATGGGCAAGTGCTGTGGCTCGATCAACTCGCCGCGGCACAGCACAAATGCCTGTTCGATGATGTTCTCCAACTCCCGAACGTTTCCGGGATAGTCGTGATCCATCAGGCGATCCAGCACTTCCTGGGATACGCCAATAATGTTCTCTTCCTGAAGATGGTTGAATTTGGCAACCAAATGATCCACCAGGGAAGGGATGTCTTCGCGCCGCTCCCGCAAAGGGGGAATTTCCAGGTAGATCACTCGAATGCGGTAAAAAAGATCTTCGCGGAATTTCCCCTCGCGAACCAGTTGGGCCAGGTCTTTGTTGGTGGCCGCCACCACCCGGACATTGACTTGAATCGACTCGGTCGACCCTAACGGTTCCACGCACCGCTCCTGCAGTACTCGTAGCAAACGGACTTGCATGGCCTGCGAAACATCACCGATCTCGTCGAGAAAGATGGTGCCGCCATCGGCCAGCGCAAAACGCCCCGGCTTGTCCTTTCGCGCATCGGTAAACGCCCCGGCTTTATAGCCAAAGAGTTCTGATTCGAGCAAAGCATCCGGCAGGGCAGCGCAGTTCACCGCGACAAATCGCTTCTTGCTGCGCGGGGAAAGGTTGTGAATGGCACGTGCAAACAATTCTTTGCCAGTGCCGCTTTCTCCCTCGATCAAGACCGTACTGTGGCTGGCGGCGATCTGCGGCACGATGTCAAAAAGGCTCCGCATAGCCGGGCTTCGCCCGACGATATCTTCAAACGTGTACCTTGCTTCCAATTCTCTACGCAGTTGCTCAACGTGGCTGAGGTCCTGAAAGGTCTCAACCCCACCGATGATCGCGCCGTCCTGGTCGCGCAGCAATGCCGTGGAGATGCGTATGGGGATCTTATTCCCGCTTGCGTTGATGATGTTTGCGGTCGCGCCCACCACCGGCTTCCCACTCAAAAGGGTGCGCCGTAGCGCGCATGAACCTTCGCAGATACTAGCCCGGAATACGTCGCAACACTGACGGCCCAAGGCGTCCTGCCTGCGTACACCGGTAATCCGCTCAGCAGCATGATTGAATACCGAGATCCGCCAGTCGTGGTCGACGGTAAAGACGCCTTCATTGATCGAATCAAGAATCGGATCGTTCATGTCTCGCCCAAATTCAGTGTAGGTTTGGCAGTTGCAATATGCAAGAGATGTCGATCTTGAGCGTTGCATTATGCACGAATATTCGACATCGCTGGTATTCAACAACCTATCGCTACAGCAAGTTAAAGTTTTGGCCCGCCGAGTGCATCCACTAGGCGTGATGAGAATCGCAATTCCACAGTGGCAAGGCCGCATCTCTCCGGTGTTCGATGTCGCAGGCAGTCTGCTGCTGATCGACATCGAGAATGGCTTGGAGATCCGGCGCGAAGAGAGGCGGTTCCCTGGAACGAACCCATCCGCTCGCGTGACCGAGTTCTTGAGCTTCAGAGCCGGGATTCTCATTTGCGGTGCGATTTCCGCACCGCTACAGAGCAGATTGATTGCCGTCGGCGTGCAGGTGTTCGGCTTTGCCTGCGGGATGATCGACGACGTATTGGGTGCTTATCTGAACGGCAGACTCCGGAGTCGGGCATTTGTAATGCCGGGCTGCCAGAGGTGGTGCCGTAGAGGCGGTGCTCTGTATTGCTCAGGCCGAATTCCTGTTGAGCCGCTACCGTCAGGACAAGGAGAAAACATGATGCCGGTAGGATTTGGAATCGGTGCCGGCCGCGGGAGCGGTCCGCATGCGCGAGTTAGACGGCAAGGCGCAGGAGGCGCAGGTAGGATGGGCGGACCTGCAGATGCAGGACCCGGCGGTTTTTGTGTCTGCCCAAAGTGCGGGGAAAAGGTAGCACACGCGGCGGGACAACCGTGCCTGCAAATGCTGTGCCCCAAGTGCGGCGTGCCGACGGCTCGCTCTTAGTTGGCCGCACCAAACGAAAAGCAGAATGGAACCAAGAAATGGAGGAGTCTGATGAAAATCACGCAAACCTCGCTCATCCTCGCGACCTTATTGGTCGCTTGTCTTGCTAGCACAGCCATAGCCCAAGTGGGTAGCGGCGCTCGACGATTGTATGACCCAAGCACGGAAGCCACGGTTAAGGGCACAGTAGAGAAGGTAACGGAGCTCGGCGAGCCGGCCAGGACCGGCACCCATCTTACCCTACGAACAAATGAGCAGACGTACGACGTACATGTCGGTCCGACTGGTTATGTCGCAGCGAACGGCTTCACATTCTCGGCAGGAGATCAGATCGAAGTCACCGGCTCGAAGGTACAGTTTGACGGCGTTTACGCGATTGTGGCGAGGGAGATTAAGAAGGACGGTAAAGTTCTGACTCTGCGGGATCGCCAGGGAATTCCAAGTTGGTCACGGGGACCGCGGCGAACAAACTGACCACGATTGTGACTCGGCAACACAACAGTGAGCGACTCGCCAGACAGACGATTGGAACGGTCAAAGGTGCCAGGAAATCTTATGAGAATTGCTGTTGCCAGCGGCAAAGGTGGGACGGGTAAGACGATAATCGCGACGAACCTGGCTTGGATCGCTGCGCGGAAGGGGCACAGCGTCGCTTATGTTGACTGCGACGTCGAAGAACCGAATGGCCACCTTTTTCTTAAGCCGCATATCGAAGTGACACGCTCGATTGGGCAACTGCATCCGATTGTTGACGACCAGAAGTGCGCACACTGCGGCCTTTGCAGCGATATCTGTCAGTACAGCGCCATTGTTTGTGTCGGCGACAAGGTGCTGGTCTATCCGGAGCTTTGCCATGCCTGTGGTGGCTGCACGCTGGTTTGTCGCTCGGGTGCGATCACGGAAGTATTGCGTGAAACCGGCAAGCTCGAAGTGGGCATGGCTGGACCGATCCATTTCGTGCATGGCGTACTCAACATCGGCGAAGCAATGAGTACGCCGCTCATCCGGCAGGTCAAAGCCGAATCTACGAGTCAGGAGATGCGGATCGTTGACTGTCCGCCCGGCACATCGTGCCCGGTCATTGAAAGCGTGCGGGGCGCCGACATGGTTCTTTTGGTTACAGAGCCGACTCCCTTCGGGTTGAACGATTTGAGGCTCGCGGTCGAGATGGTGAGAGCCATGAAGCTGCCCTTCGCCGTGCTCATCAATCGCGCCGATGTCGGCGACCGGAAGGTGCAAGAGTATTGCAGACGCGAATGGATCGAGATCTTGGCGGAGATACCAGACGATCGCCGGGTGGCCGAGGCTTACTCCAAGGGACTGCTGGCGTGCGAAGCCGTGCCGGAGTTTCGCCGGAGCCTCGAAGAGTTGCTGGCACAGTTTTGGGCGGTTGATAGGGCTGCGCCTTCAAACGGAACGCTCGAGGCTGCTCGATGAACGAACTTCTCACAATTCGCACAGAGAAAACTCCGCACTTGCAGCAGGTTGCTGTCGTCAGCGGCAAGGGAGGGACGGGCAAGACCTCGCTGGTGGCTTGCTTTGCGGCTTTGTCGCACAATTCCGCTCTGGCAGATTGCGATGTGGATGCCGCCGACCTGCACTTGCTTACGGATCCGCGCGTGGTCCGCCGCGAACCTTTTACCGGCGGCAAACGCGCACGGATCAAGGCAGACAAGTGTTCGGCCTGCGGCAAATGCGAAGAGCTATGCCGGTTTGGCGCGGTCAGCATCGATGACTCAGGCAACGGCATCGGCGACAAGATCTTTAGTGTAGATCCGATCGCGTGTGAAGGTTGTGGTGTGTGTGCCTGGTTTTGTCCAGAGGATGCTGTCGAGCTTCTTCCTGCGGTGAACGGGGAATGGCTTATCTCCGAGACCCGCTTTGGCCCGATGGTCCACGCCAAACTCGGGGTTGGCGAAGAAAACTCGGGCAAGCTGGTGAGCCTGGTGAGATCGGCGGCCAGGAAGATTGCTGAAGAGCGCGGCTTGAACGACGTGCTCATTGACGGCTCGCCGGGCATCGGTTGCCCAGTCATTGCTTCGATCTCCGGTGCCGATCTGATTCTGGTGGTTACCGAACCGACGCTCAGTGGACTGCATGACCTGGAGCGCGTCACCGATCTGGCATTGCATTTCGGGATACCGGCCATGGTGTGCATTAACAAGTGGGATTTGAATCCTGGGATGGCCGACGATATCGAAGCCAGAGTCCTTGATCGGGGCTTGGGTTTGGCAGGCAGGGTTCGTTACGACCGCGGCGTGACCGAGGCGCAGGTGCAGCGAAAGACGGCCGTCGAGACTCGCCACGACGGCAGCGCGGCGGACATCCGCAGTATCTGGAACAAGGTGAGAGCCAGGGTGATGGAAGATGCCAAGGCGCTTGAAATGCATTTGTCGAAGGCCACGACAAAAAGGATGGAAGAAAAATGACAATGGGCAGCATCCTGTCAGTGCGCGCGCTGAATATTCAGAAAATCCAGAAACTCCACGGAACGATGGCGACGGTAGCACTTGCCCAAGACGTTGCCGGTGGCGATGTCCAGAGCCGCAAACAGACTGGTAACGCCGTGGCGCTGGTAGTCGTGGGTGCGGCGCTGCAGTTGTCCGGCCCGCATGGGCAGCGCCGGCTGGGTACGGCTCAAGGCTTGAATCTGCGACTTTTCATCGACACACAGCACAATCGCATGATGCGGCGGCTCCAGATAAAGTCCGACAAT
>Ga0307375_10003137_pt1 | contig 16430 bp, 15 predicted proteins | sample TR1MG_FD_202531 | JGI IMG/M metagenome (GOLD analysis project Ga0307375, IMG submission 202531) | Soil microbial communities from Risofladan, Vaasa, Finland - TR-1 | ecosystem: Environmental > Terrestrial > Soil > Coastal area > Acid sulfate soil | place: Finland: Risofladan, Vaasa | collected... | reverse complement strand
ACCATCGTGATGGTCAGCATGCCTTCCGAACCATGGTCGGCTTCCTCGGTCGATCATCTTCCATCGCATCGGGGCTCCGGCGAGAAGATGGCATCGGCAAAAGTTTCTGTGGCCCACGCTCCTAGTGGATGCCGATGCCCACGCCCACGCCGAAGTGGACGTTGCTGCGGCCGCGACTCATTTCGTCGGCACTCCACACGTGTGCCTGCGCCACGCTGACCAGCGGAAACACGTAGTTGGCCTCGCCGACCTTGCCGGCGCGGCTGCCGTTGAGCCTGCCGCTTATCGTCATCAGCGCGCCGGCCGGGTAATCGAGCGGTTCCACGAAGCCGGACATCACGGCGATGAAGCGGCCGTTGCCGCTGTCGTTCGCCCTGGGGCGCTGCGAGGAATCCAGCGGGTAAGCCAGCAACTCGATCTCGCTGTGGTCGGCCAGGTTGGTGACCTGCACGATGCGTCCGCCCCAGATCACCGCATTGCCGGCATAGCGTTCGGGTGTCTGCGCCACCTGGAACGGGGCGGCGGTGATGGCGGCGGCGTTCTTGTAGATCGGTGCCGGTGCACAGCCGGCCAACACCAGCAGGGCGGACGCCAGGACAAGGCGGATCAGGGTGGCGGGCAAGCGGGTACGCATGATCTTCGCTCCTGGCGGAAGGCTTGAGGATGCGCCGAGCTTAGCGGCGACCCGGTGTCCGTGGTAGTCGGGAGGCAGGCAGCGGACTGGGCGTGTTCAGCATGCTGCCGGCTTCGTCCAGCAGCCAGTCCAGCTTCCAGCTGGCCGGGTGCTCCTGCGACAGCAGGCCGGCCAGCGCACGTAGCGGCTCGCGCAGGGTGTCGTCGAGCTTCCACGGTGCGTTGAGGATCACCATGCCCGAACCGTTCAGGCGCAGCGGCGAATCGTCCGGATGCACCAGCAGTTCGGCGCGCAGCACGCGCTTCGCTCCGCTGCGCTGCAGACCGCGCAGGAACGGCTGCACCTGGCTGCGCAGCTTGATCGGATACCACACCGCGTAGACCCCGCCGGGCCAGCGCTGCATGGCCGATTTCAGCGCCTGCTCGATCAGCCTGTATTCGACCGGCCTGGCATCGGCGTCCTGTACCTCGTACGCGGGGTCGATCAGCACCAGGCCGCGCTTTTCCTTCGGCGGCAGCAGAGCCTTCAGTGCCTCGTAGCCGTCGCGCTGGTGCACGTGCACGCGCGGGTCGTGCTGGAACAGGGCACGCAGGCTGGCCGCTTCGTCCGGGTGCAGTTCGCACAACTGTGCGCTGTCGCCGGGCCGCAGCCGCCGGGCGACCTGCAGCGGCGAGCCGGGGTAGCATTTCAGTCCGTCGTCATTGCCGGGCAGGGCCAGGATGCCGTCCAGCCAGCGGCGCAGCAGCGGCGGCAGGCTGGGTGCCGAAGCGGCGGCTCGCGCCTGGTGCAGATCGGGAAACAGCAGGCGCGCGATGCCGTCTTTGTACTCGCCGGTCTTGCGCGCCTCGACGCCGTCCAGTGCATAGCTGCCGCGGCCGGCGTGCGTGTCGATGTAGCAGAACGGACTCGGCTTGGCCTGCATCGCCTCGATCAGCGCAAGCAGCACGGTGTGCTTGAGGACATCGGCGAAATTGCCGGCGTGATAGGCGTGGCGATAATTCATCGGGCCAGTATAGATGCCGTATCGCGCTACTGAAGGCCGTTTCGCGAAATTTCGCGGTGACCCGGCGAGCCGGCGGCCACGGTTTTCAGGTCGCCTTTACACGGTCAGGCGCATACTGCGCCAGTTGCATCGTGCAACCACCAAAGGAGACCGTCGTCATGAATATTTCGCGCAAGTCCCTGGTTTCGCTAGTCGGTTCATTGGCCCTCGTCATGGCGGTAAGCAGCGTGGCCAGCGCCCAGAGCAACCAACCGGGCAGCATGAATGGCATGGGCGCCATGGGGGCCATGCATCCCGGTCATCAAGGCATGATGCGTGCCAGAAATGTGCTGGGCAGGCACCTGATGCCGGCCACGGTGACCGAAGTGAACAAGGAAACCGGCATGGTCTCGGTGAACGCCGAAGGCATGGAACTGAAGGTGCATTTTCCACCGGCTTCGGTGGCCGATCTGAAGGAAGGCGACAAGATCACGCTGCATCTGGCCTACAGCAAGCCGTGATTCGCCAATAGCTGCCCTCCACATATTGAGGCGGCAGGCGGTACAGGCGGCATGTGGGAGCGGCTTCAGCCGCGATGCTCTTGGCTTGGTCAAAGCAAGAGCATCGCGGCTGAAGCCGCTCCTACAAAAGCGCTCCAGCACAAATCGGGGTCATTCGAGGCGCCCATTTGCCGCGTCGACGCGGCGGGCGCGATATACCCTGCGTATTCCGGCCCGTTCGCACATGCTGCCGTGCGGGTTGTACACCGACCCCGAATTGCTGTTCACTCCACGGGGTTTTGTGGGGAGTCCGTCATGAGAAAACGCATCAAGCAACGCAGCACCGGCGCCGTCGCGGTTCGGACGATCCTTGCGGCGCTGGTCATTCTTGCCGCCGCTGCCGGCGTGTACATCTACTCGGGGGTGTACGACATCGGTGCCGACCACCACCACACCCGGCCGGTAGCCGCGGTGCTGCAGGTTCTGCGTACGCGCTCGATCGAGGCGCATTCCGGTGACATCAAGGTACCCAACCTCGACGATCCGCAACTGATCCTCAAGGGGGCCGGCCAGTACGCGGCGATGTGCACCGATTGCCATCTCGCGCCCGGCAAGGCCGATTCCGAAATCCGCCCGGGGCTGTATCCGCAGCCGCCGAATCTTTCGCGGCAGCGGCTGGATCCGCGCGACGAATTCTGGGCGATCAAGCACGGCATCAAGATGAGCGCGATGCCGGCGTGGGGGTTCAGCCACGACGACGCCACGATCTGGAGCATGGTTGCGTTCCTGCAGAAGCTGCCCGGCATGACGCCGGCGCAGTACCAGGACATCGTGGCCAGGGCACCGCCGGACGACGACATGGACATGGGTGCCAAGGCAGGGCACGGCGATGGACATGGTGCAGCCGCCGGTACGGCCGGACCTGCCATGGCCGGCACGCAGGGGATGCCGATGCCCGCCGGGGCCGCAGGTCAGCCTGCCAGTGCGTCGTCGGCAGCCGGAGCGCCGTTGTCGCTGAGTGAACTGAAGCCGCAGGCGGTGCCGCTGGCCGAGGCGGCGGCACAGGCCTTCCAGACCGCCTTGCATAAAGGCGATCGCGCCGCCGTGCTGGCGTTGCTGGCGCCCGACGCGGTGATCCGCGAGGACGGCCATGTCCAGACCCGCGAAGCCTACGCGGCAGGCCCTCTGGCTGAGGACATCGCGTTGCTGAAAGATGCGCAGATCACCCCGATCACGCAGGGTTCGATGTCGATGGGCGATCTCGCGGTGGTCGGCAGCGAACGCGATATCAAGACGACGGTCAAGGGCAGGCCGGTCACCATCCGCCGTCGCGAACTGCTCAGTCTCAGCCAGCTCGGCAAGGAGTGGAAGATCGTGTCCGTGCAGTGGCAGTCCGCACCGGTTGCCGGGCAGTGATGCCGTCGCTGCGTTTCGCATGGACCTTGTCGATCTTGCGGTAGGAGCGCGCTTGCGCGCGATGCTCTTGCCGGGATGGAGCAAGGCGCATCGCGCGCAAGCGCGCTCCTGCGGGACGTGCCGCGACCGGGGTCGGGTATTTGACCCCGATCAAGTCGTGCGCCATGGTGGGGTATAGAATCGCTCCCATGTCATCGAGCTTCCGCATGCGTCGCACCAAGCGCCCCAGCCTGTTCTGGCTGATGGCGTTGTTGCTGTTGTGGCAGCAGATGGCGTTGGCGACAAGCCTGTGTCCGATGCCCAGCGGGCATATCATGGCGGCCGTCGCCACGTCGTCTTCGCAGCCGGAGTGCATGCACGGCATGCAGGGTCATGCAGACCCGACGATGTGCGCCCAGCATTGTGCACAGGGCAGTGTGGTTCAATCCGATGCACGATTGCCCAGCGTGCCGGCATCCATGCTGCCGCCGCTGGCGCCGGCCATGCCGACCGTGATCATGTTGCCGCGTGCCGAGTCGTCGTTTGCTTCGGCGTTTCGGCTGCAGGCCGATCACCCTCCTCTCCGACTGTTGTTCTGTTCACTCCTGATCTAGCGCGTCGCGGCGTTGACCGAGGCGTTGTTGCGCATGTGCTTGCGCGACACCAACACTAGAGATCATTGGAGTTCAAGTTCATGCCGTTCTCTCATCCCACCTGGCGCCGCATGGCGCGAGGCTTGGCGGCCGTGCTGCTGTGGGCGGGCGCCGTTACGATCACGCCGGCCACTGAGCCACCGCTGACACTGAAGGCGGCGGTCCAGCGTGGCGTGGAACAGGCGCCCTTGATGACCGCCCGTGACGCCGACATGGATGCCTCGCGTGAGGAGGCCATGCGTGCCGGGCGGCTGCCGGATCCGTCGCTGACTTTCGGCGTGGCCAATTTTCCGGTCACCGCGCCGGGCGCGTTCAGCCTGCGTTCGGACCCCACGACTGCGCGCAACATCGGTGTGACGCAAGACATCCCGTCGCGCGCTGCGCGCGACGCCGAGCGTCAGCTCGCCAACGCGCAGATCGATGCGGCGGCCGCGAATCGCGTGGCCACCGCGCAGACTGTGCAGGAGCGCATTGCCGACGCCTGGATCGGTGTGTGGGTCGCCGAGCGGGAGCGGAATCTATTGCGCGAGTTGCGCAGCGAGGGTGAACTGGCTGTACGGCTCACCGAGGCACGCTTGCGCGGTGGCGCAGGGAGTGCCACCGATGCCTTGGCTGCCCGGGCCGAAGTCGCCACGCTGGAAAATCGCCTGGCAGGTGCCGACGCGGATCTCGCCGCGGCACAGGCCAGCCTGCAGCGTTGGGTCGGATCATCCGCGGTCACCCTTGCCGAGGTGCCGGACTTCGGCCGGCTGCCGGTGGCGCCGGGTAGCCTTGAGCAATCCATCGACCAGCAGGCACCGATGCAGGCCTGGGCGGCGCGCGAACAGGTGGCGCAGGCTGCGCTCGACCGGGCGCGTGCGGCCAAGCATCCCGACTGGAGCGTGAGTGCCATCTATGGCAAGCGTGCACCGGGTCTGTCGGACATGGTGATGCTGCAGGTCGGCGTGAGTCTGCCGCTGTTCACCCGCAATCGGCAGGATCGCGGCATCAGTGCCAGGCAGGCGCAACGGGATGCCGTGCAGGCCGATCGCGAGGACGCGCGTCGCGCCCAGCGCGAAGCGGTGGCGCGCACCGTGGCGGCCTGGCAGGGCTGGGGCCGGCAGATCGAACGTGACCAGCGGACCCTGCTTCCGCTGGATCGCGATCGCGCGAAAACCGCGCTGGCCAGCTATGGCGGCGGTGGTTCGTTCCAGCCGTGGCTGGAGGCGCGTCGCGCCGAAATCGAGCAGCGCCTGGCCTACGTCGATGCGCTGGCTGCGCGCGCGCGCCTGTGGGCGGCGCTGGCCTATCTGCTGCCTCACCATGATTCGCTTCGGGAGCTGCCGCGATGAAACGCTTGCTCATGTTGGTTGGCGCGTTGGTCGCGCTGGTTATCGCCGTTGCAGCCGGATACTTGATCGCACGGCACACGGCGCCGTCGGCATCGACACCGTCGACGGCGCAGCGCAAGGTGCTGTACTGGTACGACCCGATGAATCCGGGTCAGCACTTCGATCGGCCCGGGGAGTCGGCGGCGATGCCGGGCATGCAGCTCAAGCCGAAGTACGCTGACGAGGCTGGTGGTGGCGGCGACGGCGTGCGCATCAGCCCGCGCATCGAACAGAATCTTGGCTTGCGCACCGCGCTGGTCAAGGTGGCCGCGCTGACTTTCAAACTGCGCGTGCCCGGCGTGCTGACCTGGGATCAACGGCACTCCGTGGTGGTCAGTGCGCGCACCGACGGCGTGCTGACACAGCTGTTCGTGCGCGCGCCGTTCGACCGCGTGCGCGCCGGCCAGCCGCTGGCCGAACTGCTGGCGCCGGCATGGGGCGCGGCGGCGGCGGAATACGGCGCACTCGCCGATGCGCAGTCGGCCGACGGCCGCGCGCTGCGCGCGGCGGCGCTGCAGCGCCTGCATGTGCTGGGCATGAGCGCCGAGCAGATCCGCCAGCCGACGGGTGCCGGCGGCGGCATCGTGCTGCGCGCGCCGGCGGATGGCGTAGTCAGCGTGCTGGACGTACGTGCGGGCCAGCAGGTGGCGGCGGGGACCACGCTGATGCGCATCGACGATCCGGCGCGGCTGTGGCTGGATGCGGCGGTTCCGCAGGCCGAGGTGGCCGGCATCGGTGCCAGCACGTCGGCGCAAATCGAGATCAGCGCACGACCGGGGCGCATCTTCCGGGGTAGCGTCGAGGCGCTGCTGCCCGAAGTGGACGCGCGCACGCGTACGCAGACGGCACGCATCGCGGTGGACAATCCGGACGGCGCGCTGGCACCGGGCATGTTCGCCACTGTGCGGTTGACAGTCGCCGCGGGCAAACCGCATCCGCTGGTACCGGATGAGGCGCTGATCAGCACCGGCCTGCAGAACCGCGTGATCCTCGATCTGGGCAATGGCCGCATGGCGCCGCGTGCGGTGCGCATCGGCCGTTCCGCCGACGGCTATACCGAAGTGCTGGCGGGGCTCGCCGGTGGCGAGCGGGTGGTCACCTCCGGGCAATTCCTGATCGACTCCGAGGCCAACCTCGACGGCGCGCTGCAGCGCTTGACCACGCCGCCGGCGCCGCGCTCCGCGGCCACGCCTGCCGTGCCTGTCGTGCCCGTGCCGTCGGTGCCGGCAACGCCCGCCCATCCGAGTGTGAAGCCGTCGGCGCATGACGCCATGCCCGGCATGGCCATGCCCGCCAGCGCGGGAGGCAGGTCATCATGATCGCTGCCATCATTCGTGCCGCCATCCGCAACCGCCTGCTGGTACTGATCGGCGCGCTGCTGCTCGCCGGCTGGGGCGCCTGGGCGGGGTTGCTCATGCCGCTGGATGCGTTGCCCGACCTTTCCGATACCCAGGTAGTCGTGCAAACCAGCTGGCCCGGCCAGGCGCCGCAGGTGATCGAGGACCAGGTCACCTATCCCGTTAGCACCACCATGCTGTCGGTGCCGGGGGTGAAGGCCGTGCGCGCCTATTCGGCCTTCGGCGTCTCGTTCGTCTACGTGATCTTCCACGACGGCACCGACCTGTACTGGGCGCGCTCGCGCGTGCTGGAGTATCTGAGCCAGGTGCGTGACCGCCTGCCTCGCGGCGTCAATCCCACGATGGGACCGGATGCGACCGGGCTCGGCTGGGTTTACGAATATGCCCTGGTCGACCGCAGCGGCACGCTCGATCTCGGCCAGCTGCGCGCGCTGCAGGACTGGTATCTGCGCTACCACCTGAAGACCGTGCCGGACATCGCCGAGGTCGCCAGCATCGGCGGCCAGGTGCGCGGCTGGCAGATCGTGGTCGATCCGCTGAAGCTCGCCGGCTACGGGCTCACGGTGCCGCAGGTGATCGCCGCCGTGCGTGCCGCCAATGGCGCCACCGGCGGCTCGGTGATCGAGCAGGGTGAGGCCGACCTGCTGGTCAAGAGCATCGGTTACCTGCGCACGCAGGCCGATTTCGAGCGCATCCCGATCAGCGCCGGCAGCAATGGCATCCCCGTGCCGCTGGGCGCGGTGGCTACGGTGCGGCGTGGGCCGACCGTGCGTCAGGGTATCGCTGAGTTGGACGGGCAGGGCGAAGTGGTCGGCGGCGTGGTGCTCCTGCGCTCGGGCAAGAACGCGCTCAAGGCGATCGAGGCGGTCAAGGTGCGCCTCGCCGAACTGCAGCGCACCTTGCCCAAAGGTGTCGAGATCGTGCCCACTTATGATCGCTCCGAGCTGATCATGGAAGCCGTGCACAACCTGCGCGAGAAGCTGCTGGAGGAGTTCCTGGTGGTGGCCGCGGTGTGCGCGCTGTTCCTGTGGCACCTGCGCTCCTCGCTGGTGGCGGTGATCACCCTGCCGGTAGCGGTGCTGGCCGCGTTCATCGTGATGTACTACCAGGGCGTCAGTGCCAACATCATGTCGCTGGGCGGCATCGCGATCGCCATCGGCGCGATGGTCGACGCCGCGGTGGTGATGATCGAGAACGCGCACAAGCATCTCGAACACTGGAACGCGGAACACGGCCATGATCCGCAGGGCGCGGAACGCTGGGAGGTGATCGCGACCTCGGCCGCCGAAGTCGGGCCGGCGCTGTTCGTCAGCCTGCTGGTGATCGCGCTGTCGTTCGTGCCGGTGTTCGCGCTGCAGGGGCAGGAGGGCAAGCTGTTCTCGCCGCTGGCTTTCACCAAGACCTACGCGATGGCCGCTGCCGCCGCGCTGGCGGTGACCCTGATTCCGGTACTGATGGGCTTTCTGGTGCGCGGGCGGATCCGCCCCGAGCACGCCAATCCGATCAATCGCGGGCTGATCGCCGGCTACCGGCCGCTGCTCGACGGTGTGCTCGAGCGTCCGCTGCCGGTGCTGCTAGTGGCGGCGCTGGCTCTGGCCGTGACGGTGATTCCGCTGTCGCGCCTGGGCAGCGAGTTCATGCCGCCGCTGGGCGAGGGCACGCTGCTGTACATGCCGACCTCGCTGACCGCGCTGTCGGCCGGCAAGGCGGCGCAGCTGCTGCAGCAGACCGACCGCATGCTGAAAACCGTGCCCGAGGTGGCGCACGTGTTCGGCAAGGCTGGACGCGCGGAGACCGCCACCGATACGGCGCCGCTGAACATGTTCGAGACCACCATCACCTTCAAGCCGCGCAGTGAATGGCGGCCGCGCATGACGATGGCCAAGGTCGAGGCGGAACTCGACCGTGCCGTGCAGGTGCCGGGCCTGTCCAACCTGTTCGTGCCGCCGATCGCCAACCGCGTCGAGATGCAGTCGACCGGCGTCAAGAGCCCGATCGGCATCAAGGTGGCCGGGCCCGATCCGGTCGAGTTGCAGCGCCTGTCCGTCGCCATCGCGCGCATTGCCCAGAGCGTGCCCGGGGTCAGTTCGGCGGCCACCGATTACAGTTCCAGCGGCGGCCGCTACGTCGACGTGCACATCCGCCCCGAGGCGGCGGCGCGTTACGGCCTGACCCAGGCCGATCTGCAGGATCTGATCGCCACCGCGGTCGGCGGCGACGCCATCGGCGAGACCGTGCAGGGGCGCGAGCGCTTTCCCATCGTGCTGCGCTACGCGCGCGTGGACCGCCAGACACTGGGTGCGCTGCGCCAGTTGCCGGTGCTGGCGCCGGACGGCGCGCAGCTGCCGCTGGATGCGGTAGCGGATATCAGCGTGCAGGCGGGGCCGTCGATGCTCACCAGCGAGGGCGGCCAGCTGGTGAGCTACGTCTATGTCAACAGCGCCAGCGGCAATCTGGGTGGCATGGTGAGCGCACTGCAGCACGCGGTGGCGCACCAGTTGAAGCTGCCGCTTGGCTACACGGTCGGCTGGTCCGGCCAGTACGAGTCGCTGCAGCGCGCCGAGCAGCGCCTGCGCACGGTGGTGCCGGCGGCACTGGTGATCATCTTCCTGCTGATCTGGAGCGTATTCCGGCGCGCTGCCGAGGCCGCCCTGGTCATGCTGGCGCTGCCGTTCGCGATGATCGGCGGCGTCTGGATGGTGTGGCTGCTGGGCCATCCGGTATCGGTGGCGACCATGATCGGCTTCATCGCGCTGGCCGGGCTGTCGGCCGAGTTCGGCGTGATCATGCTGCTGTACCTGCGGCATGCGTGGGAGCGCCGCGTCGCTGCCGGCGAGATCAGCGAGGAGTCGCTGAACGAGGCCATCCGCGAGGGTGCGGTGCAGCGCGTGCGGCCCAAGGCGATGACCGTGGCGGTGATCCTGGCCGGCCTGCTGCCGATCATGTTCGGCCACGGCGCCGGCTCCGAGGTGATGCGCAGCATCGCCGCACCCATGGTCGGCGGCATGATCACCGCGCCGCTGCTGTCGATGCTGGTGATTCCGGTGGTGTTCCGCCTGGTGGAACGGCGGCGATTGCGCAGAACACAGCGAACCGACTCTCAACTCACTTCGACCTGCAAGGAAACTGGCTGATGAAGAAATTTCCGATTGCGCTGGCACTCACCGGCACGGCTGGTCGCCGCGCCAGCCTTCGCCGGGCCACAGCAGATTGATCCGAACATGCCCGGCATGGCCAGCACGATCACCGCGATCACCGCGACCCGTCCTGTGCAACCGTGCTGACGACCTGCCGGTGAAGCGGTTTGCGAACACGCTTCACCGGCAGGTCGTCAGCGCGGCCGCACCGCGCACCAAAGCGGCTGCGCGAGCTATTGGAGGATACCCATCCTATACATCTTCAACCGCAATCAAATGGGCCTCAGTCTCGTGCTCGTTCTGGCCGTCGGCGTCGACGATGTGCGGTGCGCAAGCGCCGAACTCTTCGCGGGCATGGCATACAGAGGCGACCACGCTCGTGGCGATCACTGACCAAGTATGCGGCCGAACAGTACCGCGTCCGCTCAAACCATGCGGCAATGGCTATAGACGAACTGCTGCGTGGTGTCGAACGGGTTGCGGTACAGCTCGATGGCGTATTCGGCCACGTCGAAACGCGGCCCGAGTTCGCGCTGCAATGACGCGGCGTCGTAGCGCACCGTATCGAGTCCGCAGCATTGGCCCGGTCCCTGCGGGCCGAATGTCGCGATGATGGCGTGGCCGCCCGGTTTCAGCGCATGGGTGATCTGCTCGGCGTAGCGTGCACGTTGCTCGGCGCCGGCGAGGAAATGGAACAGCGCGCGATCGTGCCAGAGGTCGAAGCGCTGCGCTGGCAGCGCAACTTGCAGGATGTCGTCGACCAACCACATCACTTGCGCCGCGGCAGCGCCGAGGCGCTATTGCGCCACCGCGACTGCCGCGGGTGAGATGTCGAGCGCGCTCGGCTTCCAATAGCCGCGGGCCAGCAAATCGTCGATCAGCGTCGCCTCGCCGCCGCCGATGTCGACGATGCACGCCTCGCGATCCGGCACCGCCCGCTCGATCATCGCCAGCGAGGTATCCAGGTGCGGACGATACCAGCTGACCGCGTCGACGGCCTTGGTCCGGTAGACCGTTCCCCAGTGTTGCCTGCTGACCATGACGGGGATCTCCTCACGAATGCCGGTGCCGATGATGGCTGTCCGGATAGTGCGGGTGGCTGTGCACGAGCGGCTCGTGCACATGCGGATGCGTGTGCGGCTCCTTGCCGTCCCATGGAAAATCGTGCGCGTGCTGGTGATGCTCGTCGTGGCGGTGACGGTGGTTGTGCGCCAGCGCCTCGTGCGTGTGTTCGTGCACATGCCGTTCGCTGACATGCAGCCACACGCCCAGCGCCATCAGCGCACCAGCCAGCCAGAAGGTAATACCGGGGTGTTCGGCGAACAGCAGCAGCGACAAGGCCGCGCCGACGAACGGCGCAGTGGAAAAATACGCGCCGGTGCGCGCCGTGCCCAGGCCGCGCAGGGCCAGCACGAACAGCACCAGGCTTACGCCGTAACCGGCAAAACCGATCAACCCGGTGGCCAGCAACGGCAGCGCGGCGGGAAACCGATAGCCCATGGCCATGGCGAGGCCGATGTTGATGGCGCCGGCAACGCCGCCCTTGATCGCGGCAGTCTGCAGCGGGTCGCCACCGGCCACCGCACGGGTGAGATTGTTGTCGATCGCCCAGCACAGGCAGGCACCGGCGATCGCCAGTGCGCCCCACGGAAACAGCACGCTCGCCGGGCGTTGCCAGGACAGCAGGACCGTGCCGGCGACGATCGCCAGCATGCCGAGAAACACGCGGCGATCCACGTTCTCGCGGAACACCACCCACGCCAGCACCGCTGTCAGCACCGCTTCCAGATTCAGCAGCAGCGAAGCGCTCGACGCCGGGGTCCGCGCCAGTCCCAGCATCAGCAACAGCGGACCGAGCACGCCGCCGAACAGCACCGCGCCCGCAAGCCACGGCATATCGCGGCGCGTCAGCGGCGCTTCGGTCATCGGCTGCCGGCGCATTTTCCGCAGCAGCATCCACGACGACAGGCCGATGCCCGAGCCGGCATACAACAGCCCGGCCAGCAGCACCGGCGCGATGGTGCCGGTGAGGATTTTCGCCAGCGGTGTGCTCAGCCCGAACAGCACCGCCGCGGCCAGCGCCTGCGCAATGCCGCGGGCATGGTCGTGGTTCGTGTTTCGCATCGGTGGTGTCTCCTGCAGGCTGCTAGGGCCTGATCAGTCGATCATGCTGCGACTTTCGGCCGTGCTCATCAACTCCGGTTGCGCGGTGCTGCGGCGCTGGCGGTTCAACAACGGGTGGATGAATACGGCAGACAGGATCACCACCACGCCGGCATAGAACCAGCCGTCCAGTTCGCGCTGCTCGCCCAGCAGCACGATCGCCAGCACGATCGCGTAGACCGGTTCCAGGTTGGTCACCATCTGCGTGCCGAAAGCGCTCAAGTGGCGCAGTGCCACCAGCGCCAGCGCGAACGGCAGCAAGGTGCAGCCGAACGACAGCGCCAGCAGCAGCAAGGTGTCGTGCCGGTCCGGCAGCACGAAGGCGGCCCCGGTGTGCGGCAACAACGGCGCCAGTGCGGTGAGGAAGACGGTGCCGGTGCCCAGTTCGATGCAGGTCACCGTCAGCGGGTCGCCGTGTTCCACCAGCCGCTTGTTGAGCGAGCCGAACAGCGCCACGAACAGCGCCGACAGCACACCCACCGCGATGCCCAGGCGCATGCCATGCGGCACGCCGCCGACCACCATCGCCACGCCTGGCACCACTGCGGCGCCGATCAGCAGTTCGCGCGGGTCGAACCGGCGCCGCGCGATCCATGGTTCGATGAAGGCCAGGAACACCGGCCCCAGCGCGATGCAGGTGGCCCCGACCGAGGCGTTGGACAACTTGATCGCCGCATAGAACGTCAGCCAGTGCAGCGACACCAGCACGCCGATGCCGGCATACGCCCAGCGCAACCGCGCCGGCATCGCGAACAGCCCGCGCCAGACCTTGGGCATCAGCAGCAGGGCCGCCGCCACCAGCAGCATGCGCCACCACACCAATTGCAGCGCCGGCAGCGTGATCAGCTTGCCGAGGATCGCGGTGAAGCCCCACAGCAACACGCAGAAGTGAATCTGCAGACGGGCCTTGTTGACGGGTTGCATGGGGAATTCGCACGTTGGGGAAACGGCATTCTAGCGCCGGACTCTGCTCTCGATGCCGCCGCGGGATCATGCCCTTTGTAGGAGCGCACCCTGTGCGCGATGCTTTTCGCCATGCGGCAAGAGCATCGCGCACAGGGTGCGCTCCTACACGACGATTGCTATCTGGGGGTTCCCTTGCCGGAAGCTCGCTTGGCCGACGGCATCATCCGCCCCGAGTGGCGCAACTGTTCGAGCACGGCGTGGCAGGTGTTTTCGCCGTCGTCGTCGTGGCTGGGTGCGACCAGGGCGAGCCGCCGCGTCAGACCGCGACCAGCTCGCTCTGGCGGCGGTCGATCCGGTACACCGAGGCCGGCGGCAGGTTGAACAACACGCTGCCGATGCGCACCGCCTTGAGATCCAGTTGTTCCAGCAAGTGGCGCGGCAACGGGCAGCGCGGGCCGTAGGTGAACTGGTAGAACGCACCGTCGGCATGCAATTGCTGCTCGAACACGCCGCGGATGATGGCCGCGACCTGGCCGGCCGGCATCGACAGCAGCGGCAGCCCGCTGATCACCGCGCTGGCTCGCTCATCGCCGAACAGCGGCAGGGTTTCGCCCAGCTGCGCGGCGTCCATGCTCAGCACCCGGGCATCCGGATAGCGTTGCGTCAGGGCCTGGGCGAAAACCGGGTCGGTCTCGACCAGCGCCAGCCGGTGAGTCGGCAACCCGCGTGCGAGGAGCGCCCGGGTGAACACGCCGGTGCCGGGTCCCAGCTCGATCACAGGGCCGTCGTGGCGGCCGACATGCGAGGTCATCAGGCGTGTCAGCGAGGCTCCCGATGGAGCCAGTGCGCCAATGCTGCGGGGAGCCCGCAACCAGGCACGCCAGAAGTTCAGGGTGTCGTTCAAAAACATGTGGAATTCCGGGTCAACCCATGACATGGCGCACACAGACAGACGCGCATGCCGCCCAAGTTACCGAGAGTGGATGAATAGAATGTTTTTCCGGGGTGCGCCGATGCGTCGATGGCAAGGTGGTTCTTGCTACTTGCGTAGGAGCGCACCCTGTGCGCGAAGGCTTTTGTCGAAACATCCACAAGAGCATTCGCGCACAGGGTGCGCTCCTGCGAATCTGTGTTATTCGAGATGCCCGATGCTCACGGCTTGCCGATGGCTGCGGAATTTCCCCCACGCACCGGCACGTCGATGCTGCACAGATCGATCTTGCCGGCCGGCACCGCATAGAACGCATCGTGGCGATTGCGCTGGGTCTCGATCAGCGCGGCAAAGGTGGGGCTGTCGGTGCGCAGTACCTGCACCGCGGGCCGCTGCGCCACAGGCAGATCCGCGGCCAGCCGCACCGACTCGATCACTGTGCGCTGTGCCGGCGTGACGTAGAAACCCATCGGCCCCTTGCCGCGCGGCAGGCCGGACAGCAGCGGCATGCCCTCGATCACGCGACCCACCACGGCAAGATTCCGGTCCAGCCGCCGCGGCGCCTGGCCGATGACCGCATACAGCGCACTGCCATTGCCGCTGTCCGGCGGGTTGTCGCGGCCCACGCCGACCATGCCGTAGCAGTGGGTGAGCCATTCCTGCCCTGCGGTGCGGTTGCGCGCCACCGGAAAGCCCTCGGAGAAACCCACCTCGGGCGCGTACATGTCGCCGTCCGGCAGCCGCGTGAACGGCAGCTTCGCATCGAACGGCCGGGTGAACTCCGGCGGCAGCGTGGCCTGCGCCGTGCCCAGCGACCGCAGCTTCGACTTGTCGCCGCCGTCATCGCCGGCCGGGTCGTCCCACTGCGTCACGAAGTTGTCCTGCACCCGCACGATCGCCAGCCCATCGAAATAATGCTGGCGCACCAACGTACGGATGTTCGCCGCATGCAGCGGAGCGAAATCCGGCGCCAGCTCGATCAGCACCCGCCCGGCAGGCAATTGCATCACCAGCAGGTTGCGCGGATCGGGCGTGCGCCATTCGGCGGCCTTGGAAGCGGCCAGCAGCTGGGCCGCACTCGGCGTGGGCGTGGTCTTGCTGGGCGCGGCAAGTGCGGGCAAGGCCAAGAGGCAGCTGACCAGGACGGTGGCGAGGAGGCGGCGGCGCAACATGGATGTCCCCTTCGATGAATGGGTCGAGCCGGGGCAACTTAGCAGATGGGCAGCCCGAAAACCCGCCCTGTCTCGCGAGAGCTGAGCGCGCTCCGGTCGCTTGCGCAGTTTGCGCCGGAGCAAATGGATTGTGCTTGCCGTTCATGGCGACCGCAGCTCCAGTCAGGCCTCGATGAGGCGGCTGGTGCGGCAACCGGGTTTGCATCGATGATGCGCAAAGTGGGAATACAAGACGTGAAAACTCATGTCGCCGCCCCCGCTGCCTTAACCATCCAATGCACCAGCAGAACCGCCCAGCCCACGCGGCCTAGAGGAAGGCTTCGATTCATCGTCGGCGCGAAACGGTAGACAACAGGTCAGACCACCCCGGAGAGAACCTGACTAACCAGATGGACGTCCAAACGATGCGTCGACTGATCCCCGGCCACCGGACAGTCCGACGAACGAAAGAGGTCTTCGGGTGCGGTTTATACAAAGGTCCGAGTCAGCGTCATCGGCTCAACAAGACCGTCTAGGGAAATGCAGTCTGACAATCGTTGAACCCGTGAAGTAAAGACACAGGCAACGCAGCATTGAGGACAACATCATGACCAGCAGTGGCCCGAAAGCTCAGGGCAAAAACACTATGCGGCTGGAGTTGACGGGAAGTCTCCTAGGGAATTGTTAGGCCGCGGCCATTAGCCAGCCATCTTGCGCAACATGTGGTCTATGACTTCACTGTGCTCGTGTTGCGGGCTGAACAAAATGACCTCGGCATCTTGACCGACTTTGACTGTGTGCCCGGGCGGCCAGTAGAACAGGTCACCACCGCAGATTATTTCGCCCGTTCCATCTGCATAGGTAACGGTGAGTTCACCCTGCAGCACGTAACCCCAATGCGGGGATTGGCACAGATCGCCCTCCAGGCCTTGAAGCAGGGGCGCAATATCCGTCCCGGCGCCGAGAGAGAAGTACTCGCCACTGATCGTGCCGTATCCGGCGGCGTCGCCGAAATTTGTCTTTTGGCGAGCTATAGCACCAGGCACATCAATCCTGACGGGAATGTCTTGTTTTGCGATGCGCATCGTAGATCCCTCCGTGTGTGGTCGAAGTTGAACAAGCGGCCTAGACAGTATGACTTTCGAGGCCAGAGCTGACCTCCGCGAGACCATAGTCGCGGGTTAGCCAGAAGCCAGAGCCGCATGAGTGTGCAAGAGCTACGCTCATTGTGGGTTTCCTACGCGGAGGTC
>Ga0307375_10003136_pt1 | contig 16438 bp, 9 predicted proteins | sample TR1MG_FD_202531 | JGI IMG/M metagenome (GOLD analysis project Ga0307375, IMG submission 202531) | Soil microbial communities from Risofladan, Vaasa, Finland - TR-1 | ecosystem: Environmental > Terrestrial > Soil > Coastal area > Acid sulfate soil | place: Finland: Risofladan, Vaasa | collected... | reverse complement strand
GAAGCCATTGCCCAGACCCTGTTCAAGTCCTGGTTCGTGGACTTCGACCCCGTGCGCGCCAAGGCCGAAGGCCGCGAGCCAGAAGGCATGGATGCGGCTACCGCCGCCCTGTTCCCCAGCGAGTTCGAGGAGTCGGAGCTGGGGTTGATTCCGAAGGGGTGGAATGTAGGCACCTTTGCCGATATCGCCTTTCAGTCGAAAGGAAGCGTGTCTCCACTGAAATCGCCGGAGACGGAGTACGAGCACTACAGCCTGCCTGCCTTCGACGCTGGCCTGATGCCAGTGCGCGAATTGGGTGAGGCCATCAAGAGCAACAAGACGCCCGTTCCCGACGAAGCGATACTCATCTCCAAACTCAATCCGCATATCCCGCGCATCTGGTTCACTGGCAAAGTCCACGCGAATGCGATTTGCTCGACGGAATTTCTTGTGTGGACGGCAGCCCGAGGCATGACTGCAGAATACGTTTTCTGTCTCGCCGTCTCGACGCCGTTCAACACAGCCATGAAGCAACTGGTGACCGGTACATCAAATAGCCACCAGCGAGTCAAGCCCGACCATCTGAAGTCGATTCCCACGGTGATCCCAACCGGCGGCTTGGCGCAAGCTTTTGGAACATTTGTGGAACCCTTGTTCCACCGAATTCAGGAAAACCGCTTGATCGCCCAGTCGCTCGGCCATCTCCGCGACACCCTGCTTCCCCGCCTGATCTCCGGCAAGCTGCGCTTGCCCGAAGCCGAGACGATGCTGGACGACAACATGCAAAGCAACCACTCCAGCGAGGCTGCCGAGGTGACGCGATGAGTGATGAAAGTCAGAAAGACCCGCAATGGAAGCAGGCGGCCGATGCGGTGGTCACACTGGGCGGAAAAGCAAATCGCAACGAGGTCTGGGAATATCTCAAGCGCACGCAGCCAGATTTCTCGTTCAGTTCGGTAACGGCGGATCTCAATAGCGTGTCGGTCAACGCGCCAGCGCGGACGTCCTACTACACGGGCAAGCCCACAAGGCGAACGGACGAAGGAAACAAGTACGACCTTCTTTTCAAGGTGGGTGTTGGATCAGGCGCGTACTACGTTCCGTACGACCCGAAGGTACACGGCGTATGGGAGATCTACGCGGATCCGAAGGCCACCAGCACCAACAAGGCTTCGATCAGGAAGTTGGAGGCGACGAGCCGCACCATGACGGTGACCTTGACCGACGGCATGATCAAGCCGGGCAACACCTATTTCCCGGTGAATGATTTCGATGAGCACCTTTTCCCGCCGGCGATGATCCGGCCGAAGGAGCCAGATGCTCCGGCCATTCCAGCCCGCTTCACTACCGATACGGGGACCGAGTTCAATTCGGACATCTATCGCAGCAGTCCGAACGCTGGCTATCTGCACAACCGCTCGGCGGCCAGTGCGTACTACCTCGCCAAGAAAGCCAAGGAAGGGGACCGGCTGCGTATTGAACGCAAAGCCGATGACAGCTATCAGATCAGCTTGCTGCCAGCCTCGGTCGGTAGCGATGCAGACAGCGACGAAAGCCAAGCACCCGAGGTCGAGACAACCATGACGTTGCCCATCAACAAGATCCTCTTCGGGCCGCCCGGTACCGGCAAAACCTATTGCACGGTCAATGAGGCGCTGCGCATTCTAGACGCGCCATTCCTCGCCGCGAACGAAGCGAACCGCGCTGTCTTGAAGAAGCGCTTCGATACGCTGGCTCAGGCGGGCCTGATCCGTTTCGTGACCTTCCACCAAAGCTTCAGCTATGAGGACTTCGTGGAAGGGATTCGTGCCAGCACCGACGAGGCCACCGGTAGCCTGCGCTACGAAGTGGAGGATGGCGTGTTCAAGCAGGTGTGCGAAGCCGCCCGCAGCCGCAACGTGGCGGAGACCGGGACCGGGACCGGGACCGGCATCGACATTCGAGGCCGCAAAATCTGGAAGGTCTCCCTGGGTGACGCGAACACCGAAGGTCATATCTTTGACGAGTGCATGAGCGACGGCGTCGCGTTACTCGGCTTCGGAGCTGGTGCGGACCTGTCCGGGGTTGCGTCGCGCGCAGAGATTGTCGAGCGACTGCATGCTGCCGACGAGAAGATCAGTTCGGCTGACTACGCTGTGACTGCGCTTGATCTGTTTGTCCGCCGCGTGCAGACAGGTGACCTGGTGGTGGTAACCCAAGGCAACCTGAAATTCCGCGCGATTGGCGAAGTGACCGGCGACTATGTTCACGTTGAGCGTGGTGAGGTGGATACCTATGCCCAAGGCCGACCGGTTCGTTGGCTGCGGCAGTACGACCCCGCACGTCCTTACGCGGACCTGATGGAAAACCGTTTCAGCCAGATGACGATTTACGAGTTGCGTTCGGGATCGATCAATCTGGAGCGGCTGGCCGCGCTGCTGGCGCCGGAGCACGCCGATGCGAATGAACCCGAAGCGCGCGTGCTGATCATCGATGAGATCAATCGGGGCAACATCTCGCGTATTTTTGGCGAGCTGATCACCTTGATCGAGTCCTCGAAACGCGAAGGCTGCGCCGAGGCGCTGTCAGTCACCTTGCCGTATTCGAAGAAGCGCTTCAGCGTGCCGCGTAACGTGCACCTGATCGGCACCATGAACACCGCCGACCGCTCACTGGCCGGGCTGGATGTGGCGCTACGGCGGCGCTTCGATTTTGTGGAAATGCTGCCTGACGCCAAAGCACTTGCCGGTGTGGTGGTGGCGGACGTGCCCGTTGACGTACTGTTGTCCACCATGAACCGGCGCATCGAGGTGTTGCTGGGACGCGACTACATGCTGGGTCATGCGTACTTCATGCGATTGAAGGAGTCGCCATCGCTTGCCGTGCTGGCCGAGGTATTCCGTTGCCAGGTGCTGCCCTTGCTGCAGGAGTATTTTTTCGAGGATTGGCAGAAGATCGCCTGGGTGCTCAACGATCACCGCAAGCCCGCCGATCTGCAATTCCTGCAACAGTCCAAGACAGGTGTTGCCGAGTTGCTCGGTGATGACGTGGATTTGCCGGGCGAAGGCCGCATCTGGACGATCAACGCACAGGCGTTCGACAAGCCGGAAGCCTACCTGGCGATCATCAAGGCTCCCCAGGTCACCGCGTGAGCCTGGTTACCGTCCGCGAACACGCCAGGCTGACCACCGGTCCGGTCGCGGCGGGCAGTCTGGACGAGGCGAGCATCCCGGTGTCTGCATTCGACTGGCTGTGCCGCGAGGCCCAGCGACACCGGTCTGGCGGGGCGGCGCTAGTGCAGGTGGAGGATCGGCGCTGGTTGCGGTTGGACAACTACGTGGGCGTGCTCGAATCGCCCTGCGGCACGCGGATCGAGATACTGCCCAAGCATGTACGCGGCGAGACCGACGTGGCCACCGCGCGCAGGGTGCTGGTGCGGATGTTGTGCGCCGCCCTTCGCTTGCCCGTGCGCCAGACCAGCCCCACCGCGCTGCAGACGTTCGATGCGCCGGTAAGCGAGTGGATCATTCAGCAATTCCTGCAGGAGCTGGACGTGTTGGTGCGGCGCGGGCTGCGCTTCGACTATCACCCGGTCGAGGATGAGCTGCGGTTCCTGCGCGGCCGCCTGCAGGTGGCGCGCCAGATTCGCCAGCCGGCCGGGCGGCAACACCTGTTCCAGGTGGAGCACCATGTATTCGACGCGAACCGGCCAGAGAACCGGCTGATTGTCGCTGCGCTGGACAAGGTGGCGGGGATGACCCGCGAATCGGCGAACTGGCGGCTGGCGCATGAGCTGGCGCACCAAGTGGTGGAGATCAGGCGTAGCCACGATATCGCGGGGGATTTCCGTCGATGGAGCCGAGATCGACTGATGAGTCACTACGGCACTATCCAGCCGTGGTGCGAATTGATTCTTGGCGACCGCAATCCCACCTCGGCGCTTGGCCAGTGGACCGGTCGCAGCTTGCTTTTTCCGATGGAGAAGGTGTTCGAATGCTTCGTGGAGGCGAGTCTTCGTCGTCGGCTTCCTCACGGTGCGTCGCTCAAGTCGCAATCGGCAAGTAAATATCTTTGTCGGCAGGGGTCACGCCAAGTATTCCAGTTACGGCCGGATTTCGTGATCGAGTACCTCGGCGAAACCTGGGTGGTGGATGCCAAATGGAAACTTCTTGATGCGGCCGATGTGGGCAACAACTACGGTTTGAGTCAGGGTGACTTCTACCAGCTGTTTGCTTATGGGAAGCGGTATCTGGCGGGCGCGGGGCAGCTTGTTCTGGTCTATCCAGGGTCGGCGGCGTTCAGTGCCCCACTGGACAGGTTCGATCTGGAGGATGGGCTGTGGCTGGATGCCGTTCCGCTGGATCTGGAGAGTGGCTGTCTGATGGGTGCGGCGCTGCCTGTGCGGGACCTCGAACAAGGGCGTCCATGACGCAATTCTGGGGCTGGCGCGATCAGAGAAGGGCGTCTGGAGGATGCGAGCCGGACCGGAGTGTGGTTTGCCCAAAGCCAGAAAAGCTCACTCTTGGTGAGCATTTTTCCCATTTGGCAAACCTTGGGCGTCTTGCAGTTGGTTTATGAAAATACTATTTTGCTCACTATGAGTGAGCAAAACGCCGGCAAGGTAAACCAGCTCCTGGGCCTGTTGGGTGATACCACCCTGGTTACCAGCGCCTGGCTGCGCGCGCACGGCTATGCCGGCAATCTGGTCGCCCGCTATGTCGCCAGTGGCTGGCTGGTATCGCCGGCCCGCGGGGTCTATCAGCGTGCGGGCGGCGTGCTGCGCTGGGACGGGGTGGTGAACACGCTGCAACTGCTGGAGGCCATGGCCGTGCATGTGGGCGGGCGGTTCGCCCTTGTTTGGCAGGGCCATGAGCACACTCTTCGCCTGGGCGAGGCCGCGACGGTGACGTTGTATGGTGCGCCCAAGCCACCCGGTTGGGTCGGCAAGCTGGTCTTGCCCGAACATGTCGACTATCGCGGTACGGGTCCGTTTGCCGCTTTTAAAAGTGATTTCGTCACCGCACCGGACGACGTGCTGCACAAGCACGGACTAAAACGCATAACGATCTCTACCGACACCAAGCCGGTGGTGATGGCGATGCCCGAGCGCGCCATGCTGGAACTGTGTGACGAGCCGCCTTCGGCAGCGCTGGTGTACGAGGCCAACGCGCTCATGCAGGGGCTTGCCACCTTGCGGCCAGGACTACTGGGGAGCTTGCTGCGGGAGTGCCGGAGTATCAAGGCCAAGCGGTTGTTCCTCGCGCTGGCCGACCGTCATCATCATGCCTGGCTTTCCCGGGTGGATCTTGACGGTGTGAGTCTGGGCAGCGGCAAGCGCTCTCTCGTATCTGGTGGTCGCCTGCATCCCACCTATCAGATAACGCTACCGGCCGATCTCGATGAGCAACTGGGATAAGCGCTATGCCGAGCGGGTGGGCTTGTTGGTGGAGATTCTGCCGGCCTTGGCGATTGAACCGCGGTTCGCGCTCAAGGGCGGCACCGCGATCAATCTGTTCGAGCGCGACTTGCCGCGGTTGTCGGTGGATATCGACCTGACCTGGTTGCCCTGTGGCGAGTTTGCCGAAGACAGCAGCCTTATTGCCGAGGGCCTGAGCGCGCTGGCGGATGCGCTTCGTGCCGCGCCGTTGCACCTGCAGGTACAGGCTTCGGCGGCACAGGGGGCACAAGTCAACCGGATCATCGCCAGCCGTGGCCGGGCGCGTGTACAAATAGAAACTTCACCGGTGATGCGTGGCGTCGTGCATCCGGTGCGCACGATGACCGTGCAACCGTCGGTGGAAGCGGAGTTCGGATTTGCGGAAGTTCAGGTGCTCCATTTTGCGGATTTGTACGCGGGTAAGCTCGCAGCCACGGTCTCGCGGCAACACCCGCGTGACCTGTTCGATATGGAGCCCTTGCTTGAGCGCGATCAGCTCGACGCTGAGTTGTGGCGAACCTTCCTCGTTTACCTCACCGGCAGCCCAAAGCCTGCCGCCGATATGCTCGCGCCCGGTGAGCCGCAGGACTTCGCCGAAATATTCGATGCGCATTTCCGCGGGATGACCGCTACGCCGACCAGCGCCGATGAACTACTGGCGATACGCGCCCGCCTGCTACGGAAAATGGCGGCGCTGCTGGATGACGCCAGTTGCCGCTTCTTGTTGTCGGTGGAGCGGGAAGCGCCGGATTTCAGCCTGATTGGCTTGCCGCAGGCCGCAACCTTGCCGGCCATTCGGCGCAAGCTGGACAATCTGAATGCGCGCTCGGACAAAAAGCGCGAAGCTGACTACCGCAAGCTTGAGGAAACGCTGGCGCGTCTGCAAAGGGACGGCGTGGCACACAGGGGAAACACGTGAAAGAAGATCATCTGGAATCGGCGTGCCTCGAATGGATTGCTGGCCTGGGGTGGGCCTGCCTGCACGGTGATGATGTGTCGCCCGGTGGTGACCAGGAGGCACGCAGCCGCTATTCCGACGTGGTGTTGGCACCGCGGCTATGTGCGGCGGTGATGAGCTTGAACCCGGAGCTAAGTGCCGCTGAGGTGGACGAGGCCGTTGCCAAGCTCGCTGACTATGGCGCGCAGTCGCTGGTGGACGGCAACAAGGAGGTCTACGACTGGCTGCGCAATGGCGTGCCGGTGCAACGCATCGAACACGACGGTACCCGCACGGTGCTGCGGGCGCGCGTAATCGACTTCGCTGGCAGCAATGACTTGCTGGCCGTGCAGCAATTCACCATCTACGGCCAGAAGGTTCGCCGTCCGGACATCGTCCTGTTCGTCAACGGCCTGCCGTTGGTGGTGATCGAGCTGAAGAACCCGGCCGACCTTCATGCCGACGTTCAAGGTGCCTGGAACCAGATCCAGACCTACAAGGCGGATATCCCGCAGCTGTTCTGGTTCAACCTGTTCAATGTGATTTCCGACGGCACGGTCGCCCGCTACGGCTCGCTGACGGCGGACCTCGGCCGCTACTCGCGGTGGCGCCTGCTTGATGGCAAGAAGGTGGCCAAGGCGCAGCTGGAGTTGGAGGTGCTGATTCGCGGCCTGCTGGAACCGCAGACCCTGCTGCCGTTCTTCCGCGGTTTTGTCGCCTACGGCGGCGCCAACGGTGGCGCCAGCTTCAAGATCATTGCGCAGTGGCATCAGTACCACGGTGTGCAGAAGGCGGTGGCGCGCGCGGTGGAAGCGCTGATCCACCGCAAGGATGGCAAGGGCGGCGTGATCTGGTTTACCCAGGGCTCGGGCAAGTCGTTGCTGGCGCTGTTCTATGTGATGGCGCTGCGCGATCACCCGGAGTTCCGCAACCCGACCGTGGTGCTGGTCACCGACCGCAACGATCTGGACGGGCAATTGTTCGAGACCTTTGCCGACTGCCGTTGGTCGCTGCGCGGTACGCCCGAGCAGGCCGACAGCCGCGAGGATCTGCGTGACAAGCTTTCGCAGGTGCAGGCTGGCGGGTTGATTTTCACCACGATCAACAAGTTCGCGCCGCGTCCTGGCGAGACCACGATGCCGGCATTGTGCGAGCGCTCCAATGTGATCGTCATCGCCGACGAGGCACACCGAACGCAATACGGCTTCCGCGCTGATCTGGACACCACGACCGGAAAGACCCGGTATGGTTTGGCCAAGTACATGCGCGACGCGCTGCCGAACGCGATCTATCTGGGTATGACCGGCACGCCGGTGAGCCTGGACGATCGCGACACCGAGGCGGTGTTTGGTACCTACGTGGACGTGTACGACATGATCGCCGCGCAGGATGACGAGGCGGTGGTGCCGGTCAGCTACGAGTCGCGGATCATCGAGCTGCGCTTCAACGAGGCCGAGAAGCAGGCCTTGATGGACGAGTTCCTTGAAGTGACCGACGACGAGGACGAAAGTGAGCAGAACCGCTCGGGCAGCCGTCATACCCGGCTGGAAGCGCTGGCCATGGCTGAGGGACGACTGACCACACTGGCTGCCGACCTAGTCGCCCACTGGGAAGCGCGCAAGCAATCCGTCGCGGGCAAGGCCATGATCGTGTCGATCTCCCGCGAGGCGGCGGTGCGCCTGCACGACGAGATCATCAAGCTGCGCCCCGACTGGCATAGTGACGACATCACCCAGGGCAAGATCAAGGTGGTGATGACCAGCAATTCCGCTGACGCGCTCCATTTCCAGCCGCACCGCACCGACAAACCCCAGCGCAAGATGCTGGAGAAGCGATTCAAGGATCCCGACGACCCGCTGGAACTGGTGATCGTGCGCGACATGTGGCTGACCGGCTTCGATGCGCCACCGGTGCACACGCTGTACGTGGACAAGCCGATGCAGGGCCACGGCCTGATGCAGGCGATCGCCCGTACCAACCGTATCTGGAAGGACAAGCCCGGCGGCCTGATCGTCGACTACATCGGCATCGGCGAAGAACTGAAGAAGGCGATCAAGCAGTACACCAAGGATTCCGGTGCCGAGCGCGAGCCGGTCGATACCTCCGGGCAGGCGTTGCACGTGCTGCTCGACACCCTGGATGTGATCCGCAAGGAGTTCTTCCACGGCTTTGACTGCAGCGGTTTCGAGGATCCGAAAAGGGCCCTGGCGCTGCTGGGGCCGGCGATGGAACACGTGCTGCAGCATGATCCCGAACCGGACGCGAAGGGGCGTAACCGCGGCGTACGTGCTTACCTTGATCAGGTGGCCAAGCTCACCACCGCACAAGCCTTGGCCGGCACCCGGGCACCGGCGATGGCGGTGCGCGACGAAATCGCTTTTTTCCAGGCGGTGCGCGTGTGCCTGATCAAGCTGACCCGTGCCGGGCAGACACGCTCACGGCTGGAAAAGGAGGCCGCGCTGAGGCAGCTGGTTGCCAAAGGTGTGCTGGTGGAAGGCGTCAACGACATCTTCGGCACGCTCGGCCTGGCCAAGCCCGACATTTCATTGCTGAATGAAAACTTCCTTGCCCAGATCCAGGCGATGCCGACCAAGAACCTGGCCGCCGAACTGTTGGAACGGTTGCTCGCCGATCAGATCAAGGCACGTGGCCAGAAGAACGCCATGCAGGGCAAGGAATTCACGAAGAAGCTGGAAGAAGCGATCACCAAATACCAGAACCGCGGACTGACCACGGTCGAGGTGATCGAGGAACTGATCAAGCTGGCCAAGGAGATCAATGCGGCGAAGCCGCCGGAGGGCATGACCGACGAGGAGTTTGCGTTCTACCAGGCGCTGATCGAAAACGAGTCGGCCGTCAGGGAGCTCGGCCACCCAGTGCTGCGCGCCCTAGCGCAGGAGCTGACCGACAAGCTGCGCAAGTCCGCCACCATCAACTGGCAGAATCGCAAGGATGCCCGCGCCCGCATGGTCGCCATGGTCAAGGTGCTACTGGCCATCCACAAGTACCCACCCGACAAGCAGGCCGAAGCCACCGAAAAAGTGATCGCACAGGCTGAGCTGCTGGCCGATACGTGGGCTTCGGATCGGGCGGCCGACTGACGCTAGCGCTTGGGTCGAGACCACGATTTATTCTGACAGCTGAAGTACGAATGCCTATCACCCGCTTTGCTCCTCCATGCGACCAGCGAACGCGTCTCCTGCACCCGGGCTGTTCCATTCGGTTCACACAGTTGTCCTCACTTCGGCCACCGGTCGGGCATCTCTCTTCAGTCAAACGTGCTTGCGGAGACTGGGCTGTACTCAATCCAGCGGTACGTGCTTCCGACAGATAGTGAGATGCCAGCCGCGACAAAGAGTATGACGCCCACGAACCACAACGCACTCAGCACGACCAGGCATAAAACGCCACCAGCACAAAGCGCGGTGGCGACATTTCGCTTGTGTTGACGCTTTGACTCGAGCTTGGATTCCTCGAGTTGCTGTGCCTTTCGTGCATACAGGTTGAGCGCTTCTAGATCGACTCCCTTTTCGGTGCCTCGCGCGCTGCGTCGACCAGCCAAGGCGATGCGCCCGCGAAAGTTGTGCACAGTGAATCGATAGTTACCGCGCGATCCTGTCGTCTTGTAGTACTCGACGCCAATCAAAGCATTGGCGCCGATGCGGTTGGCATTTTGGCTGAGGATACGTCTCGCTTCATCGGGCGAAGTGCTGGACATGCCATGCACGATCCAGTCGCCGGTTCCAAGTAGGTCCCAGCCCTGCAAATGATTCGTCTTGGAGGCCACCACCCCGTCCGGGAAAACGAATTTGGACTCGATGCCTGCGTTGACCAGTGAAAGACAATCCGCCCGATAGCCTTTTGGCGTCGCCTGCTCATCAAACGTGACCAGGGCGTCTTCAACGATGCGGCCGACGTGTACAGCATCGGCGAAGGACTCTTTGCGGAAGAAGTAGTCCTTGCCGTCGTTACCTTTGATGAAACCGTAGCCCTTCTCGGGCAGATACGTCCTGACAATTCCCTGCATGGCTTGTTCACCGTATCGCTTGAAGTGGGAGAGACATTTACCGGTGAGGTACCCCTCCTTATGTGGCAAAAAAGAAATATCTGATTGGGGAAGTTCTAAACCGAAGTGGCCGGGCCGCTCAGCCGGGAGACTTCACACTTCCTGCTGACAACGACTTTGCCGGGGCGGCATCGCCTTTTGCTGGTGGCACAAATGGCCCCGCATAGATGCATGTCACGCCGCCATTGGTAAGCGCCACCGAATAACGCAAGTCGCAGTTCACGGCGGCAAACAAAATGGGGAGCTGATCGCTGCCCCAACTCGAAGGGAGAAAGACAATTTTTTGGCCTACCCTGCAAGCCGCAGAAGTGACGTCTTCCTGCCACTGGTGCACCTCACAGAGGTGGCTCTGGTCAGGCACCTGCTGGGCGGCGGATGCGGCATCGACGGATGACGTGGACGTCGCATGATTGCAACCCGCGAGAGAGCTAACCAGCACGAAGGCAGCGAGAAAACGATGGGGAGACAAGTTCATTGGTGAGGCGCCATAAGATCAAGGTGATATCCAACGTGACGTGGCGCGCGCGCTCCGTCGTCCTACTAGCAGCGCTTCGTTATCCCGAGGTTGGCGGTACCTTAAACAACGTCCGCACATCACTGACGACGTGGGCGCGGAACATCCAGTTGCCCGTCACGCTCAGGCTACCGTCGCTGGTCGGTTGAACCGTAAAGCTTGTGATACCCAGCGCGCGCTTGAAGGCATTCACCCGCGTGCCAGTATCCAGCCTGATGACATTGACTTCCCGCGCGCCATTCTCCACTACGACAGCGGTAGGGCCCTGGGCGGTGGCCAGCCACTGAACGCCCCAGTAATAGTGACCAGGATTGATCAGGCCGCTGGGCTCAAACAACGCGTCGTACGATTCCCAGCCACGGCAGATGCTGACAAGCCGATTCTTGGCATGACAATCGCTTCCTTGGCCCACGCGGTCAGTGGACTCTGACCGGTTCAGGTACACGGTATTGCCCGTGTGCACATTGAAGAGCGCGTAGTCTTTGTCATCGCTATGCCCCGTGACCGACTTGAAAAGCTGGCTGAGACCCTGGATTGCGTCGGTTCTCTCGCTTTCCGTGATGGCACGACGCAGGAGGACATAACCGGTGCCCGCCACATCTCCGTGTTGCAGCGGTGCCAGCAAATAGCCAGCCGGGAGGCTTTGCGTGTCGATGCCCTTCCCGAAAGTGTCACTGAACAAGGTTCCCTGACGGGCCACCACCACACCATTTCCGGCTGGAATGATCTGTTCGCCTGCGATCTGTTCGCCGTCGATCGACGTGAACCGATAGCCATCGTTCGCTACCAGGTAGCCGATCGTGACGGGCGACAGCCCACTATGGATGTTGGCGAACCGCACCAGGTAGTGGCCTTGGCCTTGATCCACAAAGTAGGTCACATCGCCAGTCGCCGCGTCCCCGCCAAACGTACTGATGCGGCCCGTGGCATCCACCACCAGGTGACCATCAGCCACGAAACCATCCTGCCGACGCTCAAAGGTTGTCGCCACCATGGTGGATTCGCGATCGCGCACCATCCGAGTCAGGTCGGCACGGGATGCCACTGCACCCGGGCGATCGCTGTCATCGTTCGCGGCCGCGGGGTTCTCGACCGGCGCGACACGACCTTCGACCGCAGCCATGGCCTGGATCTGGATCGCCGTGCCCTCAGCCTTGCGAAAACTTTGCAGTGCTTGCTCTTCTAGCGCTGGTGTCAGCGTCACATTGTGGTCCGCATAGCCCTTTTGCACCTGCGCCAAAAAGGCCAACTCCTTCGCATTGCGAGGGCCATCGGCGTGAGCCGATAGCGCGACCAGAAATCCACACACACACAATCCTAACCGCCAACCCCACATCGCCTTCTCCCGTGATTCGATTGAGACGCTCTCGTGAATCTCCAAACGAGCTTCCCATCACTCGGAAACCGGGCAAGCCCCGGTACGGCACGCAATCGCCTTGTGCAGAGCACAGCCGTGGGTGCCGCGTGTCCCGTTTGGACATACGTCTTGTGTTTTTCTAGGAATCACCAGCGTCCTGAACGGACCTGACTCGGCAAACCCAAGTGCTGCCAGCGCGATGATGGCGCCCGGCCCACGCAGCAGCATGGCAAGTGCATTTCCTGATGCGCGCCCAACTTTGGCGCAGAAACATCCCCTGTCCACGTGTCGCTACCCGACGACGCCCATCACCCACGTCTTGATCTGCTGACCCTCGACTATTCCGTGGCCACCGCATACCCAAACAGGTGTTGACCGATCCATGCCGACCCTTGCCACTCGTGCGGCAAGGTCAAGCCTACCAAGCCGATACGCACGCAGCCCTGACCTAAATCAAGCCTGTCCAAATTGCCGGCCGACGTGACTTGGCCACTGCCTCGCATCATCGGCTGACAGGTCGACCCAGCGGATCACCGTTATCGCCTCCACGATCGGCAGCAACGGCGCGACGAGGAGGAACTGATGCCGGCATGCCGCCACCGGTGAACCACTGATCGAAACGCGGACGCGCCGGCAGTGGTATCGCCGCGCGCAGTGTCGACACGAAGTTCGAAGCCAGCGGATAGGGCGCACCGAGGCCGGCGTGAGCGTGGAAATATTCCCGAAGCACGCAGGCAGTCCTGGCTGGACCAAGCATCGTTTGGTAGGCGACCATGGCAAGCGCACCCTTGTCGTAGGCAACGAATGACTGGTCGGTGACCTTGTCCAGCGGTTCGTCATGACCGTCCACGCTGGACAACCCGATGCGGTATTGGACCCGCTCGTACGCCAGCAGCGCCGCCAGAGTGGAATGCTCGTGCAGGTCGACCAGCTGGATGGCGCTGTATTGGGCCATCGATTCGGTGAGCAGCAGGGCGCCTGGCGCATCGGCGGGAACCAGTTGATGTCCCCACCACTGGTGCGCCAGTTCATGCGCGGTGATGAGGTAGGGGAAGTCGATACCACCGTCCACCGGTCCCTGCGAGGTGAACCCCAGATCTTCGGAGAAGGCGATGGTGCCGGCGAAGGACTGCGCGAAGTCGCGGTAGCCAGGAAATTCGGCCACGCGAATTTCACTCAGGGGGTAAGGGCCGTACTCGCTGGAGTAGGCCGACAGTCCATCCTTCAGCGCCGCCACGATGCGATCGACGTTCCAGGGATGCTTCGGATCGGCATAGACCAGGAGGGTCACACTGTTCCAATGAGTTTGGGTCAGCACCCAGTGCGCGCTGAGGAAACCGTACAGATTGGCCATGGGCCGCTCGGAGGCGAACTCCGCATAAGCGCGCCCTGCCGCGGTCCACGTGCGCACGAGTTTTCCGGGGGCCAGGGGTGTCTGGTCCGCCTCGGTCGAAACGATGGCGTGGAACACGATGCCGTCGGCATCCTGCGAAAGGTAGGGGTTGTTGACGTCGACGATCGCCGGGCGAACGCCCAGACCCTGCTCCTTGCGGTCGACGGGCGCCTGTATCTCCCGGGTGCGGTCATAGCCGATCGAGGGAAGCAGCGAGTTGTTGATGAAGGTGCCATTGGCAACCAGATCGTTGTCTGAGGCGTCGTTCGTAAATCCGCGGTGCTGGTAGCGGGTCGAGAACACCAGGTGCATGGCCTGCCCGGGAAGCAGGGGATGCGCCAACCGATAGGCGGAGAAACCGGCCACCGTGTCGCTGCGCTCAACGGTCGCGGCAGGAATCGTGAGGGCCGTGTCGGTGCGCGAATCGGTCGTCACGAACAGTGTCGTGATCGCCTGCCGGCTCTTGTTCACCAGATCGTAGGTGCCGTGCGCGTCGACCAAACGGGCGTGCGGGTGCAGGTAGACCGCCAGGTCCACGCGGACGATCCGGGGCTGTGGCGTGGTCGCGTAGTGCTGATACAGCCGTTCGTAGCGCGCCTGGCCGGCCATTGCCGTCTGGTCGGCATGCAGGGCGTTGAGCTGGTGGGTGTTGTGGAATATCCAGAGGCCCGAAGCGACGGAGGCGCCGAGCGACAACGCGATGCTGGCCGCCAGAGCGGGGCGCCGCAGTTGTAGCTTGGCCACCGCCCAACGGGCGCGCGCGTCGACCGCATCGCCGCGGACACGAAACGTCGAGGCCACCAGGAGCAAGGCCAGGACCGCACAGCCCCAGTAGAGGTAGAACCAGCCGGCCGCCGCCAGAAACGTGCCGAAGCCGTTCATGTCGGAGTATGGGATGGGCGATGCGGTGGCGAACAGAAGCAGGTGGTCCTGCACACCCAGCGCGGGCAACAGCAGCGACGAGCCGCCCAGCGCGGCCGTGAGCAGATAACCGGCGTACTTGTTCGCGCTCGCCACCTGGATCGCTAAGGCCCCGGCGGAAAAGATCAGGAGGGGAAGGGCGAGCACGCCGGCGCCGGCAACATAGAGCCAGGGCTCCACGTCGGTGAACCCCGATACCAGCTGAAAGCTCAAGCCGGCAAGCAGGCACGCCACGACCAGCAGCACCATCAGCCCGACCAGGGCAGCGCTTTTCCCCAGGAGCCAGGCCGTCCGGCTCAGCGGACACGTGTCGATCAGGGCCGCCAGACGATCCTCGCGCTCACGATGAACCAGCTCCCCGGCAAAAAAGCCCAGGATCACCATCGCCGGCACCGCGATCGCCTGGTTGATCACCCGAAAGACAAAGTGAGTGAGCGGATACACGGGGACACCGGTCACCGAGCGGTCAAGGATCAAGCTCACGACCACCAGGACCACCACCGCGAACAAGGAAGCGAGGAAAGGCACCCCCAGCGCGGTGTTCAACAGTTCGTTGCGGGCAAGGCTCAAGGCCTTTCGCCACTCGGCCAAGAGCCCCCTCTGCATGGTGACCTCGGCGATCGGCCCCGTCGTATCCGGCGCCGGCCGGCCATCGGCCACCTTCCCAGCGCGAAGTGGCTCGGCGCGCGCCACCTTGAATCGGATCAGAGCGAAAGCGGCCAGTCCAGCTGAGACAATGAGCCAGAGGCCGCGATTGAGCCAGACGAATGACGTGATGGGCACGCGCGCGTTGATGTCCGTCGCCGTCCACGAATGCACTGCCTGATCCAGCGCCTGGCCACCAAACGGATCGATCAGTGCAGCAACCATCGGATGGCTGCCGAACATCGCGTTGGCCACGGAATGCAGCACGAAGAGCGCGATGACGGCTATGACACTGCGCTTCATCGAACGGGTCGTCGCGATGGCCGCTGCGACGAAGGCCGAGGCGAACAAGGCATTGGGCACCATCATCACGCCGATGGCCATGGCGTAGGCCGCCCACGGCATCGGACCCAGGTCTTGTGGCGAGAGCCACGGCATACAGGCGCCGATCGACATGCCGGCGGCCGCGGCCAGCAACACCGCCGCGACGAGTACGAACGCGGCAGCCATCCGGGAACCGGCATACCCGGAGCGGTGGATCCGCGTGACGTGGACCAGATCCGTCATGCGCGCGGCGTCGTCGCGCAGGAGTGCTGTGCTCACAAACACCGCGGCTACGAAGATCCCGAAGAGGCTGATCGCCGCCAGCATGAACACTACGATGGCGGCGGCGTTGTGATGCAAGCCGTTGATGGCCGGGTTGATCGGCACGGGATCAGAAATGGCGAGGACGAAGCCCAGCCCAAGAAAAAGCAGGGCGGTCAGCCAGAACACGGGGCTGGCAAGCTGCAGGCGCAGCTCGAAGGAAAACAGACGGCGGTACATGGGAGGCCTTACATCCCGGCCTGATGGGACTCAGCGCAGCCACCGACGACAGAGAAGAACACGTGCTCGAGGTCCGGGATGGCCGTCGACCACGCGGGCGAGGGTCGGGACGGGGCGATCGCGAAGGCGACGCGCTCCCCTGACATCCTGCGGGTGCAAAGGATCGCGGCATCGGCAGGGCTGTCGCGCTGGATGGGCGGTGCCGGCATCTTCCACAAGCGACCGCGTAGCGCATGGATGGCCTCGGCCGGCGTTGACTCCAGGCAAACCTTGCCGGCGACGAGCATGGCCATGCGCGGGCAAAGATCCGCGACATCTTCGACCAGGTGCGTGGACAGGATGACCACGGCGTTCTCCCCGCACGTCGCGAGCAGGTCCAGCACCC
>Ga0307375_10003135_pt1 | contig 16439 bp, 21 predicted proteins | sample TR1MG_FD_202531 | JGI IMG/M metagenome (GOLD analysis project Ga0307375, IMG submission 202531) | Soil microbial communities from Risofladan, Vaasa, Finland - TR-1 | ecosystem: Environmental > Terrestrial > Soil > Coastal area > Acid sulfate soil | place: Finland: Risofladan, Vaasa | collected... | reverse complement strand
ATCGCCGTCCCCGGCCACTGGCCCGGCCGACGCGGCTAGGCCGGCGCCGGTCATCTCGACCAACCGCGCGGACCTCGGCACGCCCGGCGTGATCGTGGAGCTCGATGCCGAAACGGCGGCCAGCATGGGTGCGTTCGAGGAAACCGCTCTCAGTGAGGTCGATGCCTGGAATGCCAACGCTGACATCGCAGCCGAGCAGCCGCCGAGGTCGCGCGTATCACCGGCTACATCCTCGGCCTTGGCCGGGAGGAGGCCCAGGAGCAGGCGGCCCAGGATCGTGCCGTGGCGCCATCAACCAGCGTGGAGGTGAACATGCCCGTTGAGGAGGAACAGGCGCCCGCGGTGCCGGCGGCGGCCGATCGCGTCTATCTCGCCGTGCCCTATGCAGCCAAGGACGCCGCCAAGGCGCTCGGCGCGCGATGGAATCGCACCGCCAAGGCTTGGTACGTCCCACCAGGCGCGGACCTGGCCGGGTTTCAGCAGTGGATGCCGGCCGCCCAGGCACAGACTGCCGCGGTCGCGGAGGATCCTCGGGATGCTTTCGCCGAGGCCCTGCGGGCAGCGGGATTCGAGCTCAGCGGCCCGCCCGTCATGGACGGCCGCCTGCAACGGGCGCGGGTCATGGGCGACACCGGCGCCCAGCGCAGTGGCGCCTATACGGGCTACCTGGACGGTCGGCCGAGCGGGTTCATCCAGAACCACAAGACCGGCCTCAAGACGACCTGGACGGCCGCCCAGGCGCCGCCGGCCGTCGTTGGCCGCGCCACCATGGCCGCCGAGGCGGCTGAGAAGCGCAAGCAGCGCGAGGCCGAGCTCGAACAGCAATACCTGATCGCCGGCAAGAACGCCGAGCGGATATGGGCCTCGGCCGCGCCGGCGGACGCCCATCCCTACCTCGCGCGCAAGGGCGTGCAGGCGCACGGTATCCGCGTCGCCACGCCGGCCACGATCGCCGAGGCGGATAGGCTCTATCCGCCCGAGGACGGGCGCCCAGGCCACGCCTACAGCGCCGGAGACCTGCTGGTCCCGGTGTGCGGGCAGGACGGCGCCTTGTGGACCCTGCAAGCCATCCGCGAGGATGGCCGCAAGGGGTTCGGCAAGGGCGGCCGGCTCGCAGGCGGCAGCTTCACGATCGGGAATCTCGACCAGGCCGGCCCCCTGGTGATCGCTGAGGGCTTCGCGACGGGCGCCACGCTCCACGAACTCACCGGGCAGCCGGTTGCCGTCGCCTTCAACGCCGGCAACCTCGGCAAAGTCGCCGAAGCCTACCGTGCGCGGTTTCCGGATCGGCCGCTTGTCATCGCCGGTGACAACGACCACCAGGCGCCCCGTCAGCTCGGTCCGGACGGACAGCCCCGGAAGAACGTCGGGGCCGAAAAGGCACGCGAGGCCGCCGCGGCGGTGCAAGGCTTCGCCTTGCTTCCCGTCTTCGATGAGAGCTCGCGCGGGACGGACTGGAACGATCTGGCCCAGGAGCAGGGCATCGAAACCGCATCCGCCCTCCTCGCAAAAGGGCTCGGCCGCGCGGCCTTGCAGCATGGCGGCCTCACCGCGGAGCGGGAGGAAATCGCCCAGCAGGTGGCAAACAATCGACAGATGGAAAAGAACCGCGAGCGCGAGCTCGCCCAGGAGCAGCCTCAGGACCTCGGCCTTGGCCGTTAGCGCGCCCGAAGGAGATGCACCCCGGGAGGTGGGTCTCGATCGGGTGCTGAAACACAGCTTGATGCCCACCGTGCTCGGGGGCCTGGCCGATCGACCGCGGGTTGCTCGCTCGCCAGTGGGGCCGCATCGGCACGCCCAATTATGCGGCACCGGCTACCGTGTCCGGAATACGGCCCTTTGCCGGACACTGTCGGCACTTGCCATATTTGGGCTTCTGCAACAGGCCGTTGTCCGGAAAACGAGCCATTGACGGACGGGGCCTGCACTGCTGGCGGCGTGTAGGGTCAGAACCGCGTCCCCGACGAATGCCCGCTCTCCACCGAAAGCGGACCCTAACCGGAAGCACACAGATGACCGGCGTTGGCTGAAAGCCGCCCGGCGGACTTCGAGCTGCCGCGGTTGAAAAGCAGACATGACTCCTCCCATCGTAGCTGCTCCAGCTCTATCCCTCCTCAGCGGCTGCCTGAACGAACGTCGTTGCGGAGATTGTGGACTTACCGGAATGAGTACAGTCTTGCGAGATCAGTCACCTGCGGTGTCGCCAGCGTAGATCAGCGTCCCATCGTGCTGCCGGGCAGCAGCTCGGCTCAGGATGGCCGGTTCGACCTTGCCCGCTCCCATGATGTGGAACACCTGCTCCCCACCGGAGAGGAGGTAGTCGGCGATGATCCGCCGATGGCAGCGCCACCACACCGCCTCGGCGCACATGACGGCGCAGGTGCGGATGCGGCCGAGATCGCGCAACTCGGCCAGCCCGGCGTGAAATGCCGCGGTTACTGAGTAGTCGGCGTAGTTGCGGAAGCTCAGGTTTTCCCAGTACGTGTTCGCCGACGGGCCTTGATCGCGCCTGTGCCCGCGCAGGCCGCCGAGTACTTGGATATGGCAGTAGCCGATCTGGCACTCAGCGAGGCTTACGGGCAGCACGTCGAAGTTGAACTGCGGATTGGTGCGCGAGCGGGGGAAAGCACGAACGTCAACCACGAACCCAGCCCCGGCCTGGTGCAGCAGATCGGCCAGTTCAGCCACGGACCGCGTGGAATGGCCGATGGTGAAGAACGGGGCTGTCATGGGCGTCTGGGAAACTTTCAATCGCGCTGCTTCTTGATTGCTGAACCTTTGTGCATCGCGATGTGGTCTGTCCTGCTGCTCTTAATTTCGTATTGCGGATCGTCTACGCTCGCGTGGTGCGTGTGTCCTTTGTAGTCAACGTTTTTTGTGTGCACCTTCAGTATCGTGCCGCTGAAGCGTCCGGCCTCTGAGTTCCAGGTCACGTTGTCGCCGACCTTGAAATTCCCTGCCACGTTCCCGCGCTCCTGTTGGAATGTCTTCCGGCGTTAGCCGCTATTTCTTATGTCGACTTGCAGAAACGAGCGGCCCGTTCGATGAGGCCCATCATGTGGCCTGCCGCGTGAAGTGTCAGCGGATGATGTGTGAAGCCCGGCCTCGGCGATATATAGTACGTCATTTTGCCGACGATTTCGAGCTCTCGTTCGGACGCCGCAGCCAACAAGGCAATCACTATGTTCCCCAACGCAATAACGGAGCGTGTCAACGACTTTGATACATCCGGGTTGGGCATTTAGGGTCGGGTTAGATCGCACGGCGCCTCCCTGGTTGTGGCCGGCGCGGATGGGGGTTTCGGCATGGCGGTCGGATCGTGCGGTCCTTGGCTGATTGAAGTCTTCGGCGGCGGCGAGGGGAGGCCTGCATCGCGTGCCGTCACAGAACCCAGTGAAGGCGACCCCATAAGGCATAGAGCAGAGGGCGGCCGTGGGCTGGTATTTCCGGGAACGACGCGGTGAGGCGGCACGCATCGCGGCGCAGCTTGCAATGGCGCCAGGGTCGGTATTGAGCTCCGGCCCTTCGGCGTTGGCGGGTTGATCCAGGCCGCGGTCGGCTTGGCGGGCGGGATCGGGGGCTTGTTGACGAAGCGCTCCGGATTGGCACGGAACGCGTGATCGAGCGTGTGCTGGCGGGCGGCGTGGACGGCATCGGTCTGGCCGTAGTGCACCTGGTCCGGGGTCATCAGGCCGATCCCGACATGGTGGTGGTCCTGGTTGTACCAATCGAAGAACGGGCGGCAGAAGCTTCTGGCGTCCTCGATGCAGCCGAAGCGCTGAGAGTCTGTCCGAGATCATGCCGTTGCCCTGCCTAGCCTTCGTACCATGAACCGGATGGACGCAAGCAACAGATAGGCACGGGCTTTTCGGTTCAGGCACTCCCAGTCCTTGGCGAGACGGCGGCACCTGTTCAACCATGCGAAGGTTCGTTCGACCACCCAGCGCTTTGGCAGAACAACGAATCCCTTCGCCTGATCCGAGCGTTTGACGATCTCGACATTCAGGCTGGCCATGGCGGCTTTTGCCGCGCTTTGGAACACCGGTCCCTGGTAGCCGCCATCGGCGTAAAGCCTCAAGAGGAACGGATACAGACCGAACAACGTGGCCATCACCAGGGCACCGCCGTCGCGGTCCTGGATATCGGCCGGGTGAACGATGGCGTGCATCAACAGGCCTGTCGTATCGACGAGAATGTGCCGCTTCTTGCCTTTGATTTTCTTCCCCGCATCATAGCCATGCGGATCGATGCAGCCCCCCCTTTTTCGGCACTCTTCACGCTCTGGCTGTCGATCACGGCGGCGGTGGGACTGGCCTGACGCCCGGCCTGTTCGCGGCACTTCGTGTAGAGCAGGTGATGGATGTTATCCAACGTCCCATCGTAGCTCCATCGATCGAGGTAATCATGGATGGTGCTTCTGGGCGGGAGGTCCTTCGGGATATCGCGCCATTGGCACCCTGAGCCGAGGATATACATAAGTCCGTTCACGATCTCCCGGATGTCGACCGTGCGTTTGTTGCCGCCCGGCTTGGCGGGCGGGATCAACGGCTCGATTTCCGCCCATTCTTCATCTGTCAGGTCATGCGTGTAGCGCAGGCCGCTACGGTCATGCCGGATACGGGTCTCGTCTGTCCACATTGGGCACCTCGCGAATCGGTGCCATACATCGAGTCACAGACGATTCAAGCCAGTCAACCCCCCGCGACCAAACGATTCCAAAGACTCAGTTTGTTCCCGGACGGACACTTAGATCGGCATCCGGTAACCATAGAATTCGTGGTCCTCATTGTAGCCGCCTTGGCCGGCGCCAAGATCAGCGAAGTCGTGCACGAACTCGACGGCGGCGATCCATTTCACCATCTTGAAGCCCAGCTCGTTCTCGCAACGCAGCCGCAGCGGCGCGCCGTGCAGGACGCTTACCGGAACCCCATTCATCTCGTATGCCAGGATGGTTAGCTCGTGTTGCATGTTGCTGAGCTTGTGCACGTCATAATAGCGGCCGACATCGCCGCCGTCCGCGAAGGAATAAAAGACCGCGTACCGCGCATCTTCTGTTGGTTTGACAAGGTCGAGAATGTCGCGCATCGGCACGCCGCCCCACTTCGCCACGCCGGACCAGCCTTGGATGCAGAAATGCGTGGTGATCTGTTCCTGCTTCGGCAATGCCCGCAACTCAGCCATAGAGAGGCTTTGCGGGTGCTCAACCAACCCGTCAATCCGCAGCCGGTAGGCAGCAAATCTGGTTGTAACTAATGTGTCGAACTCGACTGACGACGGCATCGTGCCGTTGGGCCAGAAGTAAGGGGAAATGTCGCTCTCAGTGAGTTGGCTCTTGGGATCCCACCATTCGGCAAAACCCTTGAGCCAACCGACCATGAACTCTCCCGTCTTCTGTACGAGCCGTGCATGGCGGATGGTGAAGGGGGAGGCGCGCCACCACAGCAGCCCCACGAGGGTGATGAGCGGCACGAAGACTGCGAACCCGCTCCACGAATTATCGTGAACGCCGGCCCACATCATATTGAGGCTGACTCGCGCCGGCCCGGTCATGAACACCAGGGTCACATGCGCCAGAATGAAGAGCAGGAACCACCAGAGCGCCAGAAAGTGAATTGAGCGAGCCCTCTGACGGTTGATCACCCGGCCGATCCAGCCCAGGTGGTTGGAGATAGCCGGACTTTGAAGCAGACCTGTGACAATCGACGTCGGCGCCGCTACAAAAATGGTTAAAAAATAAGCCAGTTGCTGAAGGCTGTTGTATTGCGTCCAGCTGTGGTCGGGCGGAAAGGTCAGTGAGAGATATTGCAGCGCGGTAGAGACGGCATTGGGGAACACGGCCCACGTCATCGGCACCAGCCGCCGCCATTGATCGGTCAAGAAGAGCAGGACGTAGAAGGCGACGCCGTTGATCGTCCACAGCAGGTTGAATGAAAAATGCCACCAGCGGGCGGGGCCAATGGAATGCCGGATGCCGGGGATGCCGAGCCACCCCGGTATCGTCACGGAATCGTCTTTGGCGGTCCAGATGCGCCCAGTCGGCACGGGCTTTTGGAAGCGGAACCAGTCGGTCCCGGGCGTGCAGTCCCGCTGCCAATACAGCCTCGGGTGATCGGCGAGGATTTGGATGCCGGCGCGGATGATGAATGCCATGAACAGCAGGTTCAGAAAGTGCTGCACCCGCAGCCAGAGCGGAAATCCCGAAGTGACTGCAGCCACCGAGGCTGGCGCGCCGGGGTAGTCCTGAAGGAACACCTGAACGCTCGGAAGTTCTCGCAAGGCCTGTGCGATGGCGACGCCCGCGACCAGCAACACGAAGGCGATCGGGAGCGCCCATAGGACGTTGTACCAGCGCTTGCCGACCCGGATGCGGGGGACAATCCCCTGCTGCGGCGGCAGCCAATCGCTCAGCAGGATGCGATCGTCGGCCAGGGAGAGATTTGCCTCAATAGGGTCGTGCACGGCGTTCGCACGGTTCAGCTTGTTCATCGCCTGTCGTCCCGTGATGCTGGGCTCAACGATCTCATACGGAATGCTGGGCCCAACGATCTCATACGGATAAATGTCAGTAAGTCTTCGGCTACGCAAGGCTCGGAAAATACTCAGGGATGCTCGCGTTCGCGCGACGCCCGAGAACGACGGCGCGAACAAAGCGATGGAGACGCAAACAGGGTCCCGGGTAGCTACTTGTGGGAAATGATCCTGCCCCAACGTGCCCTCGATCAAAACCAGAGCCTGTTCTGGTTTTGGTTCGCGGTGGACTGGGTTGCGGACTCGTTCGTTGAGCCAACCCAGGCCTGGGTCCGGCCGGTGAACGTTCTAATCGGCCCGCCAGGCTTCAATAATCCCCTTTGCGGCTGGCTATTCGACAAAGACGTGCTCGGTGAGGCATTTGTCGCGCAGCTTGCCGATCAGGCTCTTCGCAAACGCGTTCTGCACCGGCTTGTAAGGCGCGACGTAGCGCCAGCCAGCGCCGCGATCCTGCTGCCAGCTCAGCATGCGTGTGACGTCAACGCGGCGCCGTTGTCGCTGACCACCAGCAAGGGTGCGCCGGATAGTGGAGTGCGCCCCTGGGGGTGGACACTTCTGGCGATTGGAATTGGCCATCCCTGCCGGGCGTCCGGAGGATGGAAACCGTGACGAAGCACCGATCGCACAGCGCCGCCTTCAAACGGCAGGTCGCAGAGGAGTTCATCGGAGGCGAGACGCTGCACGCGTTGGCGGCGCGGCATGACATCTCGCGGCAACTGGTCCGGATCTGGGTCGGCAAGTTCGAGGCCGGCGCCCTGGATGATGACGCGCAGGCAGCCGACCTGATTCAGGAATACGAGGCCAAGATCGCGGCCCTGGAACGCATGGTGGGCCGCCAAGCGTTGGAGCTCGAGCTGCTAAAGGGGGCTTTGAAGCATGCTCCCCGGCCGAGAAGCGGGACCACCTCCGTCGTCACCGGCCCCGTGGCGTCACCGTCAGCAGAGGGTGCGAACTGATGGGCCTGGCGCGCTCTATCTTCTATGATGCTTTGCCTGCGCCCATGACGCCGAGTGAGATTCTCACACGGATCAACGCGATCTGCGACGAATTCGAGTGCTACGGCTATCGCCGTGTTGGTGCCGCGCTACGCCACCAGGGTGTGACCGTGAACAGCAAGAAGCTGCGACGCCTGATGCGAGAGAACGGCCTACAGCCAAAACGACGGCGGCGTTACGTCATCAAGACCGACAGCGATCATGCCGGACCGATCTTCCCGGACCTGGCCAAAGATGTCGTTCCCGATCGCCCGAATCAGCTGTGGGTCGCAGACCTGACCTACGTCGCCATCCCGGGCGGCTTCGTCTATCTCGCCGCCATCCTCGATGCGTGGTCACGAAAGGTCGTCGGGTACGCGATCAGCCGATCGATGGATGCCCGTATCGCTGTCGCCGCCCTGAAGTCGGCCATCAGGGGGCGCGAACCCCCAAAAGGCTGCATCCACCACTCCGACCGCGGATCGCAGTATGCTTCTGAGATCTACCGCGCTCTGCTCGCTGCTCACGGTCTGGCAGGCTCGATGAGCCGCCGCGGCAATCCTTACGACAACGCGCAGGCAGAGAGCTTCATGAAGACGTTGAAGGTCGAAGCCGTCTACCTGGCCGCCTACGAGACATTCGAGGATGTCACCGCCGACCTTCCCCGCTTCATCGATCAGGTCTACAATGCTCGTAGGCTGCATTCGGCACTCGGCTATCTGAGCCCGGTGCAGTTCGAGGATCAACACGCTCGGCAGACGGTCAAATCAGCAGCTTGATCCTGTCCACCCCCAGGGGCGCACTCCATAGGGGGGTCAAAATTGCACGCCGAAACACACGCCGTGCGGTGGGGGCAAAAACAAACCCCCCGGAACAAGCGTTCTCGGGGGGTCAACTGTCGGTGGTTGCGGGTGAACTCCCCCAGCATGACTTGCTGTTCCGGGCAGCGGCATAAGCCGGCCAGCGTGCCAGCATGGAGTCGAGGACGCCAGCCTGCCGAATGAGCGCACGCATCGCCTCACCGATAACGATGAACTGGACATCGTGGCCTCGAAGAGAGAGGTCCAATCGACGCCTGCATGCCCGCCGCGAGCCCTGCTGGCGCTGACCGTTGCAACGGAAGGGTGGCCGCGGAGACGAGGATGGCTTTATGGGGCGTAACCGCGTCCGGGCAACTGCACAGACAGAGGATGGCTTCGCCGTCAAGGCGTGGTCGGCTGCCGGAGAACTTGACCTCTTGACCGATGCCGTCCGGCGGAAGATAGATTGTGGCACCGCTTACGGTATGGTCGAAGGCCGCGGATCTGGCTATGTGCGGCGTACCTTTTGTCGTTGCACGCAGGCTTATGCCGTCGCGTTGGAGGACACGTACCAATGACGTCCAAATCGGATGATGACTGCACGGTAGAGGTCAGTTCCCCGGTCTGCGCAATGCACGAGGCAGACGATGCTTATATGGGCTATTTCACAAAGGAAGACTTGATCGGGGCCCTTAACGAAATACTTGAGGCGGAGCGCGCCGGAGCGAGAGTTACCCTCGAGAGCGCACGCACGGCGGGCGCCGGCCCGATCGCCGAACTGATGAGCACCGTCCAGAAAGACGAAGCGCGCTGGTGCGCCATGCTGCTCCGCTACGTCAAAGCACTTGGGGGCACACCTTCTTCGAAGGTTGGCGCCTTCTATGACAAGGCGATGGCCATCGCGGAATTGGGGCCGCGCACCGCGTTCCTCAATCGCGGTCAAGGCTGGGTCGCACGAAAGCTGCGCGAGATGCTGCCCCGCGTTCGCGACGACCGGCTCCATGCCGATCTCACCGAGATGCTGCGATCCCATGAGGCCAACATCGCCCTCGCCAACGACGTTGTCGCCCGCGCTCAATAAAGGGCCGATCGCGCTCTTGTCGGGCCAGGCGAGACAGGATCAGCGCTCGTTCATCACCGAGGATATCAATCCGGAGGTTGATTGCTGGAACCGGCAGGAGGCGAGGCGCTATCGATTGCGGCGCGTGATCGAACGGCCTGCCGCCATGTGTCGATTTCCGCCGTGTCGGCAGGGAGAACACTGAATAAGGGGCCGCCAAGTTTTGCCCAAGCTTTCTCGAAGGCAGGGGAAATTGATGTCAGAAGTGGGACATGGGTTTCGACGGCGGCTTTGAACGCAGCCGCAAGCCCGCCTCCGGCTGCTTCAAGCTTGCCGAACTTGCTCAACACGACGAGCTCACATCCCGCGGCAATGTCCCGCCGTACCGCTTCGGCCGCTGCAAGAGCGCCGGCTCCCTCAAGGTGGCAGGCTGTCGATTCAGCTCCGAGATCCTGGAATATCGGGAACAGCTCGCCATTGGCGATGTTTCGCAGAAAGCCGGCGGTGCAAGCACGGTCGGCAAGGCCGTGGCTTTCAGCGATGACGCCGGCCATGCGAACAGCTGGCTTCCACCGATCGACCAGCACGCGGAAGATTTCCTGGACTGCCGCACTCGGCGCGCCCTGAACCACCGCGATCATCTTCACCTGACCTTCCACCACACCCTCCTGTCATTCGCGATTCTCTCGGCGTAACCTGGCCCGAACGGCGCCGACCCGTAGCGCAGCACAAAGTGCCCGAAGGCGGCGGCCCAGAGACATACCGAGATGGCCAGAAGCGGCACGGTTCTAGTCGCCGCGATTATGGCGGCGGCGCTTTCGGGCACAAGTGCGCCAAAGACGGCCGGGCGCAACGCTCCGACAGGCGTGCCGACGCTGGACATCTCAGCAACCCGGCATCAGTCGGTCGCGTTCCCGGGCAGCCGGTGGCGATATGTCTCGACCCCCAGTGCAAGGCTCTGAGCGATGCGTTGCGCGGCCGCCTCGAAGCGCGGTGCCTCGGCGGGGCAGATACTGTGCGCGGTCATGGCGAATAGATCGAGCCAACGGACGAAGTGGGTGCGTCCGACCGATAGCGCCATGTGTTTCTGCATGGGTGTTCCATGATAGCGGCCGGACTTCAGCATGACAGAGGACCAGAATGCGCACATCTGGCCAAGATGCGCGTTCCAGTCACGGATACGCTGCTCGAAAATCGGGCCGAGCCACAAATCGCGGCGGATCTCCGCGTAGAACGCATGCACGAGGCGCGCGATCATCGCCTCGTCGATCGTCTCGAAGATTGGGCCATCGGCGGCACTCACCACGTCCGCCGCGGTTGCAGCGGTCATGTAGGAACTCCATTATCAGCATCTGGAGTACCTAGATAACACCCTTTTCAGTAAGCACAATACCCAATTAAGGCAAGCCCATGAGACTGACTCAATTTACCGATTTTGGGATGCGCGCCCTCATCGTTCTGGCCGATCGCGACGGCGAGGTGGTGAGCACCGCGGCGATCGCCGAGTTGCTTGATGTCTCCGTGCATCACATGGCGAAGGTGCTGCAGGCCCTGGGAGCCGCCGGATTCGTCCGCAGCCTGCGCGGCAAGCAGGGCGGGGTCACGCTCGCCCGACCCGCCGCCGCGATCCGTGTCGGTGCCGTCGTGCGGGCTCTGGAAGCGGACCAGCCCTTGGTCGAGTGTTGCCGAAGTGATGGCGGTGCCTGCGTCCTCACCCCCGCCTGCCGACTGCGTTCCATTCTCGTCGCCGCCGAACAGGCGTTCCTCGCCCATCTCGAACGCTTCACCCTTGCCGATTGCCGCATTCCTAATCTTGCCCGATGGCTGGTGCCGGCCCATGTCGATAAATAGGCGTTGCTGGTGCTGATATGGCCTCGGATGGCCTTCTCATTGTCTATTGGCGTGGAGAGGGCGCGATGATGCACCGCTCGGCGGGTCCGGCCTCGCGCGCTACCCATACAGGCGACCGCGTGGCCGCAGCGCGGCCCGGAGCCCCGACACCCGTTCGCGGCGGCCCAGCTGCACCCGCTGCCGAACGCCGCCGATGACCGCCATCCCGCGCTACCGCCCGCATCAGGGTCCGGCCCTTCTGTCGGCCGGGTTCCGCCCGTTCTTCCTGCTCGCCGGCTGCGTCGCGGCGGTGGGCATCCCGTTGTGGCTGCTGGCCTTCGCCGGGATCGCCCAGATGCCCAGCGCGTTCCCGCCGCTTGTCTGGCACGTGCACGAGATGGTGTTCGGGTTTGGCCTCGCCACCGTCGCGGGGTTCCTGTTCACCGCGGTCCCCAACTGGACTGGGCGGATGCCGCTGCAGGGCGCGGGCCTGGGGTGGCTGGTCGGGCTATGGGGGCTCGGCCGCCTCGCGGTGTTCGGCTCAGCCTGGATCGGCGAGGCGGTGGCCGCACCGCTAGACCTCGCCTTTCCCGCCGCGCTCGTGGCCGTGATGGGGCGCGAGATACTGGCCGGGCACAACTGGCGCAACCTGCCGATCCTTGGCGCCCTCGGCAGTCTGCTCGCCGCCGATGCGTGGGTGCATCTCGGCGTGCTCGGGGTGGTTGCGCACCCGCAGGGCGGTAACCGGGCGGGCGTGGCGGTGCTGCTGCTGCTGATCAGCATGATGGGTGGGCGGTTGATCCCGAGCTTCACCCGCAACTGGCTGGCGCGCACGTATCCCGCTGCCCGGATGCCGGGGCCGTTCGCGACGGTGGATCGCGTCGCGCTTGGCGCTGTCGCGTTCGCCCTGCTGGCTTGGGTCGTGGCGCCGGGCGCCGCGGTAAGCTCCTGGGCCGCGCTCGCCGCCGGCTTGCTGCTGCTCGGCCGCCTGGCGCGCTGGCAGGGCTGGCGCACCTGGCGGGAGCCGCTGCTGCTCGTGCTGCATGTCGGCTACGCTTGGCTGGCGGGTGGGTTCCTGTTGCTCGGGATCGCCGGGCTGACCGGATGGCTGGCGCCGGCCGATGCGGTGCACGGGCTGGCGGTGGGGGCGGTCGGAACCATGACCCTGGCGGTGATGACCCGCGCCACCCTGGGCCATACCGGGGGGGTGCTGCATGCCGGACCGGGGACCTGCGCCGCCTATGCGCTGGTGGGCCTCGCCGCGCTGCTGCGGCTGGCAGCACCACTGGCCGGGCATGACGCGCTGCTGCTGCTCGTGCTGGCCGGCGCGGCTTGGAGCGGCGCGTTCGGGCTGTTCGTGATCCTGTATTTCGGGTCGCTCACCCGGCTGCGGCCCCGCCGCTCCGACACACCGTGAAGGGGGCGCGGCGGTCGGGCAGAGCGGGGGAGACTTGCTCGGGCACGGCGCGGTGCTAGCCTCGGTCGTGCCACGGCCGGCACGACGGCCGGATGCGGAGGGCCGGTCGAGCCGGCCCGTGGAGGTTCCGATGACAGCACGACTTGACGCCAACCGGCTGGCCCCCGAAGGCCGCCAGGCAATGGCGGGGTTGCAGGCCTATGTGAACCGCAGCGGGATCGAGTCCACGCTGCTGGAGCTGGTGAAGATCCGCGCCTCGCAGATCAACGGTTGCGCCTTTTGCCTCGCCATGCACATGCGCGATGCCCGCGCGCAAGGCGAGCGCGAAGCGCGCCTGGACCTGCTCCCCGCCTGGCGGGAGGCGCCCCTCTATACCGCGCGTGAACGGGCTGCCCTGGCCTGGACCGAGGCGGTGACGCTGATCGCCGACGGGCACGTGCCGGACGCGGTTTATGAAGCCGCACAGCGAGAGTTCGGCGATAAGGAGCTGGTCGATCTCACCTATGTGGTGGTCGCAATCAACGGCTGGAACCGGCTCGCCATCGCCTTCCGCAAGCCGCCCGAGGTGGCGGACGCCGCCGCGTAACGCGGTTCCCGCAGAAACCGCCCCGCGCGCGCGGCGTGAAACATCTTCCGCCTGCCTATTTCGCGCTGGTGATGGCCACCGGGATCATCTCGATCGCCGCGCGCGATTTCCAGTTCCCGGTCCTGGCGACCGGGTTGTTCGTGTTCAATCTGGCCGCCTACGCGGTGCTGACAGCGCTGACCGTGCTGCGGGCGATCCGCTATACGCGGCTGTTCTTCGCCGACATGACCGACCACCGCCTCGGCCCCGGCTTCTTCACCGCAGTCGCCGGGTCGTGCATCCTAGGCACCCAGTTCATGCTGATGACGCACAGCCTAGCGGCGGCAACCTTCCTTCTCGCGCTCGGCGTCACGCTCTGGATTGGCCTCACCTACACGATCTTCACCGCGTTCACGGTCAAGCGGTACAAGCCGCCCCTGGAAGAGGGGATCACCGGGGCCTGGCTGATCGCGGTGGTCGCCACCCAGTCGATCGCGGTGTTGGCGGCGCTCGTTGCGCGCGACTGGCCGCAACCCTATCGCCTGGATCTTAATTTCTTCGCGTTGTCGATGTGGCTGTGGGGCGGGATGTTCTATATCTGGATCATCTCGCTGATCTTCTACCGCTACAGCTTCTTCGCCTTTTCGCCGGGCGACCTGACGCCGCCCTACTGGATCAACATGGGGGCGATGGCGATCTCCACCCTGGCCGGCGCGCGCCTGGTGCAGAACACACCGGACGCGCCTTTCCTCGATTCGCTGCTGCCATTCCTGAAGGGGTTCACGGTATTCTACTGGGCCACCGGGACGTGGTGGATTCCGATGCTGCTGGTGCTTGGCGTCTGGCGGCACGTGATCCAGAGGTTCCCGCTGCGCTACGACCCGCTGTACTGGGGGGCGGTGTTCCCGTTGGGGATGTACACCGTCGCCACACGGCAGATGGCGACGGCACTCGATCTGCCGTTCCTGGACCCGCTGCCGCCGGTGGTGTTCGCGTTCGCACTTGCCGCCTGGGCGCTGGCCTTCGTCGGGTTGCTGTGGGAGCTGCGCAAACTGCTGCCGCGCCCGCACTGAGGCGCGTGGGTCCGGCGGCTAGAACTCGAGGGCGCCGGCACTCGCGAACCGCGGCCTGCCCAACGCGATGCGCGGTCTCGGGGCGGTGCATCTCGCGTTCGGGCGGCCGACCAGGGGTAGACCCGCCCCTTGGCGTGGACGTAGATGACCGCACCCGGCATGTCGCGGAACATCGTGATACAGAAGAGCGGATCGTCGAGTATCATCACTCCGGCCGCCCCGTGCATGCCACGCTCGGCCCGGCCTTATCGCTGGCACACAGCGGGCAGCAAAGGTATTCATCGGAGCGCCGAACGATCACTTGATCAGTGCGACTATGTCACGAAGACGTGGGTGTTCTGCCGTTTCAAGCCATTCAAATACTACCATCTCTGTGGTCACGATCTCCGCACCATTCCGCTCCATTCGCCGGATCGCGGCGTCCTTATTCTCTGAACGACGCGAACCGACCGCGTCGCGCACGACATAGATGCGCCGGCCTGCGTTCAGCAAACCCATCACGGTCTGGAGCACGCAGACGTGGGCTTCACATCCTGACACGATAACATCATGCCGACCCAGGGTCGCCTCGAGAAAGCCAGCCGTGCGACACGCATCGAACGTCATCTTGTGCACGAGGCGGCCGGTGTCGGACCGAAGCTCCGGCACCGTGCTGCCGAGGCCGTTGGCGTTCTGCTCGGTGAACAGGATCGGCACCTGAAGCATCTCCGCTGCATCGAGAAGGCGTCGCGCGTTGGCAACGACCTGGATGCCGTCATCGATTGCGGGCATGAGTCTAGACTGAAAATCCACGGCCAGCAAAGCCGCACTCTCGCGATTGATGGTGGGCATGCTTCATGGTCCTTCTCTGAAGATCTACGGCATATTGTCCAAGCTTACCTCAACCCGCGGCAGAGGTGCATCCTCATCGATAACATAGGCTGTGACGGGGCCCTTAGCGATACGCGGCCGGCCCTGGGGATGGCGCATCACGAGGAAGCCGACCAGCGCCAGATTGACGAGGTTGAACATCACGCCGGAGCCGAAGGCCGGCGCGTAGAAGCCAAAATGATCATAGATGCGCCCGGCAAACCAACTGCCGAATGCCATTCCGCTCATCGCCGTGAACAGCACCAGCGGGATGCGCCACGACGCCTCCTCCGGCGGGAACAGGTCGCGGATCGACACCACATAGGCGGGGATGATGCCCGCGAAACCGAATCCGTAGGCAGCGGCAACAACAAACAGCCCCGCCTCGTTCTGGGTCAGCAGGAAGGCGCCGATCGACACCGCCTGAAAGGCGGATCCCGCGAGCACGGTCTTCAACCCGCCGTGACGGTCGGCGAAGGCGCCCCAGAGCTGCCGCGAGATGAATGCGCAGCCCAGCAGCACCGACAGCATCGTCGCGCCCGTCGCCGTGCCGATGCCGATGTCCCCGCAGAACGCCACCAGATGTGCCTGGGGGATCGCCATCGGCACGCAGCAACAGACACTCGCCGCGCAAATGATCGCCTGCACGACATTGGGCCGCAGCCCGAGCACGCGCGTCCGGGGTTCCGGGATCGCCACATGCCGGGTTCCGGCATGCTTGCCTCCGGCGCCAAACACGTCCGGGGCCGGGTAAAGGAACAGGGTGGCGAGCGGCAGCACGCCCAGCAAAACAACGCCCGCGTAACCCAGATAGGCGATCCGCCAGCCGGCCCCGGCGATCAGCCGTTCGAATACGGCGGGCCAAATCATCCCTGCGACGTATTGGCCGGATGAGATCAGCGCGATGGCGGTGCCGCGCCTCCGATCGAACCGGCGACTGACGTAGATCACCAGCGGTGGATAGATTGCTCCCATTCCCAAAAAACCGATCAGCACGCCATGCCCGACGAAAAGTGCCCAGACGTGTCCGGTCGATGACAGCGCGAGCCCCAACGCGACCATGACGGTGCCCATTAGTCTTACTGTGTCATAAATCGCTTGACCGATTCGGCGCGGGTCTGTCAGGGATGGAGATTCTCACTCGTGGAGGCGGGTTGTGGGTCTCGAATCCGGCGCGCGCGGCAGCGAATCACGGTTTGCGGCCTATGTCGAGGCGATCACGTCGGCGCTGGGTCACGCCGACCGCGCCGCGCCCTTCCGATCGTATTGCGCGGGATTGCTGCTGCCGGGAGATCGCAAGAGCGTCGAGCCGATGGCCGCGCGCGTGCAGCCGGGGCGCGTGC
>Ga0307375_10003134_pt1 | contig 16439 bp, 10 predicted proteins | sample TR1MG_FD_202531 | JGI IMG/M metagenome (GOLD analysis project Ga0307375, IMG submission 202531) | Soil microbial communities from Risofladan, Vaasa, Finland - TR-1 | ecosystem: Environmental > Terrestrial > Soil > Coastal area > Acid sulfate soil | place: Finland: Risofladan, Vaasa | collected... | reverse complement strand
AAGGCGACCTGCCTCGAAGACTACGAGGCTTTGCTGCCCTGGCGTATCGCCCTCGCCTCCAAGTAGTCTTCCTCTTTCAAGCACAGTATTCACGCCTCGGCAAGAACGGGGTTTATTGATCGCTTACTGATGAACTGCTCTTCTCAGGCCGTGTGATCGACAACTTGAACCGTGCTGCAGAAAAATTGGGGGGCACCGAGGCCGAACGCATGCAGACACTCATGCGCATCCGTGCGTCGATGGCGAAAAAGCGAAAGGCCGCCCCCAAAAAGTAATCCACCCGCGCACCCGCCCTGACACAATCACCTTAGCGCCTCCGCATGTCGGCCACAGCGGCAGGTCAGGACTCTCCAAAATGGGAAATCAGATGCCTGCCGCAAATGGCCGCGTTCAAAAATTCCTGAATCGTCACTTTCGACCCAGAGGCTTACATAGGGAACCTGAAGAAACGGTCTGCGCCGCAGGAAGCAGACATTCAAATTTGTGCTGCAAGGCGACCGCCATACCGCTGCAATGGTGGCGTGATGGTGGTATGTCCGCAGGGCAGGTTGTCCATAACCTTGTCCACGCACTCAAAGCGCCAGACTCAAGATTGCTCGCCGTAGAGGGTTTGCGAGCGGACGTTCAACGTCCCATCCATTTATCGCTTTACTTAGGGCACCAACCAGCGTGTTAATCGAGAGTAGTTTAACCATGCCCGTCGGTCTAATTGACGAATTGATTCGACCTGCCACTGAGCCTAACTGGCACTTCATCGTGGCCGGTAGTCCTGATCGCAGTATTCAGCGCTTGGACTACTTCATTAGGCGGACTACACGACGCTCCTACCTGACCATGGTCTCGCCGTGAGAACCGAATTGTTTGCTGGCCGATTGCGAGCTTCGTTTCGCCTCTCGCCTCTACTCTAAAATAGCTAAAACCTAGTACCAGCCCGCACTCGAAGAGCGCGTCAACAGACATCTTAACGCGAACGACATCGAACGGAAACGCTTCACGCAAGTGACTCATGCTGACGTCGGTGCACGTCATGCTCACAGGACCCGACGCATTGAACAGGTCCGGGCAAAGCCCGTGAAAATATGCGTCGCTTACTCGACTAAGCCAAGATGTGTAACAGGAAAAATATATGTTGCCCACCGCGTTCGAGTCCTCAAGCGACGTTACGAACTCCTTTTCCGCAACGACCACATCGGAATCAGAAGCCGCACCCTTACGCCAAATTGTCAAACCGAGATACCGCTCTTTTGGTACAGGCTCCTCATGTGGTACGTCTCTTGCCTCCACTGTTTCGAAGTACTCCCGAATCGACTCAGGGAAGGGCGAGAGCTGCGCATTCCCGTCCGCCAACACTTTGACCCAGGCGATATTCATCTCCCCGCTCGCGAGCAGCATTGCAGGCTTCGCAGACCCCACTCGGCACCACTCGAAACCCAGGCGCACCGTACTGCCACCCAAGTCCGTCAGGCGCATTCGTGTCTCAACGACATCCGCAATGGAGGCATGCTCCAGAATCGAGAGTCGATAACTTCCGGTGACAACGCTTTGGTGACCCTTGAAGAGCGTTTTCCCTAGCGCGTCCATCACCGGTCGCAATCCAATCTCCCTAACCCGCCCCATCCATTGGAAGTACGTCGTAAACGCAATTCCTCTTTCGGGCCCGGTACAGTCCCTCAGCGCGACCGGAGAGCGGACATGCAATACATTTTCCAGATCAAGATGCGCTCGGAACTCAGAGTCGAACTCCGACGCCCATTCTCGCGAGGGGGGCATCGATTTAGAGGCAATCGAAGCAGGCTTGACGACGAATCCAAGCGTCGGCTTTCCACCGCGAACAAGCTGGAACGGGAAGGTCAGGACCGATACGGTCTCACTGCGTGCGATACCCTCGATCAGTACGAATTCTTCCGAATGCGCATGAACCACAAAACGCTGCGGGAGGTCTTGCGTCGCCTTGAAAAAACATTCGATCGCGGCAAAAAGGCGGCGCCCTGCAGTATCGTCATCATCACCGAGTTCGTTCAGCCGCGAAAGCGCCTCATCATGCAGCCTGCCGAGAATGGACAACCACTGACTCTTGGACCGGGGGGCGCCCGATACCAGGTCGCAGCCCTGAATCCAGTCGCCGACGGCGCAGACACACACGGCGTCATCGTGGGAGAAGGACACATGCAACGTACGGCAGGCTTCACCGGCCACGACTGGCCGGCCAGACTCCAGCCAGCCCAACGAGCAATTGGATACGCCGGGAGTGCCGACTTTCGCGGAAACCGCGTCTCGAAGCAGGCGCTCCTCGACCGCATGCCACCCCCCCTTTGCGGCAGCCTCGCTCGACGAATATGAGATACGAACGGTCGGCGCATCCAGACGAAGTACGGCGGATGCGCGCTGCAGCGTGCATCCGATTCTCCTGGTATCCACGCCTTCGGGTTGGGCGAGCTCCTCCACCGTAATGGAATTCGGACGTTTGGATAGAATCCTGAGGCAATATCCCTCCATCCGTTCGGCGATCTCCCCGGATTCACCGGAAACTTCGATGCAAAACTCCAGTTCGTCAGCTCGTCGGTCCACCAGCACCGCACGCGACTCCGCTAAAACCGGCCGATCTAGCTTCCGCACTGAGAGCCGGCGGATTGCCGTTGGCAGACAGTTCAAGTCCGGGATCGTGGCCTGGCCTGCTTGAAGTAGTGCATCTCGGGCATAAGGATCTCCGAGAACATAGGCGCATTCACGGGATGCTGCCTTGTCCGGACCCGGGCGGAAGGTTGAGACCAGAAATCTGCATTCGGTATCGGTCAGACCGAATATGTGCTGCATTCTCCGGAACCGCGGGCCCTGGAACAGCAGATGACCGTACAGATCCCGGTCCGGACGCACATCGGTCCGGGCACCCGCCCAAGTGGGTAATGTACCCAGTGCGCTGGTTCGCCCTAACACAAAGGTTGCGCTGAAATGGTCCACTGCAAATCCGGTCTCGGCACAGCGGATAGAACATTGCACCCGAATAGATTCCCGGTCATCCTCAGCATCCAGTACTTCGGCGTGGATTTCGATCGTCGCCCCGTCCGATGGTTCGACGACAATACGCTGACTGAAGGCTATGTTCTCGATATCCACGGGCCCCAGCGGGACTCGTCGCGTAACCCTCGACACGGCTTGTGCCATCGCCTCCAGACCATACACGGCCGGAAACAGCATCGTCCCTGCATATCGGTGATCCAGCAGATACGGATCTGACGTCACGTCAAGGCGTGCTCGGTAGATACACTCCACACCAGCGAGATCGCTGACCCTCGTTTCGAGAAACGGCACGCTCGTGGCTGGTGGCAACATTGCCATACCAGGCCACGTACCGAGCGCCCCCAAGCGCCCGCATACGAGAACCTGTGACGTTGGGGCTCGATGTTCCATCCAGTGAAGAAACGCCGATACCCCCTCGGCGACCGGAATCGCAAGAATACCTTTTGACACCAGGAATTCGGTTACAGAGGAATCGGCTGCGATTCCGATGCGATCCCACACGCTGTACGCCAGCGTCGCTATTTCGGTGTTGGGGTGACGAGCGCCGAATTGATCGAGAACGGCGTCGAGCGCCTCGTTCGCAAAGCCATACCAGGCGTTCCCGTTCATGCCGGTAACGCCGATGACGGAGGTCAGCGCCGCAAAGAGTTTGGGAGGCTGCTGCTCGAAGGCGCGACACAGATTGATCCCCGCAAGAAGCTTTGGAGCAATCTCCAACATCGCCTGATCGGGGGTGCCATCGCCGATGAGCGCCGGTCGATTTATCCCCGCGCCGTGTATCACCGCATCGATTCGGCCACAATCGGCTTGAACACACTTAATCAGATGCGACAGGTCTTCGGCATCTCCGACGTCGCAAACGTAGTAGCTGGCCTCCACGCCGGCTTCGGCAAATCGCGCGAGGCTGGCTCGGACTTCGGAGGCGTACTTTCCGCTGGAGTCCGAATCGATTCGGGTACTTCCGACAAGTGCGAGCCTCGCGCCTGTCTCACGAGCCAGAGCAAGCGCGCATTCGGCCGTAATTCCACGCGCCCCGCCCGTAACCAGTACCACGTCGCCAGCCTCGATCCGTCTTCGCCGCTTCGGCGCACCTTCGCGTCGCAGCAGGTTTGCCTGCGGCAGGAATCGGTTGCCTTGCTGATCAACCCTGGCGCAAATGAAGCCCGCCGCATGCGCCGCCTCGGACAGGATCGCCTTTGCAGCGATTATTGGATCGGACCCCGGCTGGACGCTTAGCACCGAGACCGGTATGTTGGCTTCCAGATGCAACGTAGCGCCAAACGACCTGTACGCTCCGAGCGAAAGAACCTCACCATCCGAACTCATACCCGGTAGCCTAACAAGGCTTGCCCGAAAACCAACGTTCTTGGAAGCCAACCTAATGCACGTCGCGCCGACCTCGCGCAATCGCGTCACGAGATCCCTGACCGCAACTTGAGCATCCGCCACATCCGGGCCAGGAATTACTGCGATCAAATGGTCTACATTCGTCCCGCTGATGGCCTCGCGGTCCCGCATATCGGCGACGTTAACGGTCGCACCAGCGTCCCGGAGCAGGTGGGTCAGCGCGGATGACAAAGCGCCCGCCGAATTCTCGCAGAGAAGTAGCACGCTGCGACGACGCCATGTTTCCGCCTCGAAAGGCAACGCATCCACCCGATCGAATGAGATCGAGAATGAATGGGTCCACGGGGAAACACTTGCCGCAGACGAATGTGCAATGGATTTGCCACTCGCAGTCACCGAGCCAGTAATAGCGTTTCGCCTATCGTCGACGACTTCACCTCCTGTGGACTCAAGCTCGAGGGCGATGGCCTGCGCGAATTCTCGAACCATCAAGCGGCCAAGTTGGTGCCTGCGCTCGAGGTCAACGAAAGACCTGCCGGGGGAAAGCGCCACTGCGGCGTAAACGGCTCCTGCCAGCTCGGAGCGCTTGAGCGAATCGAGGTTCAGATCGCTCTCGAACACTGACTCGGGTCGAATCAGTTCGCGCCTCCCACCCGTTATCTCGACAACGCAGGCGGCGATCAACTCCATGAGTTGTTCGACGGTTGGAACGACACCGCTCCAACTTTGCCGAGATACCGTTGTCTGCGTGGAGCTTGGGGAGCCGGTCTGCCCCGGTAATTCGATCGGCACCCGGCTCGCCCGGGTGCCACTAGCCGAGAACGCGACGGGGGTCGCACATGGATTCTCGATGAATTTCCGTTCGTTGAATGGTCTGTACGGGTCGAACAAACGGTTCTTCCAGGTCTGTTCCCAATCAATGTCGACCCGCCGGATGAAGAGCATCGCGAGCGCCCGCTTGATGTCGTCGTGCCCGTCCGGATTGGACTCCACCGGCAAGCATGGAATTCCTTCGTTGCCGAGAATGTCGGCGACCAGGTTCGAGAGGGTTCGCCCCGGCCCCACCTCGATCAGGACGTCGCAATGGTTCGCCATCCCCCGGACCAACGCGACAAAGTCCACAGGTGCCACGATCTGGCTCGCCAAGTATTCGCGAAGGCGGACATTCGCCCCGATGACCGCCCCTTCACGCGCGGACACCATCGCGCTTTCCGGGAGCGGTGCCGCCTCTGGCAACCAAGTTAATGCCCGAATGGCGTCGACCGCGTGCGCAACATACCTGGAGTGAAATGCGTTCGAGACCGGCAGACGCCTAGCGCCGATGCCTGATCGCCCCGCGCGTTCGATCACCGATGAGATGCCCGCAGGATCGCCGGACACCACCGTCTGCCGGGGGCTGTTGAGATTGGCGATAGTGACGTAGCCGTCGATGCCCGTGATCAAGCGTCGCGCTCCGTCATCGTCGCACGCGATGGCGGCCATCGCGCCCGCGTTGGCGCTGGTCGCCGACATGGCGGCCCCTCTGGTGCACGCGAGCTTGATGAACTCCTCATCCGACAGCGCTCCCGCACACCTGAATGCCGCCAACTCTCCGAGGCTATGGCCGCCCACGACGGACGGGCGCAGGCCGAGCGTACGCAGATACTTCATCCAGATCAGCGACGCCATGGCGATTGCGGGCTGTGCGATACGGGTTTCCGCGAGTTCCGCCTCCCATCCGGCGCGCTGGCTATCATCAAAAGCCTTGTGAGGCGAGCGAAAAATGTGCTCGCTCAGGCTTTCGATACCGAACGTTCGCGCGGAGGCGTCGCAGTCATGCACTACTTTCAGCAATTCCTCGTGGCGATGAGCGAGCGTCCCCACCATGTTGAAGCGCTGCGCCCCTTGGCCCGGGAACAGGAACCCAACCCTCGCAGTTTCGGTAGCATTCGAAGCGTAGATACCGGATGCGGCGTCCGAAAAGATCTCCTTTGACCGTAAGCCCGCCTTTAGGCGATTGCCCAGCGCCTCGAGACGTTCTACGAGTTGCCTTGGAGAACCTGCTACCACTGCCGCCCGGACAGGTTCGCTTGGCTCGGTCTGCCGCGCCACATGAACCGCGAAGTCCGTCAACTCAGCGTAGGACATGTACTCACATTCGACTGCATAGTCGAGAAGTCTTCTCGCCATATCCTCCACCGAGGAATCGGAGAAGACAAACAGTTCAGCAGTCTCGTGACTGACAAATAGCGCTTGCTCGGGCAACGCCGGACGCAACCGCTCGTCGGGTGGGTCCCCTGACTGGACAATGAGATGGGAGTTGACACCCCCGAATCCCATCGCCGATACGCCGGCGGTGAGAACCGCGTCCTTGGGACGAATCTCTCCATGAATCAGGGGATATAGACAGGCTGCATTTCCGTCAAATGCGGGATTCGGTTGCTCACAGTTGGCAGTGGGTGGCAATACCCGTTGATTTACTGCCAATACTGCCTTGATCAGTCCGCCGATACCGGCTGCGGCCTTGGTGTGGCCAATAATGGATTTGAGCGACGTGATTCCGCACGAACTCACCCTAGCCGGAGTGTCATGGTTCAAGGCGAGAGCAATTCCTTCGAGTTCTACTTTGTCGCCCAATTCGGTGCCAGTTCCATGCCCCTCGATGAAATCAATCGTGTGCGGGTCTATGCCTGCATGTTCGTGCGCCCGGCGTTGTGCGAGCGCCTGCCCTTCCGCCTTGGGGGCGGTAATGCCACCCTTCCCGTCGGAAGAGATGCCCCAACCCTTGACTACCGCATAGATGTAGTCGCCATCCCGGTGCGCATCGGCAAGCCGTTTGAGCGCCACGAACCCGCAGCCCTCCCCGGGGAAAAAACCGTTGGCCCGCCGGTCGTAGACGCGCATGTCCTCCTTCGCAAGCGCCCCAACCTTCTCAAAACCCACCAACTCAAACGGATCAAGACTGACGTCTACGCCACCGGCGATCGCCAAGTCAATCGCACCCCGCGAAAGCTCGTTGCATCCCGTGATTACCGCAAGCAGTGAGGAAGCACATGCGCCGTCAACCGTATAGCCGCCGCCGTGCAGGTCGAGATAGTTGCAAATACGCCCCGCTATCGTGTTCGACAGGCTGCCCGCAAGCGTGTCCTCGTTAGGCGCCGGTAGTCGCGCCTTGAATAGCCGCTCCGTTTCTGTAAGCACCACGTCGCGCAGTTCGGCCGAGTCAATGTGCGCCCGAAGCGCACCTTCCATCGTCCGACGAACATAGGGCCACCGCAGAACCAGAGATGTGGCTCGCGACGTTTCTCCAGTAAGCGTGTTGCCAACATACACTGCCGTACGATCCGAAAGCTTGGCATCGAGCAATCCCTGATTCTCGCCAAGCATCATCAGCACGGTATCGAGCGCCAGCCAGTGCGCTATATCGGTGACCTCAAACGTGGTGCGAGGAATTCGTCGACTCGCCCAATCAAAAGAAAAACCCTCCACAAGCGCCGCGTTCAATCGGCTCGAAAGAACGTCATGCCTCGCGAATCCCAACAAATCGAGATCCAGACGCCCGCGCGCCGTGGGGAGACAACGAAACTGCCTCCTTCCGGCAAGCAGGTTACCCCAAAGATTCGTTGTCCCAACTCCACCCGGGTATCGACACGCCATTCCAATCACCGCGATCTCGATCTTTGGCAGGCCAAGATTCATGAACGTCTCAAGGGTGTCGAGCGCCCTTCGCCTCGAGATGCGATGTACGGCCTCCACGCCACCGAAGCCGGGCCATCTACTAAACTATCCGCGTGGCGCACCAGCACCAAGTCCCTTCCACTGCGTTCGGACGCGGGTGCATCATTCCCGTTTACTCCACAGACCGATCATGTTCCCGTCCACGTCGCGAATCGTTGCAAAGTAACCTGCCGATGGGGTAATTTGTTGTGCCTTTGTTTCAATTTCCCCACCCAGGGCCAACGCGCGCTCCAACGCCGTCCCCAAACACTCAACTCCAATGAATAGGATGCACCCATCAACTCTCGTTCCCTTCTCCTTGTCGCATAGAACGAGCGCCCCTCCGATTCCCCGGCGCTTGCCAGCAATGGTCCAGTAATTCTTATCGTACTCATCGAACGGATCAAACCGCCACCCGAACAGTCCTCCGTAAAAGTTGGCGGCCTTCTCAAGGTTGCGCACTGGGATTTCAAACCATACAACCGATGCGCTCATAACCTCTCTCGTAAGCCAAGCTAATGGTCCATGATGACTTTCCCGTTGCTAGCTGCGCAACGACTAAGGGAATGACTCGAAGTCCTGTCTATACCATTGTCAAATGGGCGGATGCACCGTGCTAGCACGTCAAGTGGCTCACTATTGCGACACCATGTCACCTATTATTTCCACCACTCCATCGATTCAGCTCTAGATTAGTGAATGCGTTTGGTTGGGGATATCCGACACGTTGATATCGCATTTCGTGTCCCGGCGAGAAGAATTGGGCCTGTTGCTTTGCGCAAGCAGCAACTTGTACAGCTGCATCGTTTCGAGATTCGATTAGAACCTCTGACGGATAGTAAAGAGTTGACCCTCCAAAAGCGCGCACCGCATTTTGTGACGGTGCGATTTGGCTCCACTTCCCCCCCGTGCTGCCAAGGCGCATCGGGAAGCCAGGTATTGGTGTCATTCCAGTATCGATAAAGATCGATCCCCCTCCCCCGAGCGGCCGAAGTTCAAAAAGTGGGGACAGGCTCACTTTGCTCTCAAAGGTCCCCGAGATCCCATCTTCGGAGTTGAAGATCGTCTCACCTGGAGATTCCATTGTCGGCGAAAGAGTGACGTAAATATCGAAATACACCGGGTCATCACCCTTCGCCTGAATCCTGACGGGTGCGGCACTTACATTAGCGAAAGCAACCAGCCGAGTCCGTGTCGGTTTTCCCAATAGGGCCGGTTCAAGGCGTTCCATGATGGTATCGGCATTTCCAACTGGTTGGCTAAGTGGGGCGCCTATGAAAGTTACCATCTCGTCAAAGTCTTCGCCCGTTGAGCCCAAAACATTTGCCGGAATCACAATCCGCTGCTTCGCAACAATAGTTGTCAAATAGTCTAATCCCGGCGAAATTGATTCATTCTGTTTATTTTCCATGACAATCCTCCAAGTTGATGCAACCGCTACTGAGGAATACCCTTTGCAGAAAACGCCCATCTACATCCACTCGCGCCAACATGACACCGAGCCCATCTCCCACAATTCGCGCGCTTGACCTTGGCACCCTCTCGCTTAAGTGTCTCTCTACTCATCCCGTCTAGCGACTTTACCTACGTAGTCAAAATCTGCTCCGTACCGAAATGCGAAACTAAGTCGACCTTTGAACCTAATCATTCCGGACATTACGCCCGCCACGGCCGAGAAGTCCCCCGAGATGAACCTATTCCATATGTCCGTCGATGCCGAGAACCGTGGGACATCCTGTTCAACTTGCGTCACAACGGTCAGCGTTCCCTGCGCGTCCCATGACAGCTTGCAAAGCCGATTGTCATCACCATCAAGGGCTTCAAAGGTCACGGCACCAGCGCCGCGCATACTAGCCCCTCTGCCCTGATCGACATTCCACTTCTCTTTAAACCAGGAGCACCAAATGGGAGAAAATAGTGGGGCGTCACTCGAACGCATCTCGAAACTGCGCCTGTTTGCGATAAATCATTACCGTTAACTTCGGGCGATCATCTTGCCCGCGGTAACAGTAGATAAATCGAGCCGAACTACCATTTGCCCGCCGAATAAAATGCTGGGATCGCCGGTGCAGAACCAATGTTGAGCATTACGTGCATCGCATGCTCGACGATCGCAATGGTTGGGCCTTCTGGATCGTTTTCATCGACCAGGGAAATGGGATCCCACTTCTCGAACCACGAGCCTATGGGAGGAATAGCAAATTCCCCAGGTTCTGCGGACTTGAGCAACACCGGTGGCTCTGAGGGTCGCGGAATCAATGCGCCAAGGGCGCTTTCAACGCGGAACGGCACCTCCCACTCCCCACTTATTGGCCAGAGCTCATGCGCGTACCGCTGGCGAAACCTTCCAATTGCCGACTTACCATTCTGGAGAAGGATTCTGAACGGTCCAATAAGTTTGCTCTCACCACGCAATTCAAAATTAGAGAACGTTGCCTGGATCGTTATGCGCCCCAAGGCCTCGTTGAATAGCGCATTTGTTGCCGTGGCGTTACACGCGCCGGCGGCGGAGACAGTGTCGATCCCAACGGTGCCTCGCCTAGAATCTGAGTCAGGGTAGACGAGTTTCATTCTCGCAACCGTCCATGTCTCCCCCGGCTGTGCGGCAATCTGTGCTTGCAGTTCGGTCAACCACTGATTTACGTGCACCATATTGGTAGGCATATGCATCTCCTTAGGTTATGCGTATTGACTCGATGAACCAAACGCCTCGATTGCCCCGTCACCATCTATCTTGAGAGCCACACTCTGAAAGAAGTGCACACGCGGACCAACGTGCACCAGGTCAAGAATCTTGCCATGCGCACGAATGCGTCCACTGGAGACTGCGATCATCGGAACCAACTTTGCTGCAAGAAATTCACGCCATGTTGGTGTATCTGCCGCAAACTCGATTCGGGCCAGATCACCAGGCTGCACAGACTCCTTACTGGTAACCCCCCCGAACTGATCGAATGCCAACATGCGACTCCAACTCTCGCCGTCGGTTACGCATATGGCCACGGGCGGGGCACTCCGAAACGCTCTCTTAGCATCCTCCGAACTGTTCCATGAGGTCGTAAACTGCGCCCACCAACGGGAGCATGCAGACTCTGTGTTGAAGCAGTTAATTTCGGACGTCATTTTTCGAAGATCATGAGGGAGGACGTGTCGGAGAAAATCGCCCTTGCAAGGCGCTCCGCCACTGTTCATACGCGCACGGAAACTCATCTTTGGACAAGTGTTGTCGTGTGTGGCGAACTATTCCGACAACGTCCATAAGCGGCCTACCACAGAGAAGTTCGATAAGCCTTGGGGACCAAGTCGCGAGATTCTTCGCCCGCATACGGGCTTCCGCTGCAAAGGCGGCTCCTTGTGATAGCGCCTTTAGATAGGCATCACTAAGCCGAATCAATTCGCAGATCGTGTTGTCATCGACGCCACCTGCATAACCACAAGCCAGTCCAACTCCGGCCCACAAATCGTTACGACGGCCTTCCGGGAACCGTGACATCGAGATCGCTACTCGCGTCGGCATCGCACCTTGTGAGAACCAGAGACTCCTACCCAACCCTTGGTCAAATGCCTTGAGCGCATAACCCGATAGATTCTTCGGCCGCTCCTGTCGAACCACATATTTCTGCCAGTTGAAATACCCTTCGTGAAATCCATAGCCGTCCACGGCAAGCCAGCGGTAGAGGGGATCGGACCGCTCGATCGCCTTCATCACTGAGAACGGCAGCCTTGCCCAAGCCCAACCCTTACCGACGTAAAGCATGTAGAGATGGGCGTGTCCGCTAGCCTCCAGCAGTTCGTTCCAATGTTGGCCACCCCAGACGCGTACGCCGTCGAGAATTGCGCACGCCATGGCGGCGCCTTCGTAGGCGAAGCCACGGAAGAATAGCGCTTCATTTTCAAGGATGCGGCAGAGATTCTCCGTATCGTCCGACGCCAGTGCCGCGTTGTAACCGAACGCGAAAGCGGCACCAACTCTCTCGAGGTGCAGGCGTATGGACTCTGAGTCGCAGATGAATCCACGCTTACGGAATTTGGTTTCGTCGGGCGAGAGGCCGAAGATCGCTTTACGGATACGCCCTCCAGAGCTGATCTCGCCACTCGATATGGGAACCGGGTACAACCTGCCGTCGGGACCGGTCGGCTCAGCGAGGCCGAGCCCCGCCTCATGAGCCTCGCAATTGATATGTTCGGCGAGCATCGTCATGTCGCCACCTGCGTAACCGACTTCCTGCCAGCCGCACCCAACTCTTTAGAAATCGTTGCCGGATTGCGAGCACGGTGCCAAATGAGCAACCCCCTCACTGCGCAAACAATTGTCAGCGAAAAGAACAAGCCGAATACCACCCCGCCGTATGTCAGCAACCCGTATACGGCTGCTGTTCCAGCGCCAAATACAATCTGTCGCCGTGGGGATCTGGGCGATGTCATCGGATCGGTCACCATGTAAAAGGTGAAGAGCACAAATGCCAGACCCGTCATCGGCGCGAGATATGCGATAGCGCTTTCTTCTGTGACCAATGAACGAATAACAGCCTGCAAAGCAAATCCGACAAGCCAGGCAAGAATCAAAGGGATTCGCTTCGTCGCGCGCCAATTGAGAAAGGAGCCACTGCATAGGATGATGGCGGGCAAAATCCAGTCCAGAGCACCCGAGACGTTCTCCGTGAATTGGTAGGGCTGAGCTACCCCAACCCAATCATGAAAAAGCAGAAGTGTGGCTGTGATCCCAATATTCGATGGATTCAAGAAGTGGGTGGTTGGGGGGCCGGAAACTGCGCCAGTCGGCACCCGGAACAAGACTTTGGAAAAGATAGCCAGTGATGACGCGAACGCCACGACCATGAACCTTTCGTTGGTGTATAGCAGCATTCCTACCGCCAATCCGGTGATGTGTGCAGGAAGCAAGAACACGACCAGTCTTCTGATGCCCCCCCTGAATCGAGCACGCTGCCACCCATTGATCGCCAACTCTACCGTCAGTTCGGACGAATATGCGGCCGCGAGCGACACGAATGGCGTAGCCCACGCCTGCTCAAATCCAAGCCACGTATGCCCAAGGATATTGAGCACCGAGATTGCGATCGCAAAAGGCAAGATTCCCGGCTTAGGGGCAAGCGTTGGGAACGTTGGCGCGCTCGAGTGTTGCATTCTCCGCTAGCTCCTCGAATCGAGCGGTTGCAGAAAGATCACGTGATATTGATTCAGCTTGACCCCATCGAACCGCGCGATTCGCGGTTTTCCGACTCCATAGCGCCACGCGACTTCAACCGTCGCGGTCTCGCCTTCGTGGACGGAACCCAGGCCGAAGTGGACCTCCGGGCTTCTCTTTCCCGAATGCCCGTTGCCACCATCGACCTGCTGCGTCAAGGTGCGTCCATCTGGCAAGATCACCCTGACTGTCGCACCGATGGCTGGTCGCGAGGATGCCTGAACGCTGGCGCCCGTGGGACGGTCAACGATCATGTTCGGTGAATCGCCCTCCGTGTAGATGCGAGGAATTATCCCTAGGAATCCGTTCTTCCCGCGCAAAGGGGATTGATTCACATACAATGAAGACGCGCCGAATTGCTTTGCCTCGACGTAGTCCAGCAGTCCATCCTGATTGATGTCAGCGATCGCTATCCCACGAGTTACAGCGCGGTCTCCCTCGTCGATGTGCTTCAGTCGCTGGGAGATATTGACGTACCGCCCGGAAGAATTGCGTGTAAAGAACGGGTTGCGGTTGTCCCCGCTCAAGTCGCAACCGATTCCGCTCTCATCCTGCGCCATGTCGAACCAGATACCCGCATGTGAAAGCAATGCGTCATTCGCTGTCGCCAGCTCCTGCAACACCGCCCAGCAGCTCTTGCGCCAAGTCAGGCCGGAATCCGATTTCTTGCCCCGCACGAAGCCGACCGCCTGGAGGGCTTCAGGCTGACCATCATTATCGAAATCCGCGAGCTTGGCATCCCAAGCCCAACCACTACGTGACAGCCCGAGGGACTCGCTTTCATCGCTATACGGTGCAATGCCATCACGAACCAAGGTCGCGTCGAGCTTGCGGCCGTCACTAAGGAACAGGAACTGGCTCTCCTGCAGCGCCCACTTTTCGGTAATGTTGCTGACGTAGATGTCCGGTATCCCATCGCCATTTAGGTCCGCAAAGTCGACGCCCATCCCTTTGAACGAATCGCGACCCAGTACCTTGGAATTCGGTTTAGTAAATGTCTTCCGTCCCTCTATGAGGCGAAAAGAGACGGGGCCCTCCAAGGGAAAGCAACCGAGCGCGCGCCTGCTTTGCGCGAAACTCTCTTCCGCCCTTGAACAGTTGACCAGAAGGCGGTCGGGTCCAAAATCGTTGGCAAAGTAGATCTCCGGAAGGAGATCCCCATTTAGATCCTGGGCGCCTATGGCAAGTGTCCAAGCATTCGCAATGTCTTCGGGCAATGCATCCGAAACGTCCTGGTAAGCAACTTGGGGGTTTGGACCACCTCTGCCGGAAGACCAAAGCAACAAACGATTTCTGCCGCCGTTGTATGCGCGTGACATCGAGTCCTGCATGACCGGGTGGGGGCACACAGGCTCTTTGGTATTCGGGTCGAGGATGCGCCCATCGTCACAGAAGTAGTTGCCGATGATAAGATCGGCGTGACCATCGCCATCGATGTCCGCGAACGTTGCGGCGTTAGTAAACCAGCGCTGCTTCTCCCATGGATGGCCCTTGCCAATCTCAAAAGCCTTGTACTGCTCACGCCGCACGCGTAACGGCCGGGAATGGCCATCGGAGTCGCCGAGAGCCAGAAATGCGACGGGTGGTCGCCCCCAATAATAGACCAAGAGATCGGGGCGACCATCTTCGTTTAGATCTCCAATCAGGCAGCCCATTGGAGCTACCGTCTTGGGATCGAAACTGCTTTCTGGCGCATCAAGACTGAACGCAGGATAGGCCGGTGGAACTGCGAGCGACGCAACGATGACTCTATTTATTCGCGTATCGACATAGCATATGTCGTTTGAAATAAGATCTCCGTCGATATCGCCAAGTGCCGCAGCAGCGCCGACTGAAGAAATCCACGGTTGGATGTGCTTTAGGTCGCGATGTACGTCTCTAGTTTGGCGCCGGGGAACATTTGGAAGTTCGTCGAGCCGCTTCTGGAGGAACTCGAAGTGGCCGCTGAGTTCACGATCGCCAACATCTCCGCTCGGCAGGCGCGCGGCGAACGCAAGCCCTGAGACGACGAAAACGCCGACTATTCGCGCGAGACGAATGCCCACCCGCCCTCCCTCAAACACGCGTCGAGAAACGCCTTCCGGGTGCCAATTATTTTTATACAATCAACAACGTACAGTGCGCTTCGTAGTGAGCAATTGGGGGCGCCTGTACGAATGCGACTTATTCTGCACAGCGTAGGTACTCGTGTCAACTAGTATTCATGGAATTGTCGGTAGTAAATTGATTGTCCGGTTCTAATGGAATGGTCGACAGGTTGCACGGCTACGCCGCAGCTGCGGCTGCGGCGTTCGCCAAGCACTTCCTGCTGGACGGGCCACTCAGCCCGAAGACCAGAGCGGTGCGACCGCGTCCTTGAGCCGAGCAAATCATCGGCGCATAAGTGAGGGCCCATGAACATTGACCTCACGAAACTGCATGAGGAGTGTCGCCCAAGAAGTGGTTACAAGCGACGGGCGCTTCGCGCCTGCGGCTGAGCCGCGGGCCGTTAAGCTTCCGCTTTAGTTCGAAAGCGCCGGCTACCTTTTCATCCAATCGCTACTGACCGGTTCGGCCGATCTCCCGCCATCGAGCATCGGTACGTGAATGGCAGCTTCTATCAGAGCAGCGGTTAAGACACCGGAAATTTTCGCATCGCCAGTGACTTCCCGGCCATCGCCTGCACTCGCGGTGTCTTCTCTGATACCAAACGAGATTTATGGATTGCACTAATAGCTGCGCTCGTATATCGAGAGTGTCGATTCGCGGTTCTGAAAAGCAGCCGTTGGTCAGATGATCCGTAAGCTAAAGGGAGGCAGGGGCGACAGTCGGTCTCGACCGGCCATTGAGCCAGTTAAGGATGGTCTGAACAAGTCTCTCGAATTGTGGTCTGAATAGGGTTACGAAACAACAAGAGGGCGGGGCCGATGAGCCAGATGAGTTTTGGGGATGCTGAGTACGCTGGCAAGCGCAAACGAACGCGCCGGGAAGTGTTTTTGGCCGAGATGGACCAAGTGGTGCCCTGGAAATCACTGCTGAAGCTGATCGAGCCCCTCTATCCGGTAGCGGCAGGCGGTCGCCCGCCCTACCGGTTGGAGAGCGTGCTGCGGATTCACCTGATGCAGAACTGGTTCGGGCTGAGCGACCCTGCGATGGAAGAGGCGCTCTACGAGAACGCACCAATGCGCGCTTT
>Ga0307375_10003133_pt1 | contig 16457 bp, 16 predicted proteins | sample TR1MG_FD_202531 | JGI IMG/M metagenome (GOLD analysis project Ga0307375, IMG submission 202531) | Soil microbial communities from Risofladan, Vaasa, Finland - TR-1 | ecosystem: Environmental > Terrestrial > Soil > Coastal area > Acid sulfate soil | place: Finland: Risofladan, Vaasa | collected... | reverse complement strand
ATCTACTAACCGCATCTCCTCTCTCACTATGGGTAATACCCATCTCAACCTCTCTTCTTTAATTGTTTGTGCCATATATATCCCCATTTCCCCATTCTAGGGAAAACCGCCATATGTCCTTGCACATTACCCTTGCTACCGAATTACTAACCATACTTTATATTAAGTTCATGATATTAAGTTCATAAATCCAATGCAACTTTTCCAAAAGAAAACTATCTAATACCAAGATTTAAGAAATATTTTGATATTTATTTGATTTTGTATTATAAAGAGAGTTAGGAGGACTCCTCAATGGCGGCTACAAATTCAAAAAGATCAAAGGCACACAAATCATGGTACAAAGTTTTAGAACACGGAGAGCTCCCAGAAGGAAGAGTAACAACCAGAACATGTAGAAATCTTACGATATGCTTAAGCCGCCACGGCGGTGAATACGGCGCTTTGAATAATAAATGCCCTCATCAGGGAGGCCCTTTAGGTGAAGGCTCTATTGAAAATGGTTTTCTAAGGTGTCCCTGGCATGGATGGGATTTTAACCCCATAACAGGAGAATCCCCCGGAGGATTTGACGACGGGGTGCCAACATATGAAATAGAAGAACGTGACGATGGAATTTATGTTGCACTTGAAGATGAAGGTGATCATAAACAAACTGTCACGGATGTAATGGCAGAGACTATGGTTAACTGGGGAGTCAGGCAAGTATTCGGCATGGTTGGGCATTCTAACCTGGGTCTCGCAGATGCATTAAGAATTCAGGAGGAAGCGGGGAATTTATCATACTACGGAATACGCCATGAAGGCGCCGCCGCATTCGCATGCTCGGCCTATGGGAAACTAACTGGGAGACCTGCGGCATGCCTTGGCATAGCCGGACCAGGCTCTACAAACTTGTTAACAGGCCTCTGGGACGCAAATGTAGACAGAAGCCCGGTTCTTGCACTGAGCGGACAAGTAGACACACAGGTGCTTGGCCCGGGAGCTTTTCAGGAAGTAGATCTGCAGGCTGCATTTGGCAAAGTCGCTCAGTGGTCTCAAACAGTACTTCCCTCAAGTAAACATGCAGAACTTATAAATCTGGCTCTAAAGAGCGCAATTTTAAACCGCGGTGTATCGCACTTAGTCTTTCCTGATGAAGTGCAAACGCTACCAGCGCCGGAAAAAGCAAAAGCTGGAAGCCCTCAGGGAAGAATCACTCCACTTACTATCAGTCCTCCAAAAGAAACTCTCGACCAAGCTATTAAGCTTCTAAAAAACGCTGAGAGGCCATCTATAATTGTTGGCCATGGGGCGCGTTTTCATATGGATTCAATCACTGAGCTCGCAGAAATGCTCAAGTGTCCCGTATTTACTACGTTCAAAGGTAAAGGACTCATTTCTGACAATCATCCGCTTGGATGCGGTGTTCTCGGGCGAAGCGGAACTCCAATAGCGAGCTGGTTTATGAACGAATCCGACCTGCTTCTAGTGTTTGGGGCAAGCTTTAGTAATCACACCGGAATATCTTCTAAAAAACCGATTATTCATGTGGACTACGATAATATGGCGCTTGCAAAGTTTCATCCTGTAACAGTTCCGGTATGGGGCGAAATAGGTATTACCGCAGACCTAATTAAGAAAAGTTTGAAAGGTAAGGCAAAATCAAAAGACAGAAGAAAAGAGATAGCCAAACGCTGGTTGATATGGAGAGATGAAAAGAAAAGCAGAAGAAAAGACGACAGAGGGAAGGGATTAAATTCAGCCTATATTTTTGAAGAGCTATCTAAGGTAGTTTCCGAAAATGCGATCATTGCAGTTGATGTTGGAAACAATACATATTCTTTTGGTAGATACTTCGAATGCAGAAACCAGGCCTTACTAATGTCAGGGTATCTGGGTTCGATCGGTTTTTCTCTCCCAGCAGCTCTTGGTGCATGGTCTGCAACTCAGGAAGATGACCCAAAATTCAAGGGCAGAAAAGTTGTTTCAGTATCAGGAGACGGCGGATTTGGACAGTACTTAGCGGATGTCACAACAGCAGTAAAATACGGCATGAATATAACTCATGTGCTTCTTCACAATAAGGAGCTCGGGAAAATAAGTAAAGAACAAAAGGCAGGTAACTGGGAAGTTTGGCAGACATCCCTTCACAATCCTAACTTTGCCGATTTTGTAAACTCTTGCGGAGGTCTTGGAATAAGAGTTACAAACAAAAAAGAGTTAGCACCAGCGCTTAGAAAATGTTTGAAAAATAAAACATTTTCATTAGTTGAAATCATGGCCGATGTAGAGTTGATATAATTGATGTAGAGTTAATATAAATTATGACAGATACATTAAAATTTCCGATCCTGAACTACCAAAAAATATATAACACAAAAAAAGCGATAGATTACTATTCAAAGTTTGTTGGAGCAATAAGGGCCAACATGACTCCTGAGCAAAAGAATTACTGGCATATCAGTCTTCATAGTGGCCCACAAGGATTTAGGACTACACCTATACCAAATGATGATGGCAATACTTTTGAGATATCCCTTAACCTAATATCTCACTCGGCCAAAATATCTTCAAGTACTGGAAATGTTAGAAGTATCCCTTTAAAGGACCGATCCATTTCGGCATTCTCAAACGAGCTATTATCTGTACTAGAAACCATGAATATTAAGCCCGACATTGAACTTGAGAAATTTAAAGACAATTCAGAATTGGCATATGACAAGAATATTGCAAGTGATATTTTCAGGTCCTACTCACTAATAGATATCCTGTTTAAGACGTTTAAGGGAACAATCACATATGAAACAAGCCCTGTTCAACTATGGCCTCATCATATGGATATAGCCTTTACTTGCTATCCCGGTCCTGAAAACAAAAAAATTGAACAGATTGGATTTGGTTATTTAACAGGAGATGAAACAGTTCAAGAACCTTATTTCTATGTAACTGCTTACCCTGAAATTGAGGACATTTTTGATATCGTGTTAACAAAGGATGCTTATTGGAACCCTGATGGATGGCAGGGAGTTGTATTAAAATACGGAGACCTTATTAAAACAAATAATCCTAGTGAGACCCTCATGACCCATCTTCAAAATACGTTCGATCAAATTATAGAAAATACAAAATGAAATTCAGAAAAAACGAGATAAGATTCTAGGAGACTATAATGTTTCATTTTGAAGAAATGATCATATCCATATTCACCCCAATAACAGAGATCATAGACCTGGTCGCAATCTTGTTTATTTTATGGGGCTTTATAAAAGCAATGTTCGACTATGCCGCGCTGAGAATAAAAAATAAAAAGCTTAGCAGTACTGATATAAGATCTATAAGATGTTATATGGGTACATATCTCTTACTTGGTTTAGAAATCATGATAGTCGCCGATATTATCAAAACCGTCTTAAATCAAACAAGGGAAGAACTTATTTTTCTAGGCGGTATCGTTGTTATCAGAACGATATTATCTTATTTCCTGAACAAAGAGATAGAAGAAATGGAAAGTGGCTTGTAAATTTTAATAGTTCTATTCAGTTTCTTTACATCCATTTAAACATTGATCGGTGAAATCCTTACACTCATTCATACATTTACTTCTCTTTTCACTTTTGGCTCCGCCTCCAATATAAGCACTGCAATTCACCTCACAATCTTGATTCTTATATTTACAGACCTCTGGACAAGGCTTATCATCTATAGGGTTAGGTTTTAAGGTAGGTTTTGGAGTCGGGCTAACACACCAGTTTTTACAGTTACCAAGGCCGTCACTGCACGCTTGTCGGCACATTGCCTTTTTTTCACTCTTTGCTCCACCACCTGTATATTTTGTGCATTCTTGATTGCAGTCCTTTGCCTTAAACTCACATGAATTTGGGCATGATTTATCGTGATATCGCTCAGGCTTTAGTGAAGGTTTAGGGGTAGGATTCAAACATCTTTCATTGCATTCTTCCTGACCTGTACCACAATCTGCTACACACAGTCTTCTCTCTCGACTCTTAGCCCCTCCCCCTACAATCTGGGAGCAAGACAAATCACAATTCTTTCTGCTCTCTATACATCTGCCCGGACAGGAGTCAGCATTATCTTGTTTGGAATCCTCCGCCGCTTCAGTACTAAAAGCAAAACCCAATAATATTAAAATGATTATATTTGCTACTAACAATTTTCTCATATACAAAATCCCGTTTACTAAATTTGAAGAAATATCTACAAGATTTAACCTACGCTATTCATTTTATAATTCAAATCTTGTTACATCTTACCGCTCGCGTTATAATTTGAACCCATGAGCTTGGAAAAACTTAGGGGTGATGCAAGAGCAATATTTGATGCAGGGCTTAAAGCAGTCGATCCCATTAAGGCCGTCAAAAATCATATTAATCGAAATGGAAACACGCTTAGAGTTCAGGGCATTGAGTATGACGTCGGGGCTTATGAAAATATATACGTGATTGGAATGGGCAAAGCTGCTGCTTCAATGGCTAAAGCGGTTGAAGATATTCTTGGCGACAAACTAACAGCCGGTATTGTGAATGTGAAATATGGACACACTGTGCCGCTTAACAAGATTAAAATTAATGAGGCTGCGCATCCGGTACCTGATGAAGCCGGGCTTAAAGGTAGTCAAGAAATAATAGAACTGCTTAAAAAGACCAGTGAGAAGGATCTCGTAATTTGCTTAATCTCAGGTGGTGGGTCTGCGCTCCTTCCACTGCCTGCTGGGAATCTCACACTTGAAGATAAGCAGGCTGTTACAAAATCGCTACTAGAATGCGGAGCCGATATTCATGAGATTAATTCAATCCGAAAACGGATCTCAGCAGTTAAAGGCGGCAGACTAGCAGAGCATGTTTATCCATCCACATTAATTTCACTCATTTTATCAGATGTGATAGGCGACGACCTAGATGTAATTGCCTCGGGACCAACTGTCCCTGATACGCATACTTTTCATGACTGCAGAAATATAATCCAAAAGTATAAATTAGATCAACGAGTACCCAAGAGCGTCATTGAATATATTGAGAAGGGTTGTTGCGGGGAAATAGAGGATACTCCAAAGTCAGATAGCTCGGTATTTGAACGCACCCAGAATGCAATAGTGGGAAGCAATATACTGGCAGTCTCGGCAGCTAAGAAGAAAGCAGAGGAATTAGGCTATAACAGTCTCGTTCTTTCTACTTTCATCCATGGCGAAACCAAAGAGGTTGCCAAAGTGCATACAGCTATTGCAAAAGAAATCATATCATCCGGCAATCCGCTCAAAAAACCCGCGTGTATTATTTCCGGTGGAGAGACTACTGTTACAATAGAAGGCAAAGGGCTAGGAGGAAGAAACCAGGAATTTGTTTTAGCCGCCGCGTTGGATATCGAGGGGCTAAATGATGTTGTAATGCTTAGCGGGGGCACTGACGGAAACGACGGGCCTACAGATGCTGCTGGCGCTATTGCGGATGGAACAACAATTAGCAGGGCAGGGAAATTAGGCTTAAATGCTTATGAATACTTGTGTGATAATAACTCCTACAACTTTTTTAAACCTCTTGACGATCTTTTAATCACAGGCCCGACTAACACAAATGTTATGGATTTAAGGGTCTTACTAATTTCTTAGCGTATAAGACAGTTAGTGTAAAAGTACACACTCAATCTTTGAGCCCGCTTAAGAATTTAACCTGGGCGGCAAGTTCTTCTTTTGTAACTGAGAAAATATCTAAGCTTATATTATGAGTTATCAGCTGAATATTTTCAGCTATGAGTCTCTCGCTGTTTTTAACCCAGTACACGCAAACTATCATTTCCATTCCACCCGGATGTTTAACCATTATAGAGGAATATTTTTCTATGCCCATTATGAGCGGGCCGTCTGAAACAATCTTGACTTCATACCCGCCAACTTGATCGTAATCTTTAATTAAGCTTTCAAATACAGGAATGACAATGTTGGCAAAAACATCGTTGACCCTCTCATAGATATCCCAATTAGAATCTTGTCCCATAATTTTTGCTTTTTAAGATAAGTCTATTGCGTATTTCTTTAAATCTTCAAGGTCTATAACTTCTAAAACCAACTCATGAGTTGAGGTTAAAATAACTGGTGGAGCCATACCATTCTCCATCGCTTCCTTCCATCTAAGCGCACATAAACACCATCTATCTCCGGGCTTTAAGCCTGGGAATTCAAAATCCGGGTTCGGAGTAGAAAGATCATTACCTTTAGCTTTTGAAAATTCCAAGAATTCCGCACTTACCTCGATACATACTACGTGCAAACCCAAATCATCGGGACCAGTCCTACAACAGCCGTCCCGGTAAAACCCTGCCATTGGAGAATTCGAGCATGTTTCTATTTCCTGGCCAAATACATTTTTATCTACAGGCATAATATGTTCTCCAAGTATCACAGTCTAAGTAATTAGATTTAAACTATGTAATGCACCCCTTTTGTCAAGCCTGATTTAAGTTGGAATTATTAGAATGCAAACAAAACAAAAAAGGGAGCCGAAGCTCCCCTTGTTATCTTTAATTTGTAGTGTCTTTAGAATTTAAGCAGTAACTTTCCGTCTTCTAATAACTATAAATCCTACTATTCCCAAAATACAAGCCATTGCTATAAGACCCCATTCGGACAGGGTTGGGACTGCCGATGGCGGTGGTGGTGTTATAGCCACAGCTTGAGGGCCATCCCCAACCGGTAGAGTAACAAGACTAATAAATGAGAATAAAGCACTTATTATTTAAAATTGAGAAGAAAATAGTCAATAAAACATTTTCTTGAAAATAGATCAAAAATCGGAAGGACGACTTCATAATTCGAATAATGAATTGTAAATAATTGTATTCATCCCAAATATGTTATAAACACCATAAATCAATAGAAAATGTTTAATTTTTGGCCTCAAGTGCTTAAGATTTGTGCACTATATTTAACGCCAGTCACTTTAAGTCCCTATTTTTATTGATTGAAATGATTTCTGTAAAGTGGTATGTTCTTTGCAACTATAGCGGGAAGGAGGAAAATCCCATGAAAAAAGTAGAAGCTATCGTTAAACCGTTTAAATTAGACGATGTGAAAGAATCCTTAAAAGAAATAGGGATTCAAGGTCTTACAGTTACAGAAGTAAAAGGATTTGGAAGGCAGAAGGGACACACTGAGCTCTATAGAGGGGCTGAGTATGTGATTGACTTTTTGCCGAAGATAAAACTTGAGATTGTAGTATCAGACGACATGGTATCAAAGGTCATCGATGCTATAATGGATAGTGCCAAGACCGGCAAAATAGGAGACGGAAAGATCTTCGTTATTCCTATGGAAGAAGTAATCAGGATAAGAACTGGTGAACGAGGCGATGAAGCTTTATAAGCCGGAACTTAAGTTCTAAAAAAGGACATTTTTAATAATGTCCACAGCAAAAAAGACAAAAAGCAAAGGAGGACCGACCAATATGTTTGCAAAAAAGCCCGCAGACGTTGTAAAAATGATTAAAGATAACGGAGTTCTTATTGTGGACTTCAGATTCTTAGATTTTATCGGTATGTGGCAGCACTTTAGTATCTCAGTTAATGAGTTTAGTGTATCTATGTTTGAAGAGGGTTTGGGTTTTGACGGTTCGAGTATCAGAGGTTGGCAGTCAATTAACGCAAGTGACATGCTTGTTATTCCAGACGTAACCACAGCTAGAATCGACCCATTTTTTAAACACCCTACCTTAGTATTGTTATGTGATATTGTTGATCCAATTACACGCGAGCCTTACTCACGTGACCCCCGAAATATCGCAAAGAAAGCTGTGTCTTATCTAAAGAGTACAGGAATTGGAGATACAGCTTACATAGGACCTGAGCTTGAATTTTTCATTTTTGACGACGTGAGATACGACCAAACCTCAAATTCAGGTTACTATATGGTAGATTCGGTTGAGGGAATATGGAATTCCGGAGCAGATGAGGGCCCTAACTTAGGATACAAACCTCGTCACAAGGAAGGATATTTCCCAACTCCGCCTACTGACTCATATCAGGATCTTCGCTCTGAGATGGTTATAGAGTTAGAAAACCTTGGCATATCAGTTGAAGCTCAACACCACGAGGTTGCCACAGCAGGACAAGCAGAGATCGATATGAGATTTGCCCCACTAGTTCAAATGGGCGATCAAATGATGTGGTATAAATATGTAGTAAGAAATGTAGCAAAAAAATACAATAAGACAGTGACGTTTATGCCTAAACCTATTTTTGAGGACAACGGCTCAGGAATGCACGTTCATCAATCTATTTGGAAGAAAAATAAACCATTATTCGCTGGAAAAGGTTACGCCGGAATGAGCGAAATGGCAATGCATTATATCGGTGGAATTCTAAAACATGCAGGCACACTATGTGCATTTACTAATCCTACAACCAACTCTTACAGAAGACTGGTTCCTGGATTTGAAGCACCAGTGAACTTAGCTTACTCGGCACGAAATAGAAGTGCTGCAATCAGGATTCCAATGTACTCTCCTAGCCCAAAAGCAAAAAGGATGGAGGCCAGATTCCCAGATCCTTCATGTAACGGATATCTCGCTTTTTCAGCATTGCTCATGGCAGGACTGGACGGAATTGAGAACAAAATAAACCCTGGTGATCCATTGGATAAAGATATTTACTCATTGGGACCAGAGGAGCTTGCCGGTATTCCATCAGTTCCAGGCTCTCTTGAAGATGCACTCAAAGCACTCAAAGAAGACCATGAGTTTCTTCTAAAGGGTGATGTATTTACAGAAGACGTAATTCAAACTTGGGTTGATTATAAGATGGAAAACGAAGTTAATCCAATGAAACTAAGACCAGTACCTTATGAGTTCATGCTTTACTATGATGTTTAATAAGTAGACAAAAACTCTTAAGACTAAAAAATAGAAAGGCGGCAGGTATTTATTACTTGCTGCCTTTTTTTATTTCAAATCTAACCGTGATACCGATCTAATTTCATTTTAAACACTTTAGTCAAAATATACTGCTCCCCATACCGATTCAGGCGAAAGTGGATTATTACAAGAATCACACTTCACATAAATACGCTGCTTGACTATTTGGGTAGGGCAATACTCCTATTTGTCTCATATGTAGTGAACCTATACAACAGATTGACACAAGTGCCCCCTTGAGTTGTATAATCCTCTACAACACCGCTTTAATTAAAGGAGAAAAAAGGATGAGAGTAGTTATTGCGTTTATGGCTCTTATTTTGTTGTCCGCGGCTGACGTATTTGCCGGCATGCCGACACAAAGAATAATTTCCATTCCCACCCCCGGCGAATGGGGTATGATAGCCGTGTTCGTGGTTCTTGGCATTACAGGTCTAATTACGGTCAGGAAACACTTGGCGACCAACTCCGACAAGTAAGGTCTAAAAAGATTTCACTTTTAGTTTTACAGGTACAAAAGGGGTGCAGTACAAATATAGTTTAATTATTTCATGTTCGATCCCCCCTTTATGTTATTTTGTTCAAAACATTGTTGCCTCAATCTCTTCATGCTTCAACTATTAGGTTTCCGGGAAATGAAAAGGTAGTTTCCCGCACGTCCTTCATCAATAAGACGAAGATAGGTATCAAAAAATTTAACGTGATGATCAGTGGTCTCTTTTCCCTGCTCTTTCACTATAGCATCGTAGTGTTTTTTAAATGCATCACCCCATAGCTTGTTTTGGATCCTAAAATCCTCTACATATTCTATCACCTCCATAACCCGAAATCCCGCTTGCTTGAGTTTAGTTTTATAGCTACCTGCTGTATCATAGTATTCTGGGATAAGACAACCACGAGACATACGTTTAATGACCTCTGGGTCAGCAGGCATATCTATAGCGCCACTTAGAAAAGTAAATATGCCTTTTGGTTTTAGAACACGAAGAACCTGTCGGAAAAGCCCTTCCTTATCCTTGAACACATTTATTACATTAAAGCTAATTGACACATTAAATGCGTTTTCTGGAAATGGCATTTCCATAGCATCACCAAGATGGAAAGTCGCACGGTCACTGAGACCTGAGTCGGCGGCAAATTTTCTTGCTCGTTCTACCCCGACATCTGAAACATCAATTCCCATTATTCGACACCCAGTTTTTTGAGCTATATAGATAGCAGGACCTCCTACACCACTTCCAATGTCCAAAACATAAGTGTCGGCATCTATGCCTGTCTTTCGAATCAATTCATCGAGATAAGGAGGAGTGATAAAAGACTGCTGTCCGATGTCCTGGTTTCCCCAGATGGTTTTTCGCATCAACCGGTTAGCGGGACTATCCAACTGATGCAATTCCGAGTAATCTATGCTCTCTTTCTGTTTCATTTACCCGCTCCTTCTAAAGAATAATTCTTGTCAAGAAAAGTTTTCTCTCCAAATGCCTCAAATGATAAAACATGTTTCTATTTTTATTATTTTCAATTTATAACTCCATTTTATGCATAAACCTTTTCTATTCTAACTATCTCACAAAAAACAATCTCTTGTCAATCAAAATTTTCTCTACAAATGCCCATTCTCCTAGAAAGTGAGTGTAAGCTTCCCATTTAAGTAGACAATTCTAAAGTAGAATTTTGGATGCCTTTTCCCTAAAGAGTGTTGGCGGCAGCCCTCCGAGCGACTCATGGGGACGCTGTTCATTATAACTTGACCTTCCCCCCTATAATAAGTCCATAAGTTAAGATAGATTGTTAACAGGAAACCCTATATACATGAGGTTATTATAATGGGCAGGAAACGTTCACATTCTTCATTATTCCAACTTAAACCGAGCTTGATAAAAAAGGGGTGCAGTACAAAAAAAATGAATCTTCTTTGTATGAAAACCCATCTATAATAAGCGTGAGAAACTCAAAAACTTATAAACATATTATGCTTCTATTTGTAATTCTTGTTCTTCCTCTTTTACTAGTAAAGTTTAGTTTTGCTCAAGAAGAGGTTGAAGAGGGTCCAATCTTGATATCAAAGCTTAGCATCGACACACCTGATGGTTCTGTAATAGAGCAGTTTATGGAAACAAAAGATTTTTCTATCGATGAGAAAAATTATTCTGAAGCAGATGAAACAGAATTTGTTTATACGAATTCAGATGAGCTGGAAATTAAGACTGAGAAATTAAGGAAAGAAGATATTCTCAGAGCAGTGCCTAGTATTTCTACCGAAGATAATAAAACGTTGGGTCTTTTCATCCCACCATTTGCATACTTCGCTAAAAAATTCTAATTTCAGGAATTTGATAGAAAAGATTATAAAGATTATTTAGTGAGAAGAGGTGATATATTTGCAGAACTTACCACAAGACTATAATAATTAAGATTACAGCAGCGCCAATAGCCATAAGAGTAGCATAGCTTCTTATAACACCCGTCTGAGCAGTTTGCAAAGTAAGAGCGGTATCTTTAAGTGCAGCAGCAACTCCATTTACAGCGCCGTCAATAATGTTCTGATCAAACCTATAGGCCTGATTACATAAGTAGGAAAACGGTTGCACAAATATATAGTCGTATAGCTCATCTACATACCATTTGTTCTTAGAAGCCTTGTAGAGTGGCTCTATATCCTTAGCAATCTTAGCCGGAGCAGAGGGCTTAAAGGAATAGAGATAAAAGGCAATTATTATGCCCAGAGCAGCGCCGCCGATTGAAAACCCGACCAGGGCCCAATGACCGAATAAATGATGTCCTACTTCCTTAGCATTATCAATTAGGATTGCCGGTGAGAGATAATGTTCAAATAAATTAGTATCATGAAGTCCTACCACCTTTCCCATAAAATCGGGAACACCTATATAGCCTCCAAGTATTGAAAGTACTGCTAATACGATAAGAGGGATTGTCATTGAATACGGTGATTCATGAATATATCGCTTAATACTTTCCGGCACTCTGGATTTTCCTTCAAATGTTAATAAATAGAGCCTCAGCATATATAGCGCAGTTAGAACAACCGTAATAAGCGCTATGATCCAGTGAATTGTATATCCTCTGTCATATAATGCAGCAAGAATCTCATCTTTACTGAAGAAGCCTGATAAAAATGGAACACCTGCAATTGCCAGAGTTCCAATTAAAAATGTAATCGCAGTGATAGGAATTTTCTTTCTGAGCCCGCCCATTTTTCTTATATCCTGCTCATCAGACATGGCATGAATTACGCTTCCTGAGCCAAGGAACAGGAGAGCTTTAAAAAATGCGTGTGTCACAAGATGAAATAAGCCGGCGGCATAAGCTCCCACACCTATTGCCATAAACATATAACCCAGCTGACTCACTGTAGAATAGGCCAGGACTTTTTTAATATCGTTTTGTGTTATTGCGATAGTAGCTGCCAGTATTGCAGTAAAGGCCGCGATTGAGACGACTACCATCTGCGCTGTTGGCGATTGCGAGTAGAACACGTTACACCTGGCCATCATATATGCACCTGCTGTTACCATCGTAGCCGCATGTATAAGGGCGCTCACTGGCGTTGGGCCAGCCATAGCGTCAGGCAGCCAAACAAAAAGAGGAAATTGAGCTGATTTACCCACAGCGCCAACAAAAAGTAAAAGCCCAATTGCTGTTATCGTTACCGCCGGCACTGCGCTCATAAAGGCAGGATCTAAAGCTTTTCCAAAAACATCCTGGTAATTGACCGAGCCGAATATAAAGAAGATAAAAAATATGCCTAATATAAAACCGAAATCCCCTATCCTGTTTACAACAAACGCTTTTCTGCCAGCATAGGCTTTTTCGGTATCTTGGTACCAGAAACCGATCAAAAGAAAAGAGGCTAGCCCGACCCCTTCCCAACCTACGAACATGAGCGGAAAATTGTTTCCTAGCACAAGTATGAGCATAAAGAAAACAAAAATGTTTAGATATGTGAAGTATTTAGCAAAACCCTTATCATGATGCATATAGCCAATAGAGTAGATATGAATTAGGAAGCCGATCCATGTAATCACAAGAGCCATAACGCTTGAGAGGGTATCAAACATCAATTCAAAGCTGACGGTGAAATCCCCAGAAGGAATCCATACAAATAGTTCTTGTATAATCTGTCTTTGAGAGGGCTCTAAGGATAGAAGTTGAACGAAGAAATATGTAGATAGTAATGCTGAGAGTAATACTGCACCTGAGGCTATGATGCCGGAAATATTGTGTTCTGTGTGTTCATCCCCGTTACATTTCTTTTTCCAGAACCCGGATGCGAATAGAAGCCCGTTTAAAATGGCTCCAATCATCGGAAATAAAATTATCCATACAATCATTTCAAATTATCCCTTAAGAAGCTTTAAGATGTCGATATCAAGACTTTCTCTATGTGAGTATATAGACACTAAGAGCGCCAATCCCACAGCCACTTCAGCGGCCGCTACTGTGATAGTCATAATCATAAATACATGCCCTGTCATATCCCCCAGAGCGTTAGAGAACGCAACGAAAGCCAAGTTTGCCGCGTTGAGCATTAATTCAAGTGACATTAGTACTATTATTAAATTTTTTCTGACGATAACGCCGTATGCGCCTATTACAAAAAGAATCGCGCTTAAAACGAGATAATGTTCAATTCCTATATTCAACTCAGTTCGCCCTCTTTTTAGCTATTACAACCACGCCAATGATTGCAACAAGTATTAATATGGAAGTCAGCTCAAACGGCAGCAAATAGTCAGTAAATAGGCTCATACCAACCCCCTGCACAGTACCAAAACCTTCTATATCTGATGTGCTAGTGTTGCTCAAATATAGACCCTTTTTAAAACCCAGGCTAGCAAAATAGCCTACGAAGAGAAGAATTACTAAGAGTGCACTCACTTTAAAGCCTAAGTGTTTTGATTCAAACTTTAAAGCATCAGGTTTTAAGTTTAAAAACATAACGGTAAATAGGAAAAGGATCATAATAGCGCCTGCGTATACGAGAATCTGTATAACAGCCACGAAGTGGGCTAGTAGGAGCACAAATAGCACTGCAGTTGAGAATAACGTGAGGACTAAAGATAGCGCGCTAGATACGGGGTTTTTAAAAGTAATCACCATAAGCGCACCGGCCAAAGCAAGCGCTGCAAATACATAAAACACTACAGTTTCCAAGCTTGTAAATGTCCTCCTGGTAGAGTAATCATCCTTAGGGCTAGAAGTATATTTGGAATGAAAAGATAGTCAAACATTTGGGAGATTTTTGGGGGATGGAGGGCGGAGGATGCGGGATACATGATGCAGGATTAAAAGATTAGATTCTGAATATTCTGGTTTTAGGAATTAACTAGCCTAATTAGAAGCATTTGTAGTTTTAGTTAAGGGCGTACGATTCTTCACTTGATCAGAATAGTAGTTCAGGGTTACAGATAAAAGAGGTTTTATTATCGGCTTGTAGTTACGCCTACTCTGTCGCAGAATTTTATGACCGGACAGATTGAGCATTTGGGGGAAATCGGGCGGCAGAGGTGCTGACCGAAAGACACCAACAAGTTGTTATAGTCGATCCAGTAATCCTTAGGGAGTTTTTTTCTAAGAGCGGTTTCAGTTTCGTCAGGGGTTTTAGTCTTTATATATCCAAAACGGTTTGATATTCTGTGCACATGGGTGTCAACACAAATCCCGGGCTTACCATATCCAAGAGTCACTACCAGGTTAGCAGTTTTGCGCCCTACTCCTTTAAATTTTAAAAGCTCATCTATGTCGTCTGGAACTATAAAATCGTATTTCGTAATCAGACCCTTGCAAATCTCATGAATGTTCTTAGCTTTGGTTTTATAAAACCCTACGGGATATATCGCTTCTATAATCTGTTTTTCAGAAAGCTTTAGCATATCAGCTGGGTTATCTGCAAGCTTGAAGAGGCGTCTTGATGCAACTGCAGTTGTTTCGTCTTTAGTACGAAGGCTCAAAACAGTTGAGATTAAAACCTTAAAGGGGTCTTTCGAAGATTCAGCAACAAGTGTAACAATAGGAACATCCCATTTGGGTGTTTCTTTTGCTAAGATTTTGACTATTTTATGGATATAGTCGGCTTTCATATGTAGGTCCGGGATTCAAGATACATGATAAAGGATACATGATGCAGGAAAAACAAATATATAAATCCCCCTTTTTCTAAGGGGGAAGAAAAAAAGCAAAATTGGGAATAAAAAAAGGGAGCCTAGGCTCCCTTTTTGTTTAGTCACAACATTATAGTTGCGAATCTTGTGCTTATTGATGCTTACAATTTAGTGGTTGTAAACATCCATAAGGCTCCTAAGCACTGGAGCCGATTTTGACCTTTTGATTCTCTCAAGCGCTTTCTTTTCTATCTGTCTAATTCTTTCTCTTGTTAGTTTGAATTTCTTGCCAATCTCATCAAGCGTATAAGCCGACTCATAACCGATTCCAAATCTCATCTTCACAACATCCCTCTCACGCTCAGTTAACCTGAGAAGAGCTGTGTCTATATTTCCGGGAATCGAAATCTCAGCTATTATGCTGTCCACAACCAGTGAGCTTGAGTCTTCAACGTAATCTAAATAAGTAGCTTTTTCACCGTCATATACAGGAGTATCTAAACGGACTACCCTATTGCCGCTTGACTCAAGAATTCTCTTCACATTCTCAACACTCATCTGTGCCTTTTCAGCTATTTCTTCGGGTATAGGCTCTCTTTTATTTTGTTCCGTGAGCACGCGCTTTACATGCCGAACCTTACCGGCTTTTTCCAATAGATAGGCAGGCATTTTCACAGTGCGGGTCTGATTAAACACCCCTCTCGTCATAGCTTGATTAATCCACCAGCAGGCGTATGTCGAAAATCTGAATCCCTTGGAGTAATCAAATCTCTCAACGGCTTTGATAAGCCCAAGATTTCCTTCCTGGATAAGATCCAGAAACGGAATCCCTCTGCCGGCATATCTCTTTGCCATGCTTGCAACAAGTCTAAGGTTAGACTTAACAAAGCGATTTCTAAGCTGAACGCCTTTTTTTATTGTTGCTTTATATACATGCATCAGCATCCTAAGACGAGTTTTTGCTTTGATATCCTGAAGCTCCTTAATTTTCTTGGAGGAACGCTCATCAAGCTCTAAAATTGCATTTACCTGAGACTCGAGACTTTCAGGGTCTTCTTCGAGTCTGCGGCCTAAAGCATTTTCAAGAACTCTCTTTATGTCTTTTGCCTTAGTCTCACAGCTTTTTATTTTAGCCGCTACCAGAGACTCCTCCTGAGGAGTTAACAATGGCTCAGTGCTTACTTCCTGGAAATAAGCGTTGATTAAGCGGAGGTCATGATTGGTAATATCAATTTCTTTCTCTGGTTTCCTCTTTTTTAATGTAACTTGCTCATTATCTAAAGTTTCTCCATCTAAACTCTCTTCTGCATCATCATAATCTTCGATCTCTTCATACTCTTGATTTACGAACCCTTCTGTTATGGGCTCAATAACATGAGTTTCGACCTGCTCATTATCGTAACTATCAAATGCTTGACTATACTCTGGGTTTTTT
>Ga0307375_10003132_pt1 | contig 16458 bp, 14 predicted proteins | sample TR1MG_FD_202531 | JGI IMG/M metagenome (GOLD analysis project Ga0307375, IMG submission 202531) | Soil microbial communities from Risofladan, Vaasa, Finland - TR-1 | ecosystem: Environmental > Terrestrial > Soil > Coastal area > Acid sulfate soil | place: Finland: Risofladan, Vaasa | collected... | reverse complement strand
GGTCTTGCCCACACCCGCACCGCCGAACAGGCCCGCCTTGCCGCCGCGTTCCAGCGGCGACAGCACATCGATCACCTTGATGCCGGTTTCGAATATCTCGGATTTGGTGGAACGCCGCGCCAACGGGGGCGGATCACGGTGCACGCTGCGCCATTCGACTTCGGACGGTTCCGGCATGCGGTCGATGGCCTTGCCGAACACATCGAACATGCGCGACAGAATAGACTTGCCCACCGGGGCCTTCAACGGCCCGCCGCTGTCTTCCACGATCATGCCGCGTGCCAGACCCTGCGTCGGCGTTAGCGCGACCGCGCGCACCAGGTGCGCATCGAGCTGTGACATGACCTCGATCGCGATCCGGTCATCCGTCCCGGCATGCAGCAATGTATGTATGGGCGGCAGGTGTTTTTCAAAACGGACATCCACGACACTGCCCCGCACCGACACGACTGTGCCCTGATTCATGGAACCGGATGGACTATTCATATTCTCCCTGGAGATACGCTAGTAGTCATGATTCATCTGTGGGTGCATCACTAATATACATTGTATCGCCTTACCATTTCCAATTGCGAATCCCATGATTTTGCGATGCAGCAGGTATTATGCGTTTCAAAATCGTTATAGCGATGCTCACGTCCCTCGTATAGCGGCCTCGTCCAGCCACTCTCGCGCTGCAACGGTATCCGCGTGATCGAAGTATCGGACTGCCGCTTTGGTGAACGGCTTGCAGAATGACGCCATGCCGTGCTGCCACCGTTTTTCGCCGACCATCGCCAACCGATCGATGTCGGAAAAGTGTTCGATGCCGAACTTGAAGTCTTCCCAGGCCGCGCTGACTTCCCATCCATGGAAATCTGTCATGTCGAACAACAGTCGCAGCTTGCCGTGCCGGCGTACCAACCGCTCGATCTCGGGCACAAAGTGTTCGTAATCCGCTTTTACCAGCTTGCCGCTGACATGCACGACAACTATCTTTCCGCCGTTTTCTTCAGTGAGCTGCAAGGTCATTCGTCACCTTCCGGTTAGTCTCGCGTTGACCCTATCCAAGCCGGTACGAATCACCATGATTCAACACAGCTTCAGCATGATGAATATTCCGGTGGTCATCCTTTACGCAGCAGCAATATCAGGCCGACCATTACCACCAACAACGTCACCCACAGCCCGATGGCGATACGCGTGGCTTTTTTGGCCCGGTCTTTTTCCCACCACGTCGCCGGACGAATGCCCTGCACCATAAATGTCACCACCGCGGCAAGATTCAGGCAGATCAGGTTCGCCAGCAGCAGCGACAAGGCGCCCATCGCCAAGGACAGCTGTCCGCCACCAAGCAGCAGGCCGAACGTCACCATCGGCGGCAACAACGCCACCGCCACCATCACCCCGACCAGGATCGCCGACACGCCCGTCGTGAATGCCAGCGCCCCCGCGCAACCCGCCGCCAATGCCAGCACGACATCGCTTATTCCCACATGTGTGCGGGATGCCAATTGCGACAATGTCGGATCCACATGCAACAGCGCCCCGATGATAAAAGTCATCACCGCGACCGTGGCAATACCGGCCAGGCTGGTCAACGCTGCCTTTCTGGCCAGTGGCAGATCGCCCAGCGTCGTTGCGAGCGCCAGTGCCACGTTCGGCCCAAGCAGCGGCGCGATCACCATTGCGCCGATCACGATGGCAACGCTGTTGTGATCCAGGCCGATGGTCGCCACGATGGCCGACAGCACCACCATCGCGAAATACACCCTGGAAAAGCGCGCTGCATCGCTGATACCTTCATACAACTCAGCCCGGCTGATTCTTTCGGGTGTTTCTTCCTTCGCTGGCTCATTCCCGGAATGCGGTTCGTCTGATGCGGCAGGTTCCGCTACTTCTATCCGGGGCAAGGTAGCCTCAACCGGGAGAATCACGATTCGGCAGCCCTCCTGTCCAGCGTATTTTTCCTCCAGAATATCCAGCACCGCCTCGCTTTTTTCGGCTTCCAGCAGGATCCGCACCAGCGCCTCGCCCTCGCCGAAACCGATCTGTTTCAATTCCAATACCGGTTGCTCGGCGAGAATCTTCTGCAATTCCCCGGCCGCGGGACCCGGTACAACCATCTCGATCAGGCGCAGCGCCACGAAAGTTTTATCCTTTCCATTTCCAGTCGCGTATTTCCGGCATATCCTGACCGTGCTTGTTGATATATTGCCTGTGCTCGACAAGCTTGTCCTTGAGCTGCTGCTTGAGATAGATGCCTTTGTCACCGGTCTGCGGCAGACGGTCGATGGTGTCCATTACCAGGTGAAATCGATCCAGGTCGTTCAGCACGGTCATGTCGAACGGCGTGGTGATGGTGCCCTCTTCCTTGTAACCGCGCACATGAATGTTGTGGTGGTTGGTGCGCCGGTAGGTCAGCCTGTGGATCAACCACGGATAGGCGTGGTAGGCGAAGATCACCGGCTTGTCCCTGGTGAACAGCTCGTCGAAATCCATGTCGCTCAAACCGTGCGGATGCTCGCTGGGTGTCTGCAGTTTCATCAGGTCGACGACATTAACCACGCGGATCTTCAGCTCGGGCAGGTGCTCGCGCAGGATCGAAACGGCGGCGAGCGTTTCCAGCGTGGGCACATCGCCGCAGCAGGCCATCACCACATCCGGCGCCACGGCCTGGTCGTTGCTGGCCCACTGCCAGATGCCGACGCCCTCGCTGCAGTGCTTGACCGCAGCTTCCATCGTCAGCCACTGCGGCGCCGGATGTTTGCCCGCGACCACCACGTTGACGTAATGACGGGTGCGCAGGCAGTGGTCCATTACCGACAGCAGACAGTTTGCATCGGGCGGAAAATAGACGCGTACAACCTCGGCCTTCTTGTTCACCACATGGTCGATGAAACCGGGATCCTGATGGGTGAAGCCGTTGTGATCCTGGCGCCACACATGCGAAGCCAGCAGGTAATTCAGCGACGCGATTTTGCGCCGCCACGGCAGGTGCGCGGTGACCTTGAGCCACTTGGCGTGCTGGTTGAACATTGAATCGATGATATGAATGAACGCTTCATAGCAATTGAACAGCCCGTGCCGTCCGGTCAGCAGGTATCCCTCGAGCCAGCCTTCGCTCTGGTGCTCGCTGAGCATCTCCATCACCCGCCCGTTGGGTGCGAGAAATTCGTCGTTGGGCAAGGTCGCCGCATCCCACTGGCGATTCGTCACTTCAAATAGTGCCTCCAAACCGTTGGACAGTGTTTCGTCCGGACCGAACACGCGGAAATTTCGCTGCTCGCTGTTCAGCTTCGCAATATCACGCAGGAATGGCCCAAGCACGTGGGTGTCGCCGATGCCGGGCGAGCCGGGCGCGGGCACCTTGGCCGCGTAGTCGCGGAAATCCGGCATGCGCAGGTCGCGCAGCAATATGCCGCCGTTGGCGTGCGGATTGGCGCCCATGCGGCGTTCGCCCTTGGGCGCCAACTCGGCCAACTCCGGTTTCAGGCGACCCTGTTCATCGAACAGTTCATCCGGCCGGTAACTTCTCATCCAGTCTTCCAGCAACTGGAGATGTTCGGGTTTCTTGTGCGGATTGAGCGGCACCTGGTGCGCGCGGAACGTACCCTCGATCTGCAGGCCGTCGACCACCTTCGGTCCGGTCCAGCCCTTGGGCGAGTTGAGGACGATCATCGGCCAGCGCGGGCGTGTTGTATTTTTACCGCTGCGGGCGTCCTGCTGGATCTTCTTGATATCCTTCAGCGCTGTGTCAAGGGCGGCGGCCATCGCCTCATGCATCAATGCCGGTTCGTGCCCCTCGACAAAGATCGGCGACCAGCCGTAGCCGCGCAACAACTGTTCCAATTCTTCGTGGGTGATGCGCGCGAGCACGGTCGGATTGGCAATCTTGTAGCCGTTAAGGTGCAGGATCGGCAGCACCGCGCCATCGGTGGCCGGATCGAGAAACTTGTTGGAATGCCATGCCGTGGCCAGCGGCCCGGTTTCCGCCTCGCCGTCGCCGACGACACAGGCAACGACCAGATCCGGATTGTCGAATACCGCGCCGAAGGAATGGCTGAGCGAATAACCCAGCTCGCCGCCCTCGTGGATCGATCCGGGTGTCTCAGGTGCAGCATGGCTGGGAATACCGCCTGGAAACGAAAACTGCAAAAACAGTTTCTGCAGTCCGGCTTCATCCCGGCTGATGTTCGGATAAACCTCGCTGTAAGTGCCCTCGAGGTAGGTGTTGCCCACCACCGCCGGGCCGCCGTGCCCGGGGCCGGATATGTAGATCATATCGAGGTCGAACTTCTTGATGACGCGGTTCAAATGCGCGTAGATGAAGTTCTGCCCCGGCGTCGTGCCCCAGTGGCCCAGCAGCATCTTTTTCACATCGTCAATTTTCAGCGGCCGCTTCAGCAGCGGATTGTCATAAAGAAAAATCTGGCCGACCGACAGGTAGTTGGCGGCACGCCAGTATGCGTCTATCTTGTTCAGCAGTTCCGCGGAAAGTATGTTGTCCTTCATTTTTCAATTCTCCTTTTTTAGCCAATATCAAGAACGCGACAGACCGTCCTGGCTATCATCTGTTCTTCGTCCGTATGAATAACGTGAACGGCAACGCGGCTGGACACCGTGGATATCACGACCTCATTTGCCAAATTTTGTTTTACGTCGATCCCGATACCGAGAAATTCCAAGCCCTCGCAGATTCGCGCACGGATCACCGGTGCGTTCTCCCCGATCCCGCCGGAAAACACCAGCGTGTCCAGTCCGCCCAGCGCCGCGGCATATGCGCCGATCCGTTTCTTGATCTGGTAGCAGAACAACGCGACCGCTTCAGCGGCACGCACATCATGCGCCTCATGCTCCAGCAGATCGCGCATGTCGGAACTGGTCTCGGATATGCCCAGCAGCCCGGATTGAAAATTGACCATCTCGTTGAATTGCTTTGCGCTCATTTTTTCGCTGCGCGCCAGATACCAGACCAGCCCCGGATCAAGGTCGCCCGAACGGGTGCTCATCGGTACTCCCGCAGTCGGGGTGAAACCCATGCTGGTATCGATGCTCTTGCCGTCGCGCACTGCCGCCAGGCTCGCGCCATTGCCGAGGTGTGCGAGGATCACGCGTCCCTTTGTTGCAGCCGGATCGCCGAGGCGGGCGAGTTCCCCCAACAGGTATTCATATGACAAACCGTGAAACCCGTAACGTCTTATGCCCTTCAACTCATAGCGGCGCGGAATGGCCAGCAGTTGCGCGACACGGGGAAGGTCATGATGAAAAGCGGTGTCGAAACACGCCACCTGGTTTAGTTCCGGAAAGCGGCGCTGAAACGCTTCGGTCAGCAGGATCTCCTCCGGCAGATGCTCGGGATCGAACGGGCTGAGCCGGTGCAACTCAGCTATCATTTCCGCGGTGATAACCTGCGGCTCGCTATACTTCGGCCCGCCATGCACCACACGATGTCCCACCGCGGCCAATAACTGATGGTCGCCGCGTTCCTCGACCCAGTCCATCAACACTTCCACCGCGACAGTGTGATCGGGCGCTTTCACGGATCGTGAAATATTGTCTGCCGGGTTCAAGCCTTTGACTCGCAAGCCGGCATCCGGCAGACCGATCCGCTCGATGCTGCCCTCGAGTATCCGTATTAGAGATTCCCCTGCCTCGAACAGCGCGAACTTGATACTCGACGAACCGCCGTTAATGGTGAGTACCAACGACGGATTCTGCTGCTTTGTCTGTTTATTCATGCAAGCGGATCTCCCGTTTGGCCAGCCGGAACGCGCCCTCGATCAGCACCGCCAAGGCAAGCATCGCCACAAGTACCCACAACTTGGCCAGCCCGGTCGTCGCCGTCTGCCAGACCAACGCGCCCAACGCAACCAGACATGCTATCGCACCGGCAGCCGATATCCAGCCGCGGCTATGCGTGTGCGGTGCGTGGCGTGTGTTGGCACTATTGACTGCAGCGAAGATCAACAGGAATCCGGCACTACCCAGCGTCGCGATGCTGGTCAGGTCGAAGACGTTGGCCACTAACAGCGTCAGCCCGGCGGTGATCAGCAGCCCTTCGATCGGCTGACCCCACACCTTGCGCTCCAGCTCTGCCGGCAATTCACCGTCGCGCGCGATACAGTAACTCAAACGCGCCGAGCCGTAGAGCGTGGCGTTGATCGCGGAAGCGGTGGACAACATCGCCGCAATCGCGATCAGTGTGAAGCCGGCCTGCCCGAGAAACGGCCGGGCCGCTTCCGCCAGAGCGTAGTCCTTGGCCGCCACAATCTTGTCCACCGGGAGATTGCCCACCGTCACCAGCGCGACCAGCACATAGAGTGCGATCACAAACCCGACCGCCGTGTAGTACGCGCGCGGCAGCGTCTTTGCCACGTCACGCACATCGTTGGCCGTATTGGCAATCAACTCGAAACCTTCGTAAGCCAGGAAGATGATCATCCCGCCTGCGGCCAGTTGCAGCGGCGGCGACCATGAGCCCGGCGCGATCTGGGAGGCGTGGATGCCGGAAAACCCGACGCCGACGAACAGCAGCAGGATCGCCAGCTTTAATGCGACGATCCAGATCTCCGCTTTGCCGATCAACCCGGCGTTGAGCAGATTCATGCCGGTAATCGCGATCACGGCGAGACTGATCAGCACATGTTTGCCTATCCCCTGCCAGGCCTGCGGCAGAAATGTCGCGCCGTAACTGCCGAAGGCGAACGCGTACAGCGACAGCATCACCACGTAACTCAGCCACAGCAACACGTTCAGGCTGCCGGTGAACATCCCGGCACCGAAGGTGCGGTCGAGGAAGACAACCGTGCCGCCGCGGCTCGGATAGGCAACTGAAAGCTTTGCGTACGAATAAGCCGTCAACAGCGCCACCATGCCCGCCAGCGCAAATGCCACCGGCGTACCGCCGTGCGCCAGTTGCACCGCCAGCCCCAGCACCGCAAAAATCCCGCCCCCGACCATGCCGCCCACGCCGAGGGAAACCACTGCCCATAAACCCATCTTGCCGTCGGCTGCTTCGTTCATGCGACTATCCATCCCGACTTGCGAAAAAAATACCTGCCAGACTCTGCCGATACTGTGCGTGGCTGCATACAATCGGTTTCCAGAAACATAGTGGCAATATTGACCTTTTCTGTCATCGCTGCCACAAAACCCTCGCCATCTCGAGCGGGACCGCAACACCGTCGCGGTGCGGTATCAGCCGCGCCGTATAGTCGGATGAGGGGCGGGCTGCAGCCACCTCGGCGTGATAGGCGTAGCCGTTGACTGAGCCCACCAGTTGCCGCACGCGCTTCATTTCCACCCGCTCCGGCATTGCACCGTTCGCATAAAGTTCAACCCGGACAGACTCCGGGTCAAGGTCGTCCAGATACACCTGCGCTTCAAATATGTGCTGCTCGCCGGTAGACTCAACCTTCATTTCGCCGAAGCGCAATGCGCTCCATTTTTGTTCCAGGTCACGCCGCCAGCCGACCATGTCCGCGCCGAATTTTCCTTTGTCGGCTGCGCGTTCAAGATAGGTCGACGCTGCCGGGATGTAATGCTGTTCGGTATATTCGCGCACCGTGCGGTTGGCGGAAAATTGCGGTGTCAGTTGCGACATGCTTTCCCGCATGCGGTTCACCCAGGCACCGGGGATGCCCTGTTCATCGCGCGTGTAGAACTCGGGGATCACTTCGCGTTCCAGCAGGTCATAAAGCGCCTGTGCTTCGCCGGCATCCCATGCCGGATCGTCGCCATGTTCCTGGCCGTCGCCCAGCGCCCATCCCACTTCCGGGGTGTAGGCTTCCGCCCACCAGCCGTCGAGTTCCGACAGGTTGATGCCGCCGTTGACCAGCACCTTCATGCCGCTGGTTCCGCTGGCTTCCCAGGGTCGCCGGGGCGTGTTGATCCACACATCCACGCCCTGTACCAGATGTTCGGCCAGCAGCATGTCGTAGTCGCTGAGGAAAATTACATGGGGACGAACCTCGGGCCGCCGGATGAAATGCATCCATTGCTGGATCAAAGCCTGGCCCGCCTTATCCTTGGGATGAGCCTTGCCGGCCATGATGAGCTGCACCGGGCGGTGCGGATTGCTCAGCAGGCGCAGCAGCCGCTCCGGGTCGTGCAGCAGCAGGTTCGGTCTTTTGTAGCTGGCAAAGCGACGCGCGAATCCCAGCGTCAGTATGTTGGGATCGAACAGATGCTTCGCAACTTCAACATCATCAAGCGGCGCGCCCGACCCGGCCAACTCACGCGATAATCTTGCGCGGGCGTATTCGACCAGCGACTTGGCGGCGGCCGTGCGGAATTGCCAGAGAGCGGTGTCGGAGACGCGGCGTATGTCCTGCTCCAGCGTTTCCATCGTCCCCAGCCAGCGGTCCTTGCCGCAGGCTTCCGTCCAGAGATCGTCCGCCTCCGCGGAGTCCCAGGTCGGCATGTGGACGCCGTTGGTGACATGACCTACCGGCACCTCGTCCTGCGACCAGCGCGGGAAAAGCGGCTCGAACAACTGCCGGCTCACCTGCCCGTGCAAACGGCTGACGCCATTCACCGCACCGCTGCCGCGTATTGCCAGATAGGCCATATTGAACGGTTCCGACGGATCATCCGGGTTCTGGCGGCCCAACGCGAGCAAATCGTGGACAGATATGCCGAGCTTCTGCACGGCATAAGCACCGAGGTATTGCTCGATCAGGGCCGGAGAAAAACGGTCAAAACCGGCTTCCACCGCCGTGTGTGTGGTGAATAAATTTCCTGCCCGCGTAACGGCCAGTGCCGCGTCAAAGGACTGTCCTGTTTCTTTCATGAAACTCCGGGCGCGTTCCAGCACGGCGAACGCTGCATGGCCTTCGTTGAGATGACATACTTCCGGCTGCAGGCCGAGCGCATAAATCAATCGCCAACCGCCAATTCCGAGCACCAGTTCCTGCTCCAGCCGCAACTCATGCCCGCCCCCGTACAGCTCGCTGGTGATGCCGCGATGTGCGGGGTAGTTCGCCAAATCGTTGCTGTCCAGCAAATACAGTTTCACGCGCCCGACCTGAACCTGCCAGACGCGCAGCCAAAGCGAGTAGCCGGGCAGCGCAACCTCCAGGCGCAGCCACTCCCCATCCGGTTTGCGCAACGGGGTAATCGGCAACTGGCCCGGATCGTTATACGGGTAAAGCGCCTGCTGCGCGCCATCCTTGTCGATGACCTGGCGAAAATATCCCTGCTGGTAGAGCAGACCCACGCCAATCACCGGAACGCCCAAATCGCTGGCTGCCTTGAGCTGATCGCCGGCTACATTGCCCAGCCCGCCCGAGTAAATGGGCAACGCCTCGCTCAACATGAATTCCATGCTGAAATACGCCACACAGTTCAGCGGAGATTGCGGGTGGGATTGTTGAAACCATGCGGGGGCCTCTGCCGCCTGTTTTTTTGACAGCAGCAGGTCGTTTACTTTTTTGCGGAATACCGGATCGGCAAGCGCGTTGCGTATCTTGTCGCGCGAGACCGTTTGCAACACATCGAACGGGTGATGCGTCTGCTCCCACAGCACCGGATCAATCTGTCGCCACACTTCATCGGTGGAATGATTCCACGCCCAGCGCATATCCAGGGCCAGATCTACCAGGGAATCGAATCCTTCAACGTCGGCAGGGAGCAGGCCATATAGCGGGTGGCTGTCTCGTGATTGCTCGTTCATCACTTTTCCTTCAAGTCTGGCTCCTGCTCAATCTGCACCGGGTTGCGCAAGCGTGGTGCTTTTTGAAGTGATGCAATCCATCAGGTCGCTCCAGGATTTTGCAAATGCGAGGGCTCCTTCACGCTGCAACTCGATGGCGAACGCTGCGTGATCGATACCGGCCCGCACAAATTCGACAAGCAGCGCTTCGGCCTCATCGTCCCCAGTGGGCAGGACATGCTGCGCCTTGCCATGTTCGGCAAAGGCGAGCAAGGTCTTCTCGGGAATAGTGTTGATGGTATCGGGCGCCGCGAGCGCTTCAAGGTAAAGAGTGTCCGGGGCTGCCGGATCCTTGGTGCCGGTGCTGGCCCACAGCAGGCGTTGCGGGAGTGCGCCGGACTTCGCCAATTTTTGCCAGCGCGGTGATTCCAGCAGGTCACGGTAGGCCGTGTAGGTGCGCATGGCGATGGCAATGCCGAGGCGGTTGCGCAACTCTTTCGGCACTTTGTCCTTGACCGCAACATCCCAACGGCTGACAAACAGCGACGCGACGGAACCGACGTTCGGGTCGAGTCCGGCAGCGATGCGCCGTTCGATACCGCGCAGGTATGCTTCGGCAGCCGCAACATAATGTTCGCGGGAGAACAGCAGCGTGACGTTCACCGGCACGCCGGAAAAGATGGCTTCCTCGATCGCGGGTATGCCCGCACGGGTACCGGGTATCTTGATGAACAGATTGGGGCGTTGCGCGCGCTTATGCAGTTGCACTGCTGCCGTTATCGTTGCGGCGGTGTCGTCGGCTAGCAACGGCGATACCTCCAGCGACACCCAGCCATCGATACCGCCGCTGGCATCATGAACCGGGCGAAACAGATCGGCTGCCTTGGTCAGATCTTCCAGAGCCAGTTCAAAGAACAACGCCTCGCCCGACTTGCCCGCGAGCGCTTTTTTGCGGATCGCGTCATCGTAGAAATCGCTATTTTTAATGGCATGCTCGAAGATGGTGGGATTGGAAGTCAATCCCGTCACGGACAGCTCGCTGATATAGCGGGCCAGTGTGCCGCTGGTCAGCAGCCCGCGGGTGATATTGTCGAGCCAGAGACTCTGGCCGAGATCATGCAGTTGTTGTGTGGCTTTCATTTTTTATCCTTTACCAATATTGGGTTGTGCCAGCTTCCGTCTTTCGCGATCAGTGCATCTGCCTGTTTCGGTCCCCAGCTGCCCGGTTTGTAGGGGTAAACGGGGCAAGGGACGTCAAGGACGGGGTCAACCACGACCCATGCCGCCTCAACCGCATCCTCGCGGGTGAACAGTCCGCCGTTGCCGGCCATCGCATCGCTCAACAGCCTCTCATAGGGTGACTCGATGCCCGATTGTTCATCCAGCAGGTATAGCTCGCGCTGGTCGCCGACGAATTCCTTGCCGGCACGCTTGACACGGGCAGCCAGGGCGACGGCAGAATTGGGCGAAAGGCGGAAGCGCAGATAATTTGCATGTCCGTTCACCGGTACCGAATCGTCGAACAACCTTTGCGGCGGCGGTTTCAATTCGACCAGCACTTCCGCCGCAGTGGCGGGCAGGCATTTTCCGGAACGCAGATACCACGGCACGCCTTCCCAGCGCCATGAATCGATGAACAATCGCATCGCGCAGAACGTCTCGACATCGGAGCCCTTCGCCACGCCCGGCTCCTTGCGGTAGCCAGCATACTGGCCGCGCACCACATCGTCCGGTTGCAGGGGACGCATGGCATGGAACACCTTGGCTTTCTCGCTGTGCACGGCGGCATAGCCCTGATAGGCCGGCGGTTCCATCGCCAGCAGCGCGACGATTTGGAACAGGTGGTTCTGGATAACGTCGCGCAGGCAGCCGGCGCTATCGTAAAATCTGCCGCGGCCCTTCACGCCGAAATCCTCGGCCAGCGTGATCTGCACGCTGGCCACACTGTTGCGGTTCCAGATCGGCTCGAGGAAGGAATTGGCGAATCGGAAATAGAGGATATTCATGATCGCCTCCTTGCCGAGATAATGGTCGATGCGGAAGATCGAGTCTTCCGCAAACACCGACAATGCGATCTTGTTGAGTGCCCGCGCCGAGGCGAGGTCACGTCCGAACGGCTTTTCCACGATGACACGCGCCTGGTCGGCCAGGCCCGCGGCGCCGAGGCTTTTGATCACCGTGGCAAACAGCGACGGGGGAATGGCGAGATAATGTGCCGGGCGTTTGGCCTTGCCCAAAGCCAGCTTGAGCGCCGAGAACGTCGCAGGGTCTTTGTAATCACCGCTCACATATTGAAGCAGTGAAAGCAGATGATCGAGCGCCTTCCGGTCGTCGATCTTGCCGGCCTGTTTGATGCTGTCCCTGGCGTGTTTGCGCAGTTGCGCCAGGCTCCATTTCGAGGAGGCAACACCGATTACCGGCACATTGAGCGCACCGCTCTTGACCATTGCATAGAGCGCCGGAATGACCATCTTGTGGGCGAGGTCGCCGGTCACGCCGAAGATCACCAGCGCATCGGCCGGTGTTGCGCGGCTATGGGTGCTGCTTTGAGTTTTGCCCATCCTTGCTGTGTTGGCGCTCATTTCTTTTTCTCGTCATGTCCGCCGAACTGCTTGCGCATCGCGGATAAAAGCCGGTCGGCGTAATCGGCATTGCCGCGAGACGCAAAACGCTCGAACAGCGCCGCACTGATAACCGGGGTCGGCACGCCTTCGTCGATGGCTGCCAATGCCGTCCATCGGCCCTCTCCGGAATCCGACACGCGACCCGAGAATCCGCTCAGATCGGCATCCTCGGCCAGCGCCGCCGCAGTCAAGTCTAGCAGCCATGACGACACCACGCTGCCGCGCCGCCACACCTCCGCGATCTGCGGCAGGTCCAGCTCATACTGGTAATACTCCGGGTCGCGCATCGGGGTGGTCTCGGCATCGCTTTCCTGCAAGCGATTACCGGCATTGGCGTTGTGCAGAATGTTCATCCCCTCGGCATAGGCCGCCATCAGGCCATACTCGATACCGTTGTGGACCATCTTGACGAAGTGGCCGGCACCGGTCGGTCCGCAATGCAGATATCCGTGTTCCGCGGGGCCGGGTCTGCCCATTTTTCCAGGTGTGCGTTCCGCCGACTCGACACCGGGTGCAATGCTCCCGAAGATCGGATCCAGGTGTTTGACGATCTTGTCCTCGCCGCCGATCATCAGGCAGAAACCGCGTTCCTCGCCGAACACGCCGCCGCTGGTGCCGCAATCGACGTAATGTATACCACGGGTCTTGAGTGCTTTCGCTCTGAGGATATCGTCGCGGTAGTAGCTGTTGCCGCCGTCGATGATGATGTCACCGGCATCCATGTGCGAAGCCAGTTCCTCGATTGTCTTGCCGGCGACGCCGGCGGGAACCATCACCCAGACCGCGCGCGGTTTGGCCAGCTTGGCGACCAACCCGGCTAGCGAGGCGGCGCCCTGAACTTCGCCGACCGCAAGTTTCTTCACTGCGGCGGGATTCACATCGTAAACAACACAGCTATGCCCATCTTTGCCCAGACGCCGTACCAAACTGGCCCCCATTCTTCCTAATCCGATCATGCCTAGTTCCATCTGAGCTCCTTGGTTAATTGGTTAATTGGGTACAGCTGATAGAGCGGACTGCACCAGTTCATCGAACACCGCAACCATCATGCCGACCGGACGGTTGTTTTCAGCGCGAATCGTGGCTCAGTACGTTCCACCCATAGCCCGCAACCGCGCCCTCAACGTATCGATTTCTTCCAGCAATTCCAGCGCCAATGCCGCCCCGGCAAGATCAATGTCCAGATCGCGTTGCAGGCGCAGAGCCGTTCTGGCGCGGTTCAGGCTGGCGCCGCCGAAACGCCAGCGATCAGGCTCCCGGCCCTGCACTTCCAGCACACCGACATCCACCAGCGCAATGATCTGTTCATCATGAACAGCGCAGGCGCGGCATAGGTCAGTTAGCGTCAGCTGGGTTTGTTCTTCCAGTATGCATATGGAAAATTGTGTCGAATTGTTATCGGTATTCATGTCTCACACTCCCAGTTTGGCGCGCGGATTGAAGTTAAGTTCCTTTTCCATTTTTCGATACAACTCTTTGGCGGCCTCGCTGTTGGCAGGCGGCAACGCGATTGCGAGGATCGCATAGCAATCTCCGGGGGGTTCACCCGGAATGCCGCGTCCCTTCAACCGCATCTTGCGACCCGACGCGGAGCCTTCCGGTATTTTCAGTTCCACGATGCCGCCCAGCGTCGGCACCTTGACTGTTGCGCCGAGCGCCGCTTCCCAGGGCGTGACCGGCAAGTCGAGATAGAGATCGCGGCCATCGACGCGATAAATCGGGTGTGCACGAAATTCGACCTGCAAATACAGGTCCCCCGCACTGCCCTCGCCCCTGCCGGCACTACCCTGTCCGCCGAGGCGAATGTGCTGGCCTTCGCGGATGCCCCTGGGGATGGTTACGTTGAGTACCCGTTCCTTGGTGACAACATGGCCCTGCGCGTCCACTGCGGGAACACGCAGCGTGATGGTGCGGGTTGCACCCTGATAGGTGTCTTCCAGGTCGATGAGCACTTTGGCGTGGTGATCCTCGCCTTTCGCATGTGGCTGCGCGCGACCGGGTCCGCCGGTACGGAAGCCCTTCCCGAACAGGGATGAAAAAAAATCGCTGTAGTCTGACCCGTCACCACCGCTTGGGCCGCCGCCCCTAAATTCGAAACCCGCGTTCCAGCCGGGTGGCGGTCGGAACTCCTGCCCGCCTTTGTAATTGGCTCCGAGCTGATCGTAGGCCGCGCGCTTTTCCGCATCCTTCAGCACTTCATGGGCCTCGCCCAACTCCTTGAAGCGAGCCTCCGCATCGGCCTCTTTGCTGACATCCGGATGATATTTGCGGGCCAGTTTGCGATAGGAGCTCTTGATCTCGTCCTGGGTGGCGTCACGCGAGACAGCCATGATCTTGTAGTAGTCCTTGAATTCCATCTGTTCGAATCCCCTGCAAAGAAACTACGGTACGCTCAATTTTGATCCGGGTCGAGATTCGAAAATGAATCCCGGCCTTGATGGATCAATGCACTGCCGCCTGCCGGTACAACAGCGCCATTTGCCTGTGGACACCGGGACAGCAATTTCTCAATATTTCCGGCGCGGTAAAAAAATACTCGCACGCTACCGCGAAAAACTCCGCCGGGCTGGTGGCCGCATAGGGATTGATAAAGGGTGTTTCGCCTGCGGCCACCTGCATGCACAGCGTATCGTAAGCCGCGCTGAAATCCTCTGCCCATCTTTTCCGGCTCATGCCACGCCGCAATGGCGGCAAGCCATTCGCCACCCCATTGTAGCCATCCAGCTTGTGCGCGAATTCGTGCAGCACCACATTGCGACCGGGTTGCGGATGATAAGTTTCGCGCTCCACGTCGTCCCAGGACAAGATCACGGGTCCGCGCAACCATGCTTCACCGCTTAAAACATTTGTATCGTTATGTACCAGACCGATGGCATCCCGCTGTTCATGATTGACCCGGAATGCACCGGGATAGAGGACGACCTCGACCCAGTTATCAAAGTAGTCGAGATCCAGATTCAGGATCAGCAAACAGGCCTGGGCTGCCACTGCCACGCGCATCGCCAGCGTCACTTCCAGTCCCTGCACGCCGTTAATCGCCTTGCTATGCAGGAACCAGGCCGTCAGTTCGCGCAGATGCGCCATTTGCACTGCGTCCAGTTCCTGCAACACCGCAATGCGTCCTGTCACACCGTGCCAGACCGGCTGCGGTATCGGATTGCGTCTCAGTATTCGACGCATACGCCAGCGCCGTATCGTATTGCCCAGTGAATTCAATTTTTGTATCTATTTAACCCGCATATTGAGATTCAATACCATCCGAAATTTAATGGCGATTTATTTCCACATTACGTCACGGCCATCTTTTGCGGCGGCGCCAAGCAGATTCATCAAAGGCAGCGCGCGATGCGGCGTGCTCACCGCAGGTTCACCCGCATCCTTGTCGGCATGCGGCGGCGTGGCTGCCCCCGCATTGACAGCGGCTGTCAAGCGGCCCAGCGCTGCCGGGACATCTTCTGCACGGAGCGCGCCGGGCACGGTTCCGCTGTGCCCCATCATTTTCAGCATGGCAATCGCGACATCCCCGAACATGGTGATATCGGCATAGGCTTTGGTGGTAAATGTCACTAGCATGGTGTCCTCCCCGAATGATGCATTATTTAGCGCTCGATACGTTCGACCAGCTTCTCCGGCTGCCGGCCAACGGCATCCCAATACCCACGGGTCCGGCTTTATCGATCTCATCCACGCGCCAGTTTTCCAGTGACTTCAGCCGGAGTTCGTCCAGCCAAACGGCGAACTTGTCGCGCTGCTGTTTCAGATTTGCCAAACTATCCGCGGCCTCCGCATGTTCCGGGTCTGTGCCGACACCCTTGTCGGCACGCGCAACAAGCTCGTCAAAATGTTTTATGCGCGATTCATATTCCATAATATTTTGCCGCATCAGGTGATTAGCGCCGGCCATTTGATTCTTTCCTGTTTGCAACCGGGGTCATCCAAATGGCTGTCAACTTAGTCTCCGGAACGGACCCGGTCAGTACGGTGGCGTACATAGCAGGCTGTTTGTCGGCCATTCCCATCGTCACAACTGTTTCCATGTGCCGGGGCCCCGGTCACATTGGCTGCAGCATCTCAAAGTATTCGGCCGATGAACTATCGGATAGAATACGCGCCTCCAAACTTATTTCAACTTACGCCTAAGGACACCTCATGTACCAGATCGCCCCGAGCATTCTTTCTGCAAATTTCGCCAGACTGGGC
>Ga0307375_10003131_pt1 | contig 16459 bp, 15 predicted proteins | sample TR1MG_FD_202531 | JGI IMG/M metagenome (GOLD analysis project Ga0307375, IMG submission 202531) | Soil microbial communities from Risofladan, Vaasa, Finland - TR-1 | ecosystem: Environmental > Terrestrial > Soil > Coastal area > Acid sulfate soil | place: Finland: Risofladan, Vaasa | collected... | reverse complement strand
CGCGTATCCACCGCATGGGACAGCGCAAGCCCGTACAAATCGTCAATTACGTTGCCAAGGGAACGATCGAGGAAGGCATGCTGTCGGTGCTGGCTTTCAAGCGCTCCCTGTCGGCAGGCATCCTCGACGGCGGTGCCGGCGAGATTTTGCTCGGCGGCTCACGTCTCAACCGCTTCATGAAGGACGTGGAAAACGTCACCGGCCGCATGGGCGAGGGCGAGGCGATGGCCTTGGGAGAAGAGGCCATCAATGTCGCTGCCGCACCCGACGAATCGAAGGAAAATGCGACAACTGCGGAAACGAACATCGGCGATGCCGGAACCCGGCCAAAGGCCACCGCCATCGAAACAGCGCCGCAAGACGCGAGCCCCGAGCCCTGGTCCGGGTTGCTGCGGTTCGGCGTGGAACTGATATCAGCGCTGAGCGAGTCGGGCAATGGGACGGCCACCGCCCACCCCTGGGTCGAAAGCGATCCAGCCACAGGCGCACGCAGCCTCAAGTTGCCGCTGCCACCGCCGGACACGGTAAGGCGGCTTGCCAATACGCTCGCGGTGATTTCAGACGCTTTGCTGCGCAAATGACTGATAAAAACCTTGAGGCATCGGGATCATTCTCGGCCGAAGACGTGCAACATATGCAGCACGCATTGCAACTCGCCGCGCACGCCTGCGACGTCGAGAATGAGGTCCCCGTCGGTGCCGTGCTGGTTCAAAACGGCGAGACCATCGGCCTGGGCTGGAACCGCAACATCACCTTGCACGACCCGACCGCTCACGCAGAAATCCAGGCACTGCGTGCGGCTGGCGAAAAACTCGGCAATCATCGTATGGTCGGCGCCACGCTCTACGTGACGCTGGAGCCGTGTTCGATGTGCGCCATGGCGATGATCCATGCACGCATCGATCGTGTCATCTACGCCGCCGCCGATCCCAAGACCGGTGCTGCCGGCAGTGTATTCGACACACTCATTTCCGAGCGCCACAACCATCGCATCGAAGTCGTCGGCGGCCTGCTTGCCGAGGAAGCCACGGTACTGCTGCGTGATTTTTTCCGCTCCCGCCGCTGAGTGTTTCGATCGCGGAGAAATGACAGTCTGCGCGGGTCGACACGTACCAGGCGCCGTCGTCTTCGTCGGTCAAAAGAACTCGTATTCCACTTGGGCCAACCATGTCCGTCGTGGGGCTGCGGCATTGATGCCGAGCACCACCCCGACGCGGTATTCGAGGCTGCTGGTCGTGCCGGGGACATGCCATTCACCGGCGACGATGGGGCCCGCCTGATACGCACGATCGCTGGGTCGCCCGTAAGCTTCGATGCCTGGACGGAATGCTGCGGATACCGCGTAGGTGCCCGAGTAGCTGTAACGAAACTCGTACTTGCCGCCAGCGCCGGCACCGACCTCTTTCTCCCAGATGAGATTGACGCGGTGGGTGAATCGTCCTGCCGTCTTTTCCATCAGCGGTCCGAACTCGACAGCATCCAGTTTGGCGCTGGTCTGGTGTTCGTAGGAGGCCAGAAAACCGAAATCGGCCCAGTACTCGCCTGGCTGCGTAAACTGGAAGGTGTTCTCGAACTCGTAGCCGATCAGGCGCCCCCGGCTGCCGGGTTCTCTCTCGTACCTGGCGAGATAAATTTCGGGTTTCCACCAATCGGTGAACGCATGGGAGACTGACAACTCGGCTTGACGGCCGCCGGTAAAATCGGGACGAGGGTCGTCATACCGAAAACCGCGCAGCTCGATTTCGCTCTGGGATTTCTGGACGTGAGGCGAATAGACAATGAAGTCGTCTGCCTGGGCAATGCCCGCGGCGGCGAACAAGACGGCGCCTAGCACCATCATCCGAAAAAAGTGATACGCGCTGCAGGAAGGCAGCACCATCGGTGATTTTTGCAAGCAGGACGGATGCATCTCATAGTTTCCTTTTTATCAAATTCAGGACACAGGTTCCCGTCCGTTTGCACGCGGATTCTGGCGTGCGAACAAGAGCACGAACTGGCGATAGTGTTCGAGTGGAGTTAGTGCAACAGTTCAGATGTCACGTCGAGAGTTGCCGGGAGAGCCCGCGGCGACTGCCCCGTGGAACGGCGATCCAGCCAACGCATGCCGGCCACCAGCAGGAGCATGGTGGTGGCATAGAAAACGATCTGAACGCCTGCAGGCGTGGCGTCATAACCAATCAGGATGCCGAGCGTCTTGCCCATCAACGAGCCGTTCGTCAGCAGCCAGGAGGCATCCCATACCTGGCTGCCCCAGGCTGGCAACAGATTGCCCTGTACCAGGAAGCGTGCCGCGGTAGAGGCCAGCCCTGCTGCCAACAGCACCAGCATCCAGTTGGTGACTTTGAAGAAATACTTCATCGGGATGCGCAGCAGCCCGAAGTACAACGCGAAACCGAGCGATGCACCTGCGCCGACGCCGAGCGCGATGCCGCCAGCCAGCCCGGCAATGCCGATACCTCCGACCGCCATGCCATACAGGAACAGCACAATTTCCGAACCTTCGCGCAGTACGGCTATGGCCACCACCGCCAGCAGCAGCGTCAACGAACTGGAGCCCGCTTTCACAGCGCCGCCGACATCAGTCATGTGCTTAGCCAGCTCCTGCCCATGACTGGACATCCACACCACGTGCCATCCGATCATCACCACCGCGGATAACAGCACACAGGCGTTGAAGAGCTCCTGCCCGGCGCCGCTGGCCAGATCGGCAATCAAGTGAGCGCCCAACGCCACCAAAACGGCGCCAACGACCCCGAGTCCGATCCCTCCGGACACGAACCAACCACGCCGCGCCACGCCACGCGTAGCTGCGCAGACGATGGAGACGATCAGAGCCGCCTCCATCACTTCACGAAATACCAGCAAGGCAACCCCAGGCATCACATCACTCCGCAATCAATCGGCCATTGGCCGTGTCACGATGGAAGTCTCCGAAGAAAACGTAGCTGCCGGCGTGCAGGGGGCCTACATAGACGGCGATGCTGCTGTTCGGGAATACGATTTTTTCGCGGTTGAAATCGGTGCTCTCGAATTCCTCCGGTGTGGCGTCCTCGTTATGCACGATGATCTTGAACTTGGTGCCGGCTGGCACCTTGAGTTCGCTGGGCTGGTAAACATGGTTTTTAACGACCAGCGAGTATTCGGGCAGATCACTGGCACCCGCGGTGCCAGTGATGGCCAGCAACAAGAGTGGCGCGAGGACGACGAGCAGGCGTTTCATTGAGTAGCTCCATTCAGTATCATGCAAATAATAATCGTTCCTATTTAGTGTGTCAATTGCACTTCATGAATTATACATAATATACATTATGCGAAGTCTAAGAAGGCCCGCCGCCGGGTCTCAGGTTGAAGCGCCTCTTGCGCTGGCCAGGTCGAGTACGCCAGACAGTACCTTCTCGATGGCATCCTGGCGCAGCAGTCGCATACCGCTTTCCTGAGCCGCTTCCAATACTTCGGGCACAGTGCCACGTGATCGGATCAGGTTCTTGATCTTGGGCGTACCGCTCAGCAGTTCATACACGCCGATACGACCTTTGTAGCCGTGGTTGCAGGCCTTGCAACCGTCTGCTTCGTACAGCAGCAGCGCTTCCCCAGGAGCATATGTCTGCTTCCATTGTCCGATAACGACGGCCGGTTCGAGCTTTGAGCCGATGCAATACTCCTGCGCCAAAGCCAGAATTTCCTCGCCGGTTGCCGTTCGTGGTTTCCTGCAGGCAACACATAGCTTGCGCGCCAATCGCTGCGACAGAATGCCGATAAGTGCGTCGGCGAAGTTGAACGGATCCATGCCCAGTTCCAGCAGCCGGATCACGCTTTCCGCTGCACTGTTGGTATGCAGCGTGGAGAACACCAGATGGCCGGTCAGCGAAGCTTCGATGCCGATCGAGGTGGTTTCGGCATCCCGCATCTCGCCGACCATGATGACGTCGGGGTCGGCACGCAGGAAGGCGCGCATCGCCGCGGCAAAGGTCCAGCCGATGCGTGAATTGATCTGTACCTGACGCAGACCCGCCTGGGTGATCTCCACGGGATCCTCCGCGGTCCAGATCTTGATGTCTGGCCGGTTGATCGTGTGCAGCACGGAATGCAGGGTGGTGGTCTTGCCTGAGCCGGTGGGGCCACATACCAGGATCAGACCATAGCTGCGGGTCACCATTTTTCTGATTTCGTCCAGATCCCTGCCAACCAGACCCAGCCGGTCCAGCGGCAACGGTTCGACACCACCCAGAATCCGCAGGACCGCGTCTTCCAGGTTGTTCGAGGTGGGCAGGATGGCTACCCGGAGCTCGATCTGCAATGGACCGAATCTTTCAAACGCGATCTTGCCATCCTGCGCGCGGCGGTGCTCGGAAATGTCGAGATCGGCCATGATCTTGATGCGCGAAATCAACGCGTTGCGGTAGGCCGGACGGAGCTCGATGTAATCCTCCAGTTCACCATCCTTGCGGAAACGGATGCGGGTGTTGGCTGTGCCGGCGTTGCTCTCGATATGGATGTCCGAAGCACCCTGTGCATGCGCTTCGATGATGATCCTGTTGATCAACCTTACCAATGCGTTGTCGGTCACCCGTGCATCGAAGTCGTCATCCCTGGACGCGCGCGGCAGTGGTGCCTGCCGATCCAGTTCAGTGGTCAGTTCATCCAGTGTGCGCTGCCCTCCCCCGTTCCGCTGGTCGTCAACCATGACGGTCGACCTTGCCTCAATGCCGGCCACGGCGTTGCCCAGTTCAAGGCTCGCATACTGTCTGGATATCTGAAGCCGCAAGTCATCCGGGTTGGCGATCACCGGCATGATGTTCTGACCAGTCAGGAAAGCCAGCTCCTGCATGAAATCCATGGTGAGGGGGTTTTCCATCGCAACCACGAGCGCCTCATTCATGCGCATCAAAGGCAGTACTTGATGGTGCCTGGCAAAGCTTGCACTGACCAGCTTCAACGCCAGGGGATCGACCTCGAATTCGCGCAAGTTGACGTAAGGGATGCCCAGCTTTTCGGACAAGGCCATCTGCACCAGCCGAAGCGTGACGATCCCCATGTCGGCCAGGATGTCTCCGAGCCGCCGCTCGGGAGACTCCGACTGCAGTCGCAATGCTTCGGCCAGTTGCCCGGTCGAAATGAGACCTGCCTCCAGCAGCAACTCGCCCAGCTTCATGGCGGGACGCCGCTTTTGCGCCAGCAGCGCGTGTCTGAGTTCTTCCTGGGAATCGACTCCGCGATCCGAAAGCCGTTTGCCCAATTGCTCCTGGCGGAACTCCGCCTGGCGATTGAGTTCAGCAGCCATGGCCTTGCTGCTGGCACGGGCGCTGCCTTGCACTGGTGAATCGACCCGCACGTCATCGAGTTGCTGTGCAGGAATGAAGCAGGGTAAAGCCCGGGATGGATCTGTTGCCGGCAGAAACAGGAACAGGCCAGCCTCTTCCCTTGCCATGCCATAGGTCGTGCCGTCGAATTGGTTGCCGTCGCGGAAGCGAACCGAAAAGGCACTGTCACCTGCCGCGTCGATGCCAGCGCCAGAGGCCTCATCGGACTCTCTTGCCGGTGACAGCGGAATCGTCATGCGGATCATGCGCACCTGCCCCAGATCGATGCGCTGTTGTTCCGCCCCATGCCCGGGCAACGCCACCTTGAGCGATACCGTATCCGCTGCAAGGTCGAGCAACTCGGCCGTGAGGATGCGCCCGTCAAGCAGCTCGACGGAGCAATCCAAGCCATGTCCATCAGGCGGTGCGGCAGCCGGCTGGAACAGTGGGGGAACCGGCCACGCAGGCGCACTCCCCGCCTGCGCCGATACTGTCGACCCTGCCGTCAGCTCCATTTATCAGATCCGGTACATTGAGGCGGTTGTCCGTCATCAGTCTACGCGTGCGGCGCATGACAACATTGACCAGGATCAACCGGCCAGCATGGTGAGCCGATCAAGTTCGGCTTCCACAAACCCCGCTTCGCGTCGTGCCGGCAAATTGAACGGGCCGCACAGGCTGGTGCCCATGTAGTCGTGCAGCAGGTCGAAGAAAGTGGCGACCGGCTCCAGCCCGTCACGTTCGCAGCAATGGCGGTACCAGCGGGTGCCGGCGGCGACGTGGGCGACTTCCTCTCGCAGGATCACTTCGAGGATCGCCACCGTGCGGGTATCGCCGAGCCGGCGCAGGCGCTCGATCATGCCGGGGGTGACGTCAAGGCCGCGTGCTTCCAGCACGCGCGGCACCAGCGCCATGCGTGCGGTGTCGTGGCCGGCGGTTCTCTCGGCCATCGCCCACAGGCCGTCGTGGGCATCGAAGTCGCCGTAGGCATGGCCGAGCTCGGTCAGACGTCCGGCAAGCATGGCGAAATGACGCGCCTCGTCGTTCGCGCAGCTGGCCCAATCGCGGTAATACGCATCCGGTTTGCCGCGGAAGCGGTAGACCGCGTCCCAGGCCAGGTTGATGGCGTTGAATTCGATATGCGCCACCGCGTGCACCAGCGCAGCACGACCTTTCTCGCTGCCGAGTCCGCGTTGCGGCACTTGCCTGGCATTGACCAGCAGCGGCCGTTCTGGACGGCCAGGCGCGGCGATCGGCGCGGGCGGCGGCGCAGCCGGATCTGCGCGCAGTTCGCCGGCCAGAAAAGCCTGCCAGGCGGCGCGGGTCAGGCGCAGCTTGTCGGTCGGGTCGATGGCTTCGATGCAGCGTTTGGCGGCGGCGTGAAGATCGGTCATGGGGTTATCGCGAGCACCCCTCCCCGGAAGGGAGAGGATGCAGGCGCAAAAGGCATGCGCACATCTCGATCTTCTGGCGGAACGAAATCACATGCTGCGCCGCGCGGCCTTGGCATCATCGGAACGCAGCATCTGGATCTGCTCCAGATACTGCCGTTCGAGACCGGTCACGTATTCGCCGGAGAAACACGAGGTGTCGAACTGCTTGAGATCCTCGTTGCCGTCCTGCACGGCACGGATCAGATCCTTGAGGTCCTGATAGATCAGCCAGTCGGCACCGAGCACCTTCTCCACTTCCTGCTCGGTGCGGCCGGCGGCAACCAGTTCCGAGACCGACGGCATGTCGATGCCATACACGTTCGGATAGCGTACCGGCGGCGCGGCGGAAGCGAAGTAGACGTTTTTCGCGCCGGCATCGCGGGCCATCTGGATGATTTGCCTGGAGGTGGTCCCGCGCACGATCGAGTCATCCACCAGCAGCACGTTCTTGTTGCGGAATTCCAGATCGATCGCGTTGAGCTTGCGGCGCACCGATTTCTGCCGCTCGCCCTGCCCCGGCATGATGAAGGTGCGGCCGATGTAGCGATTCTTCACGAAGCCCTCGCGGAATGGCACCCCGAGCACGCCGGCCAGCGCGCTGGCAGCGGTGCGTGCGGTGTCAGGGATCGGAATCACCGCATCGATGCCGTGGTCCGGGCGTTCACGCAGGATCTTCTCGCCCAGCTTCTCTCCCATACGCAGCCGGGCCTTGTACACCGAGACGTCCTCGATCATCGAATCCGGCCGTGCCAGATAGACGTATTCGAAGATGCACGGCGTGTGCAGGGCTCCCTCGGCACAGCGACGACTGTGGAGCTGGCCGTCGTCGGTGATGATCACCGCCTCGCCCGGCCGGATATCACGGATGCGCTTGAAGCCCAGCACGTCGAAGGCGACCGACTCGGAGGCCACCGCATACTCGCGACCTTCCGCGGTAACCCGCTCGCCCAGCACCAGCGGGCGGATGCCGTGCGGGTCGCGGAACGCGATCAGGCCGTAGCCCAGCACCAGCGCCACGCAGGCATAACCGCCACTGGCCCGCGCATGCACGCCGGCCACCGCCTTGAAGATGTGGTCCGGTGTCAACGCCATCCGGTCCTGGATCTGCAGCTCGTGCGCCAGCACATTCAGCAGCACTTCGGAATCCGAATCGGTGTTGATGTGGCGTCGGTCGTCCTCGAACATCTCCCGACGCAGCGAGTCCGTGTTGACCAGATTGCCGTTGTGCGCGAACGCGATGCCGTAAGGCGAGTTCACGTAGAACGGTTGTGCTTCGGCCTGGCCTTCCGAGCCAGCGGTCGGGTAACGGCAATGGCCGATGCCGATGCGTCCGCGCAAGCCACCCATCGCGACATCGCCGAACACGTCGCGCACCAGTCCGTTGCCCTTGTGCAGGCGAAGCCGCGCGCCATCGACGGTGGCGATGCCGGCAGCATCCTGGCCACGATGCTGCAGTACCGTCAAGCCGTCATAAAGCGCCGATGCCACATCCGTGGTACCGACAATGCCGATGATTCCGCACATGGTTTGTTGCCTGTCTCAGAAATTTGTGGAGTGGGTAACCGTGCTGCTGGCAACCGCCGGGGCAATTGTGCGTATCGAGCTCGCCGGGGCCGGCGTCGCAACCGATATGGGGGTACCCGGGGAAGTGGGCAAGCTGCGCAGATGCCGGAGCACGACCGACGGATGGACATGCTCGCGCACACTGGCCGGCACACGCTGTTCCAGCCATGTTGCCGCGTGCTGAAACTGCGGCAGCAACACCGATTGCTGCCACCACGGATCTCTGGGGAATGCGGTGAATCCACCCAGAAACACCAGCAGGGTCAGCAGCAACACGCCACGGGCGAAACCGAAAAACATGCCCAGCAGACGATCGGTACCGGACAGTCCGGTGCTCTCGACCAGCCGGTTGATCATGAAGCGCAGCAACGCACCGAGAATCAACACGGCAACGAAACAAATGCCATAGCCAATGACGATCCGCGCTGAAGGCAGATCGATGATGTGATCGAAATGCGTTGCTACCACCGGGCCGAAGGTCCATGCCACCCAGAACGCGGCAATCCATATTGCCAGTGCCAGCACTTCGGAAATCAGTCCGCGCCACAGCCCGATCATGACCGAGATGGCCAGAATGCCGATGATGATGTAATCGGTCCAGTTCATCCGGTCATCCGCCGATCCCGCGTCTGGGTACTTGCATGATCAGGGTACCGAAACGACGTTGCCATCAATACCCAGTCTTGTCTTGATCTGGTCGTGCAGGCGTTGCGCATCGGCGCGCTGCGTCTGCGGGCCGGCGCGCACACGCCACAGCCGCTTGCCGCCAGCCTGCACCGAATCCACGAAGCCGTCGAAGCCGTTGGCACGCAACTTGTCGCGCAGTGCCACGGCATCCGCCTGGGTACTCATGGCCGCCAACTGCACCGCCCAGCCGCCAGCCTTGGCGGGTAGCGATGCTGTGGTGGCGGGCGCAGCGACCTGACCACCGTCGCCGCTGGCGTCTTGCTCCAGTCGTGCCGGTACGCCGGGAATCGACTGGACGATCTTCAAGCGGGCCGCTTCGGCCGCGGTACGCGTCTCGAACGGTCCGGCAATGACCTGGATGCGTTGCTGGCCGGCCTGCGTGATCGGGTGACCGCTCACCGGGAAACCCATGGCTCGCACGCGACGTTGCAGATTCGTCGCACCCGCCGCGCTGGCATAGGCGCTGAGGTCGAGCGTGTAGCTGCCATGCCCGGCAGATCCTGCAGTCGCTGCCGGCACGGCAGCGGGCGCCCGCTTCGGCGCGGTGGCCACCGGCTGCGGAGCGACCACCGGTTTGTGCGCGACCGGCTTGGCTTGCTGCGCAATCACCGGCTGCGACGGCGACTTGCCCGAACCCGTTGTCACCGTGGTCGGCTCGGGTTTCTTGCCGGCTTCGGGATCGGTTTCCACGTCGCGCGGACGATTGGAGCCGATGTTCACTGTGGGCAGATGATCGCTCGATGCAGGTATCGCTGTCGGCTGGGTCGGCGAAACAGCTGCAGTCGATGTGCTGACGGCGGCATCCGGCTTCAGGCTCATGGTCCGGGTTTGCAGATCGCTGCCCGGTGCCGGCGGAATCGCCAGGCTCACCGCCTGGTCACCACCGGCCCCCGGTGGTTTGCTGGAAAAGAACATCGGCACGAACAGGATCAGCAGTGCAAAGAGAACGGCGGCTCCCAGCAGGCGTATTTTCAAGGGTTCGCTCCAAACGCGGCAGACGCGGCACGCAACGACGTGATTATACCCGCCTGCGCCGGACCCCATGACCCATCCGGCAATCCGGCTTGACCCGTGCGTTCAGCCGGTACGGTCAGCGATCACCGCGCTGGCCACGAAAAACGAGCCGAACGCGAGGATGCACTCGCCCGGGCGTGCCGCCGCCCGCGCCGCGGCCAGTGCGGTGGCGACATCGGCATGGGCATCGAACGATGCCTGCGGCAGGGTTTGCCGCAGCACTGCCGCCAAGGCCGCCGCGCTCAGACCACGTGGCGTATCGCGCTCCAGCCCGGCCAGGTGCCAATGCCCGACCCGACTGCCGAGCGCGTTCATCACTCCGGCCACGTCCTTGTCGGCCAGTGCGCCGTAAACCGCATGCAGCGTGCCGCCCGGCTGCGCGTCCAGCCATTCGGCCAGTGCGCGCGCGGCCTGCGGGTTGTGGCCCACATCCACGATCAAGGGTGGATCGCCACCGAGCGACTGCAGTCGCGCCGACACCCGCACCGCCCGCAGGCCGGCGCTGACGGCGGCGAGAAAATCCCTTGCAGCGATCGGTTCGCCATCGGCACACAAAGCATGCAGCGCGGCAATCGCCGCCGCCGCGTTGGCGAATTGCACCGGCGCCGCCAGCGCCGGATCGGGCAACTCCATCACCCTGCCGTCGCGGTGCCGCCAACTCCAACCGCTGGCATGGCGTTCGATGCGGAAATCGAGCCCGGCCCGTTCGACGCGGGCACCACACGCACCCAGCGCATCGAGCAGACCCGGCGGCGGATTCGGCTCGCCGACGATGGCCGGTCGCCCGGCCCGTGCGATACCCGCCTTTTCTCGGCCGATGCTGTCGCGATCCGGCCCCAGCCAGTCCAGATGGTCCAGATCCACGGTGGTGACGATCGCCACATCGGCATCGACGATGTTCACCGCATCCAGCCGGCCACCCAGCCCCACTTCCAGGATCGCCACGTCCAACTGCGCGTGGGCGAACAGATCCAGCGCAGCCAGCGTGCCGAACTCGAAATAGGTCAGCGGCAGATCGCCACGTGCTGCTTCGATCCGCTCGAACGAGGCCACCAGCGAAACGTCGTCGATATCGGCACCGTCGATACGCACTCGCTCGTTGTAATCGAGCAGGTGCGGCGAAGTGAAACTGCCCACGCGCAATCCGGCTGCCATCAGCATCGCTTCAAGCAAGGCTACGGTGGAACCCTTGCCGTTGGTGCCGCCGACTGTGATCACGCGGCGCGCCGGTGCCGCCGCGCCCATGCGCTGCCACACCGTGCGCACGCGATCGAGCCCCAGCTCGATGCTGTGGACGTTGACGCGTTCCTGATACGCCAGCCATTCGGCGAGAGTGCGGGTCATGCGAGAGAACTTCTGGTAAATGAACAGGCCTAGGAGCGATCGCAAACGCCAGCAGCTTCGGTGGGAGCGGCTTCAGCCGCGATGCTCTTGTCTCGAGCGGAAAAGCATCGCGGCTGAAGCCGCTCCCACAGGCGCGCTTCCCTACGGTTACAGGTGCACCTTGCGCAGGCGCAATGCATTGCTCACCACCGACACCGAGCTCAGGCTCATCGCCAGCGCGGCCACCATCGGCGACAGCGTGATGCCCAGCACCGGATACAGCGCGCCGGCCGCCAGCGGCACGCCGACCGCGTTGTAGATGAAGGCGAAGAACAGGTTCTGGTGGATGTTGCGCACGGTGGCCCGCGACAGCGAACGCGCCCGCGCGATGGCGCCCAGATCGCCCTTGATCAGGGTCACCTGCGCGCTTTCCATCGCCACGTCGGTGCCGCCGCCCATCGCGATGCCCACGTCCGCGGCCGCCAGCGCGGGTGCATCGTTGATGCCGTCGCCGGCCATCGCCACGCGGCGTCCCTTGCTCTTCAGGTTCGTCACCACCGATGCCTTGTCGGCCGGCGTCACATCGGCATGCACCTCGTCGATGCCCAGCTGGCGCGCCACCGCGCCCGCCGTGGTCGCATTGTCGCCGGTCAGCATCACGAGGCGCAGGCCGTCGGCATGCAGCGCCGCGATCGCTTTCGCCGTGCCCGGCTTGATCCGGTCGGCGACCGCAATCAGCCCGGCCAGCGCGCCGTCGACCGCGAGAAACATCACCGTGGCACCATCGGCACGCAGCGCCTCGGCCTGTTGAGTCGCCCTGTCGTCGGCACTGATCCCGAGTTCATCCAGCAGTCGCGCATTGCCCAGCGCCACCATGCGGCCCTCGACACGACCCTGCACACCGCGGCCGGTCAGGGTGTGGAAATCCTCCACCGGCGGCGGCGTTCCGCCATCAAGGGCATTGACGATCGCCCGTGCCAGCGGGTGCTCGCTGGGCTGCTCCAGCGCGGCAGCCAGCAGCAGCAGGCGTTCGCGCGGCAAGTCGCCAAGCGGCAGCAGTTCGGTCAGCGCCGGCTTGCCTTCGGTCAGCGTACCGGTCTTGTCCAGTACCAGCGTGTCGATGTCGCGCAGTGCCTCGATCGAGCTGGCATCCTTGAACAGCACGCCGTTCTGCGCACCGCGGCCGCTGGCCACCATGATCGAGATCGGTGTGGCCAGCCCCAGCGCGCACGGACAGGCGATGATCAGCACCGACACCGCCGCGATCAGCGCATGCGCCAGCTTCGGATCGGGACCGAGCCAGGCCCAGCCCGCAAACGCAAGTACGGAACACGCGAACACCGCCGGCACGAACCACGCCGCGACGCGATCGGCCACCCGCTGCAGCGGCGCGCGGCTGCGCTGTGCCTTGGCCACCAGCGCCACGATCTGCGCCAGCATGGTCTCGCCGCCGACTTTTTCCGCGCGCATGGTCAGCGCGCCGTCCTGGTTCACCGTGCCGCCGGTCACCGGCTCGCCCTTTGCCTTGGTCACCGGCATCGGCTCGCCGGTGAGCATCGACTCGTCGACGTGGCTCTCGCCGTCGAGCACTACGCCATCGACCGGCACCTTTTCGCCAGGGCGAACGCGCAGAGTATCGCCCACGTGCACGTCCTCCAGCGGCACGTCGCTCTCGCTGCCGTCGGCGGCCAGCCGATGCGCGGTCTTCGGCGCCAACCCCAGCAGCGCCTTCAGCGCGGCGCCGGTACGGCGGCGCGCACGCAGCTCCAGAAAATCGCCCAGCGTGACCAGGGTGACGATCACCGCCGCCGTTTCGAAATACACACTGACCTGGCCGTGCACGTCGCGAAAACTGGCCGGGAAAATCCCCGGCAGCAGAAATGCCACCGCACTGTAGAGCCAGGCCACGCCTGTGCCCAGGCCGATCAGTGTGTACATGTTCGGCCGCCACGGCCTGAGCGAATTCCAGCCGCGCTTGAAAAACGGCGCTCCGCCCCACAGCACCACCGCCGTGCCGAGTACCGCCTCGACCCAGCCGGTCACCCGATCCCACGGTGCCGGCAGCTGCCAGCCGAACAGGTGCGGTCCCATCGCCAGCAGGAACACCGGCAGCGTGAGGGCCACCAGCAGCCAGAAACGACGCGTCATCGCGCGCACTTCGCCACCGTCGTCCGCATCCTCGCTGGGCAGCATCGGCTCCAGCGCCATGCCGCACTTGGGGCAATCGCCGGGCCCGGCCTGCTGGATCTCCGGGTGCATCGGGCAGGTGTAGATCGCGCCCGGCGCCGCGGCCGGCGGGGCCGCGCGGCCTTCGAGCCAGGCCAGCGGTTCGGCCATGAACTTGTCGCTGCAACGCTGGCCACAGAAGTAGTAGGTGTGGCCGGCATGTTCGGCGTGCTGCTTCGCAGTGTGTGGATCCACCGTCATGCCGCACACCGGGTCTTTCACCGCGTGGATGTGGTTTGCAGCGGTGCGATCGGGCGTAGCGGCCATCTTGCCGGCGCAGCAGCTGCCCACTGCGGCCCGCTCGCCGGATGCCGCCAGATACGATGCCGGTGCCGCCTCGAACTTCGTCTTGCAACCGGCGCAGCAGAAATGAAACGTCTGCCCGCCTTGCGTGCTGACGTGCTTTGCGGTCACCGGGTTCACCTGCATCCCGCATACCGGATCGGTCGCCATCGTGTCCGAAGGCTGGCCGGTGCCGTGGCAACGCGCTTTCGGCTCGCTCATGACGACACCTCCTCGTCGGTCAGCGCCCGCAGGATCGGGCAATGGTCCGGCGCGCCATGGCCGGGACAGGACTCCACCAATTGTGCCAGCCCATCGCGCACGCGCTGCAATTCGGCAATGCGCGCATCCAGCGCCGCCAGCCGCAGCTGTGCGCGCTGCTTCACTGCCGCCACCCCTTTCCGGCGATCATGCGAGAGCGAGAGCAGCTCGCGAATCTCCTCCAGCGTGAAGCCCAGACTCTTGGCCCGGCGGATAAAACGCAGCTGCGCAATCGAAGCGTCATCGTAACTGCGGTAGCCCGATGCACGCCGTCGAGGTTCGGGCAACAGGCCTTCGCGCTCGTAGTAACGGATTGTGTCGATTGCCACACCGACGCGCTTGGCGACGGCGCCGATAGTGAGTGAGACAGTTTGCGTGTTCATCAAACAAGTGTAGACCATTGATCAAGGTCTAGAGTCAAGAGTCGGGAATGGGCAGATTTGTGACGGCAATGGCCGCCAGCGCTTCGGAACGGATGCCGTGGGCAATCGCCTGTTTTCATTCCTGCCGTTGGGCAGGTTTCCGGTCGTCTGGGAATTTTTCTGATTCCCAAAGCGTAACAAGTTCGTTAGGATTCAGAACATCGATGAGGGGGTTCACCATTTATAAAGATGGTGAATCAAAGTTGCCGTGGGGACGGCAGCTTTGAGACGACGGCAGGATGCCGTTTCGCCGCCAGCTGCCAAGCACCGTTGGTCACTGTGGTGCGAAACAGATAGCGGACAGCCGCGGGCGGACAGGAGTCCGCCACGCGGCTTTTTTGCTTTTGTCACGACCAGCAGCCAGCGCCCCGGCATTGCGGTCCGCATGCCGGCGAATCCGTCACGCTTCAGTCTTTGCGGGCACGCTGCCGCGGGCGCACGTACAAGACGAGGCTGTGATCCTCGATCACGTAGCCGTGTCGGGCGGCGATCTCGTGTTGCAGACGTTCGATCTCATCGCTGACGAACTCGATCACTTTTCCGCTGTCCACATCAATCATGTGATCGTGGTGCTTGCCGCGATCGAGTTCGTAAACAGCCTGTCCGCCTTCGAAATTGTGCTTGACGATGATCCCTGCCGCCTCGAATTGGGTCAGCACGCGATACACCGTCGCCAAGCCGATATCCTCCTGGTGGCCGAGCAGTTTTTTGTAGACGTTGTCGGCGGTGAGATGCTGTACGCCTTCCTCGTCGAAGATCTGCAGGATGCGCATCCGCGGATGGGTCACCTTGAGGCCGACTCTGCGCAGCTCTTTGGTTTCCTGGTCCATAGCCCACTCCACGCACACGGTGTTGCCAAGCCGTTAGTGTATCATCCGACACCTTCACGATCCGGACGCAACACGCATGCAAAAGCTGATCACCCTGCTGGTTTTCGCCATGCTGTCACTTGCACTCGCCGGCTGCCACATCGTCTATACACCCGACGTGCAGCAAGGCAATCTGCTTGACAAGGACATGGTGGCGCAGCTGAAGCCCGGCATGACCAAACGCCAGGTACTGCTCTTGATGGGCACGCCTTCGGTCAGCACGCCATTCGACCATAACCGCTGGGATTACGTTTCCACCCAGGCACACCGGGGTGGTCCGATGAGGGTGCGCACGTTCACCCTGACTTTCAACAATGACACCCTGGTACGTACCCGGGGTGATTTCTTCGCTCCGGACGCGCAGCAGCTGGTCAAGGACAGCAAGAAATATCGCGCCAGCTATCCGGCAACCGAAACCAAGGGTGACAAGAGCCAGAGTCCGGACGATAAAAAGAAAGATGGCGGACTCGGTGCCGGCAACGCTGGCGACACCAACGGCCATTGACGGAGTGATTCCCGCCGCCTGATCAGCCCGCCTTGGCGCGCCGTCGTCGCGCCTCCATCGGATCGAGCATGAGCGGACGGTAGATCTCGATCCGATCGCCATCGCGCAGCAACTGGTCGGGAGCGACCCGGCGCCCATGGATGCCCAGTCGTAGCGGATCAATCGTGCCGTGCGCAAGGGCACGGGTGATCCCCGAAGCGTCGATCGCCTGGATCACCGTAGTGCCATGTGCCAGCTCGGTTCGGTACAGGATCTGCTGCGTGGCACTGGCATAGACCACCTCGACCCTGATGGTGCGTTCAGCCATACGAGCGCTCGGCCTCACGGCAAAAATCATCCACCATGCGGCCCGCCAGCCCCTGGAAACCGAGCTTCAGCGCACTGCTTCCAAGACGGCCTGCATAATCGAAATCCAACGCGAAGGCGACCTTGCACCCCTGATTGCCGAGTGGAATGAAATCCCATACGCCCTCAAGACTGCGAAAGGGACCGTCAACCAGACTCATCTGCAGGCGCCTGTCTGGCTCGACCGTGTTTCGTGTGGTGAAGCTCTGGCGGAACCCGGCAAACTTGA
>Ga0307375_10003130_pt1 | contig 16460 bp, 20 predicted proteins | sample TR1MG_FD_202531 | JGI IMG/M metagenome (GOLD analysis project Ga0307375, IMG submission 202531) | Soil microbial communities from Risofladan, Vaasa, Finland - TR-1 | ecosystem: Environmental > Terrestrial > Soil > Coastal area > Acid sulfate soil | place: Finland: Risofladan, Vaasa | collected... | reverse complement strand
CCTGAAGGGAGTCAGCGCCGTCAAGGAAACCACAGAATGGATCTGCCGCGACCAGGAACGAGCACTCCAGTTCATGACTACCTAGCGTGACATTGATTGCGCAGAGTCATCTTGAATTGGCCCTGCGTTAGACCAGGCGTTCATGCAGCGGCGGAGGGCAAACTCGATAGGGCGCCATATCCGGCTCCGCTGTCCGGAACCAGAGGCCGCGAAGATCCTCGAGTCGTGGCTCAGCGACGTGCTTAAGTTCCTCCAGCGCGACCACGTGACCATCACAGTGTCGCGAGAGGGCGTAAAAGGCGACAGCGACTGGAGCTAGGCCCCTCCAGGTCGATGGGGCCTACCAGCGCCCGCCGTACGGGCGCCGGGCGCGCGGCTCCTGGTCCGGTTCACCGACGACACATGCCTGCGCTGGCAGCTCGTCAAGTTGCACCTGGAGCGACCCGGTGCGGAGTAGTAGCGGACCCGATCTAACGAGTCCAGCGCCAGCTAGGCCACCGGAAAGAACGCAGCCAGCTCTATAATGCCGCGCACATCGGCGACATAGAAGCCATGGTGGCGGATTCGCAGCCATACGCCGTCGTGGCGATCGGGCGTCCCGGTCAGTCGCACTACCTCGACGGTCCACAGCCCGTCGGCGGTGCGGTAGCGATCGGCCATAGGGGACATCATGCCTGATAAGAAGCCTAGCCCGGTTCCAGGCTCCCGCTGCCGCCTTGGCCGTCGGCAACCCGATTCCGGCGGCAGATCCAGCCGGGACAGTCCTCACCGGCAGAGTCCGCACGCGAGCAGCAGTGAAGTACAGCGGCCGAACGCAGTGCCGCTGCCGACGGTGCCGCCGGCCAGCGCGGCGACGACCCGGTTGCGGAGCAGAAACCGCCACCGCCCCGGGGCAGTCCCGGGCGGCCACTCGCTGATCACCGCGCCCCGCGCTGCGATGGCGTCGAGCAGGTCTGCGTGCCCGCGCGGGTAGGCAACATCAGGGCCGCAGGCCAGCACGGCGATGGTGGTGCCCCCGGCGGCCAGGGCTCCGCAGTGCGCGGCCGCGTCGATCCCGTAGGTTCTCTCTGCCGGTCCAGGTTGTTGCTGGAGCCGCTTGTGACAGGTGGCCAATCTGCCGTCAACTGTCCTGGAGCGCGAACGGCAGGAACGCCAGCCGGATCTCCCTGTTCGGATCCCCGCTGGCGTGCAGGACGAAGTCGTGGCGCTCGCCGTCCTCGCTGGTCGTGACGGTCCTCTTGTGGTTCGGGTGGTCCTCGATCTCCTTGATCGCCTTGCTGATGATCTGAGTTGGCTGCCCGCCGCGGATGAACAAGACCAGGGCTGCTTTCGTGTCACGCCATGTGAGATAGCCCAAGAGCTGAGTGAGCGCGTCCGGGATAGTCTTGGGCCCTTTCCAGATCTTGCACTCGGCGATGAAGACGTTGCGGTCCTCGACCCTGATCAGGATGTCGGTCTTGCCGGCCGCGTTGAAGACTTCTCCGGCAGCAGCGCCCTCGAACTGTGCGTTCAGGAACACCAGCAGCAGATCCCGGATCTTCTCCTCGTCCAGGCTGGCGGTCATCGACGGGGTGCGCTCGAGCGCGTTGCGTGCATTGCGCAGCACGGTCAGTGCCTGCTCGTACTGGGCCTCGGGCAGCACTGGCTCAGGCTGATACGGGCCGCTCGCCGCCGGCCGGGGCATGTCGATCTTCCGCCGCGACACCGGCACCGCGTACTGCGCGGCGTCCGGTCTCTGCCGGACCGGGAAGCCGAGGCCTGCCTCTAGTTCGCGGTCGGCCAGCAGCCGTGCCTTCCGCTGCGCGACGTGGGAACTGACCTCAGTGCGGAGGCTGGCGTTGTGCCGCTCGACGTCGCCGCGCGACGACGACAGGAGGGTCTCGATGCTGTCGATCTGGCCATCGAAGTACTGGCGGATTGCGGCCGGGTCGCGGCCAGCTTGCGGGTTCCCGGTCCACGTCAGGCGCAGCTCTCCCGCTCGCACCTGCGCGCGAGGGGGGTTAAGGCTGAAGTTGCTGGCGCGGTACTTGAAGACGTCCTCTTCGCCGTCGAATGGCACAGCTACGACGATCTTGGTCATGCGTTGCTGGAATGGGCGGCCGGAGAACACGCCCGGGACAGCCTGTACCTCCTCGGACACGGGAAGCTGCTCCGCCCGGTCACGCTGCAGGGCCGGGCAGACGACCGAGTACTCGGCCGCCAGGTAGTCGATGACATCGGCCTCCGCTGTCGCCAGCAGCTGATCGGGCTCCCAGTTGTCTACTGCCTGGCTGGCATCCCGCTTCCTGGCTTCCAGCACGCTCGCCAAGGCGTCCCTGGCGAAAAGCAGATCGTCGGTATTCACGACGACAGTCTGCCCTCGCTGCCGACCGCGCGCGGCCACGGTGACACGCAGGCAGCGCGAGGCGGCAGCGCCAGCGCCAGTCAGAGCTGGTTAGTGTCCTAGCGCGGACACTGAGTCCGGCGCGCTGGCGGCCCGGGGTGCTGGCAGCTGCAGCTGCGTGAGGCGTTCCATGCCGATCAGGCCGGCGTCGGCGGCGATCTGGCAGAGCCAGCGGGTCACCTGCCGGGCTCGGTCGCCGGGATCGGCCATGGTGAGGGCCGGGTCCGCCTGCAGGTGCGCGCCGTGCGAGCCGGAGGCGCCGGCTATCGGCGGCAGCGGCGGGAGGAACCCTGCGATCTCCTGCCCGCTGACCACGTGCAGGATCCGCGGCGGCGGCACCAGGATCGGGTCGACGTCCGCGAGATCGGCGAGTGCTGCCACGATCCTCGAGTCGGTCAGGGTGGCCATCATCGCGTCGAGCAGGGCAGCCCATTCGGCGGCCTCGAGGCGCCTGAGCGCGCCCGGCGGGGGCAGCGGCGGCGAGTCCGGCGTGTGCAGCCACGAGCTGAGCCTGCTGACGATCTCGATGGAGACGCTGAGCGCCTGGATGTGCGGGTGGCCGTACTGGCCCGGGGCGACGACGCTAATGGTCATCTGGAAGGGCGGGATCTCGCCGCTGGCGATCTGCCAGACCAGCGTCGCGGTGCCGGAGGTGTTCGGCCGGCCCCGGCGCTGGGTGTTGTAGAGCCCTGCGCTCATCAGGCCGGTTAGCGTGAACAGCGCGTTCGCGAGCAGTGATTTGTCCAGTGCCGCGGCCAGCTCGGCGACGGCCGCCTCGGAGAGGGGCCGGCCGGGGCAGGCTGGCCCGGGCGTCACGCTCAGGCCTGTCTTGAGGACCATGTCGATCGCGGGATCGGGCGTGCCGTCCGGGCCGGCCGGGACCTGCGGGGCGTCAATGCCCCAGTAACCCCGTTGTGCGATGCCTGCGGCGGGCTGCCCGGCGAACAGGGCGGCCATTTCCGCCCGGGTGGCCTGCCGGGTGCCTCCCGGGATCCGCACCGGGATCCAGAAGATGCCGTCGCCGCCCGGCCCGGTCCGCTGGACCATGACCGGCCGCGGGGCAAGCTCGGGCCTGATCCGGATCACCAGCACGTGCTTGCCCGGCTGGTCATCGCCGAGCGGCACCTCGAACATCTCCGGCAGCCAGTCCGCGGGATCCAGGCGGGTGGCCAGCATGTCCGCGACATGGGCGAGAGTCTCTGTCTTGACGCCGACGATCGTGCGGTCGGTGTCGGTGATGCCCACCAGCACCAGGCCCCCGTGAGCATTGGCCATCGAGGCCACGCACTCGGCGATCCTGGGGCCCGCCTTCTCCTTGAAGTCCATCGTCAGCGGCTCGGTGCCGGTGGTGGCCGCCAGCGAGGCGATCCGCTCGATGGTCACGTCAGCCTGCGCGCAGGCCAGCAGGGAATGCCAGGAAGTCATCAGGTCCTCGCAAGGTCAGGGCCGGGGCTGCCCGCTGCCGGGCTGGACCCCGGGCGACCGCACGACCTCGGCGTGGCTACGGCACTCGCCGGCGTGCCGCAGGGCAGGCGCGCCCGTGACAAGCCGGACCAGCCGGCCGGGCGGCAAGCCCGCCCGTCCGCTGGTCTCGGCAACGTCGAGCACCCGGTGCCCGCTGGCGCTGTCGCGCACAGCTCAATGTAGCCATTGCCGCCGGCAACTGGCGGCGGGACCGCCCCGGGCGGTCGGCGGCAGCGGGCGCGCGGCGGTATCAGGCATGCTGGGGCCTGAGCTGCGTGACGTTGCCGGGATGCCCGGTGCCGGGGTTCGCGGCGTGAAGCCGGGCTGAGAGCTCGTTGATGACTATTGCATAGAGGTCGTTGCGTTCCTGGAGCTCGCGGTTGCGGTCGCGGAGTCTGTGGTTGTCGGCCTGGAGGTCGGTGATCTGGGCTTCGAGGTGCTGGAAGGCCGGCGGCAGCTTGCTGGCCGCCCGGGCGCGGCGCTGGAAGTCGTCCCTGAGGTCGGTGTGCTTGTGTGTCAGGATCCAGCGCTTGACCCCCGCCTCGGCGGCGAGCTGGACGATGGTGAGCGAGCCGGTCGACCTGGCGGGCGTGCCGTCCAGGAGGCGGTCCGTGGCCGCGATGATCGCCGCTCGCTCAGCATGGTCATTGGGATAGCTCATGCGGGCCGGCCCTGTTCGTGGCTGCTGATGACTGCCTCCAGGCGGGTGAGCTCGGCTAGCTCGCGCTGGTGGCGGATAGCTGGTGCCAGCGGATCATTCGTGATCTCCCGCAGCCTGGTGATCTGCTGCCTGATCTCGGCGATGTCGGCGTCGGTCCGGGCGATGTTCGGGCACTGGGGGCGGCAGTCGCTGGTGTCGGGGGTGAAGCGCTTGCTGTCCTGGTCGGTCCGCATCCGGCAGAGGGGTGATCTCCACATCCCGGCGCCCAAGCCAGGGGGCAGTCGAACACGTACCGTGACACCGAACCCGCTTCCTTCTGTTCTTCTGGTCCCACCCCTCGTTCCGCCGCTACCTCACATCGAGATGCGAGCGCTACGCAGCCCCTGTCAGCTGTTGAGACACTGCACGACCGCCATCACGCGGCGATGGCGCTCGTCGTTCTCGGCTGGGAGGTCGAGCTTCATGAAGATGCTCGCCATGTGCTTTCCGAGGGCACGGGTCGTGACGACGAGGGCCTGAGCGATGGCGGCATTGGAGCGACCTTCGGCAATGAGGGAGAGCTGATTGACGTTCGGCGTTGCACGCCGAGTTCTCCCGCCGGCCCCTTCAGCGTGCGAGCAGGCGCTCGGCGCGACCACGCACCGTGTCCAGCGTGTCGATGGTCGTCTGCACCGCAGCCGGGTCGATACCGGCGGTCAGCGCCTCGGTGATCCCGGCGATCATTTCCCGGCAACGGTGCAGCTCATCGCGTCCTGTTCCCGTCGGCGAGCCGTCGGCCCCGAGCACGCCTGCGTCGACCAGCGCGGTCCGCACCGAGACGACTCCCTCGGCGGGCTGGCCGAGCGCTTCGGACACCGCTGCGTCGAGCTGTGCCGGATCGGCGGTGTGTCCTTGGACGTGAAGGTAGATCCACTCGTCGTAGCCGCCGATCGGGCTGCCGGCGAGGGCATCGATGAGCAGCCGGCGCAACGCGTTCTCGGTCGCGCCGATGACAGGAGAAAGTGGTCGAGCGGGCACGAAAGGCCTCCTTGGCTATCGTTGGTGCTACCAACATAGTGTCAGGAGGTTGGTCAAACCAACGATAATGAGGACCGTGAACTCTGGCGTCTCTTTGCGGCTGGCGAACCTGGCAACCTGGCAGCTCTCCCAAGCCTCTGCCCGCTCGCACCGGGTCCTGCACGAGCACCTGGCCGAGGAGGCGGCAAGCGGCTACGACTACCGCGTCCTCGCCGCGCTCGGAGACCTCGGGCCCGCCAGCCAGGCCGATCTCGGCCGAGCCGCAGTGCTCGACCGCCGAGACGTCACCCACACCGTACGCGACCTCCACGCACGGGAGCTGGTGACCCGCCGCGCTGACCCGAGCGACGGCCGCCAGATGCTCGTCGAGCTGACCGCGGCCGGAATCTCGATGCTCAGGCGGCTCGACCTCGTCCTCGACGAGGTCCAGGACGAGGTCCTCGCCACATTGACCCTCACCCAGCGCCGCACGCTGCTCGACCTGCTCCAGAGGCTCTCCTGAGCGCACATCACGGTGACAAGTCCGAGGCTCATACGCAGGCAGTGGACAACCTCGCCGCGGCAGCGAGCACGCTGCGAGACCAGTGTCGCTCAGTGAGTATGGAACGGCTGGCTCGATTCGCGTATCACGTGGGTTGTCCACGGTGACGTGGACCGAGCCACATACGAAGGGAGCCAGCGGTCATGATCAGTGTGCCCCATGAGGCGACCGTGTTGGGCCTGGACGTCCACAAGCTGACGATCTCCGCCGCGGTGCTCGAGCCGAACAGCGACAGCCCGGTCGTGGACAAGATCGCGACCGATCCTGAGTCCGTGCGGCGCCTCGTCGGTCGCTTCGCGGAGCCTCGCCGCCTCGTCGCCTGCTACGAGGCCGGACCGACCGGCTACGAGCTCGCCCGCCAGCTCCGCACCCTCGGTGTCTGCTGCGAGGTCATCGCCCCCTCGCTCATCCCCGTCGCACCGGGCGACAAGGTGAAGACCGACAGGCGCGACGCGAGGCGTCTCGCGCTGTTGCTCCGGGCGGGCCAGCTCACCGCGGTGCGGGTGCCGGCACCGGCCGAGGAGGCGGTGCGCGACCTGTGCCGAGCCCGGGCCGACATGGTCCTCGACCGCACGAGGGCGCGCCACCGCCTCGGCAAGTTCCTGCTCCGCCACGGGCGGGTGTGGCGCGAGGGGTCGAACTGGACCGCGAAGCACGAGAGCTGGATCGCCATCCAGGCCTTCGACGAGCCGGCCCTGCAGGTGACGCTCGCCCACTACCGGGCGACGCTTCGCGCCCAAGAGGCCGCGGTCGACGCCGTCGAGGCCGACCTTTCGGGCCTGCTCCACGCCGAGCCGTTCGCCGACGCCGTGCGACGCCTTGCCGCCTACCGCGGCGTGACCGAGCTTGGGGCGCTGCATCTCGCCGCCGAGGTCGGGGACTGGAGACGGTTCCCGGCCGCCGCGATGTTCGCCGGCTTCTGCGGCCTCGTCCCCTCCGAGCGCTCCTCGGGCGAGCGGACCTTCCGGGGCGGGATCATCCACGCGGGCAACACCCACCTGCGCACCCAGCTCGTGGAGGCCGCCTGGTCCTACCAGCACCAGGCCCGCGTCGGTGCCGTGCTCGCCCGGCGCCAGGAGGGCCTCGACCCCAAGGTCGTCGCCCGCGCCTGGTCGGCCCAGCTGCGCCTGTGCGGGCGCTTCCGGCGCCTCGACGCCCGCAAGACCAACCGCAAGACCGTCGTCACCGCGATCGCGAGGAAGCTCGCCGGCTTCTGCTGGGCGGAGATGAACGCGGCCTGAGGTGACCGGCACGCACATCTCGTCTCGCGCCCGGGGTGTGGCGTGAGCGAGGCCTCCACGGTGCGCCGGGGCACCGCCGCAGCAGGACCGACCCCCGTTTCGACTGTGACCCGGCGACGGTCGTGGCAGGAGAGGCCGAGCCTCCGCCGCCGCAGGCAGTGAGGAGCAACCCGGCCAGGGCGCAACACCCGAGGCCGACGGCCAGGCGCCGACGCGAGGCCCGAGGCGCTCCCGGGGCACCATCTACCTGTCCGACCACCGCAGGCGGTCGAGGACAGCGCGGTGCTACCCCCGTCGTCGACCTGTCCTGACCGGTTCGGTCTTCTTCATGTGATCGCCTTCACGTTCGCTGCTGGGTCCTCGAAAGCGAAGCTGGTGCCACCGCCGATCGACGGAGACGACCCGAGGCATGTCGCCGGGGAGGACCTCTGCGGCGCACGGAGACACCGGCCCAGTATCCAAGGTAAACCTCGATCTGATGCCGGCGCCTGGTGGTGTCACTGCTAGTAGTCGGACTACCAGGCGGGCGGTAGGCTCTTTGCATGCGGACCGCGGTGTCCGACCCCGTAGCAGCCCGGCGGGCCGAGCCCGCCAGCTTCCTCCGCGTGCGCCGCGCCGACGTCCACCCTGAAGACCTCGGCCTGGACCCCTTTCCCGGGCGGCGCAACACCCCAGGATTACGCCGGGAGGATGTCGCCTCGGCCGCCGGGGTGAGCATGACGTGGTACACGTGGCTCGAACAAGGCCGCCCCGCAGATCCGAGCCCCGAGGTCATCGACGCCGTCGCCCGGGCGCTTTGCCTTGATGCCGAGTCACACCGCCACCTTCGACGACTGGCCGGCCTCGCTGCTCCCGAGCACGACCGGATGCCCGACGACGTCGGCCCACAGCTCGCCCGCCTGCTCGACACCATCGAGCCCACCCCCGCCTGCCTGCTCGGCCTGCGCTTCGACTTCCTCGCCTGGAACCGTCCCTTCGACCGGATCTGGCAGCCAGGCTCGCTTCCCGCTGGCCGGCGCAACCTCATGTGGCTCTACTTCGCCAAGGGCACCACCGCTGCCATGAGCCTCGGCTGGGAAGAGCGTGGGCGCCACCTCCTCGGCCAGTTCCACGCGGCCGCCGCCCAGCACCCCGGCGACGAGCGCTTCTCCGAGCTCATCGACGCCCTCCAAGAAGAGAGCAAGCAGTTCCGGGTCTGGTGGCCGCAGAACCGGGTCGAGCAAGCTCTCACCGGGCAGATCGCCATCCGCCGCGCGCCCGCCGGCATCATCCGGCTCGACGTCACCGAGCTGAAGGTCGCCTCGGACCCCTCGCTCACCCTGTGCATCCAGGTACCGTCACGACCCTCGGACCGCGAGAAGCTGGCCCGGATCATCTGATGGCCGATCGGCATCGATGCAAGCTGGCGTCTCGGCACTGCAACAACGCAGGGTCCTGTCCGATCGAGAGCGTGCTGCGGCACGGTGCACAGCACTGCGCGGCCTACTGCCACGATCCCGGTCAGGGCGAATCCGGCATCGGGGCATGAAGCCCGACGATCGCGCCAGATCCTCGAGATAGCCCATCCTGTCGAGGATCGCTGCTTCCACGGCGCCCGACCCCGCAGAGCGACCTGCTGCGGTTCATTGGGCTACTCGTCAGTGCAGACAGCGGCAGCGATCCTGCGGACCCGCTCGGGGTCGGCGATCGCGTCGATCTCGGCGATCCTGGCGTCGGTGATGGCGAAGCCCATCACGGTCGTGGGTCGACCGTTCACCGTCACGACCACCCCGGCTGCTCCGTTCACCAGTGCCGGACGCAGGCGAGTGGCTGGACGCGAGAGGAACGAGGCCAAGCCCCTGGCGGTCTGGGTGGCTACGGCCGATGCGCCACGGATCACCATGGAGGCATGCGGGTGCCGGGCGCCCGCGTCGATCCGCAGCACGACGTCGGGGTGGAGCACGGCGACGAGGGCGTCGAAGCTCCCTCCTCGCGCGGCGGTGAAGAACGCGTCCACCACCTCTCGTTGGCGAGCGACATCGAGGTGCGGCGCCGCTACCTCGGCGCCCTTCACCCGGCGTCGTGCCCTACTGGCGAGCTGGCGCGCCGCCGCGGGGGTGCGACCGACCATGGGGGCGATCTCTTCGAACGGAAGGTCGAACATGTCGTGGAGCACGAACGCCAGCCGCTCCGCCGGGGAAAGGGTATCGAGGACGACGAGGAGCGCGAGGCCGACCGAGTCGGCCAGCAGCGCCTCATCCTCCGGGTCGAGGTCCCCGCCTGGGCTGACGACCGGATCGGGGACATGGACGCCGAGGGATTGCTCGGCGCGGGTGTTACGCGACCGCAGCATGTTCAAGCACACCCGGGCGACGACCGTCGTCAACCACCCGCCGAGGTTCTCGACCTCGTCCGCCCCAACCCGACTTACCCGCACCCAGGCGTCCTGGACCGCGTCGTCGGCCTCGGTGAGCGAACCGAGCATCCGGTAGGCGACGGCCCGCAGGCGAGCCCGGTGCTCCTCGAAGCGGTCTGCCAGCCAGTCGTGCTCGTCCATCGGTCACATCCTCGCGGTCCCAGGTGTCAATACCAATGACCCGTCGGACGCGTCCGGTGTGACGCGCAAACCCGGGACCCAGGAAGGAGGACCCGATGCGAGTCTTGGTCGTCGGGGCGAGCGGTGCGATCGGTATCCGGCTCGTGCCCCGGTTGATCGACCAGGGCCACGAGGTGACCGGAACCTTCCGGTCGTCGCCCGAGAAGGCAGAACTCCTCCGGGCGCTCGGGGCCGAGGCGATCCCGCTCGACCTGCTCGACGCGCCAGCGGTGCGAAAAGCCGTGCTCGACGCCGAGCCCGAGGCGATCGTCCACGAGGCGACGGCGCTCGCCGATGGCGGGTTCTCGAGGAAGCTCGACCGTACCTTCGCCCAGACCAACCGGCTCCGGACCGAGGGCACCGACACCCTCCTCGCCGCGGCACGCGAGGCGGGCGTGCACCGCTTCGTCGCCCAGAGCTTCGCCCCCTACCGCTACGCCCGGGAGGGTGGGATGGTCAAGACCGAAGACGACCCGCTCGACCCCACCCCGGCCGCGGGAGCACGAGAGACGAACGCCGCGATGGCCTACCTCGACCAGGCAGTCATCGACGCTGGCGGGATCGCGCTCGTTGACGCTTCGACCCAGGCGCGGAGAGCATCCAGGGATGACCCTCTCGTTCCTCTACCGGGCGTTCCGCCGTGCCCTCCAGGTCATCCGGCTCATCGGTCGCAGTGACACTGATCTCGCCATCGAGGTCGTCATGCTGCGCCACGAGGTGGCAGTCCTCCGGCGCCAGGTCCACCGACCGGCGCTGGAACCGGCAGATAGGGCGGTGCTGGCGGGACTCGCACGACTGCTCACCCGCCGACGACGCGGGCGACCTGGGGCTACCGCCGCATCCAGGGCGAGCTCACCACCATGGGCATCGTCATGGCCCCCTCGAGCGTCTGGGCGATCCTGAAGCGCCACGGCGTCGAACCGTCGCCACGGCGATCGGGGCCGACCTGGGCGGAGTTCCTCGCCGCGCAAGCGAAGGGATTGATGGCGTGCGACTTCTTCCATGTCGACACGGTCCTTCTCCGCAGGCTCTACGTCCTCGTGTTCAGAAGGCTCGCAACCTCTCGATGGAACTCACCGAGCAAGCGAACGATTCAAAGTTCGTCATCCGCGATCGCGACACCAAGTTCACCGCCACCTTCGACGCCGTCTTCGCCAGCGACGACACCAAGATCATCAAGACCCCGGCCCAGGCTCCCCGGGCCAACGCCATCTGCGAGCGCGTGATCGGCACCTTGCGGCGCGAATGCCTCGGCCGCCGTCACCTCGAAGCCGTGCTGGCCGAGTACGTCGAGCACTACAACGCCCACCGCTCTTTGGACCAGCGTGCGCCGTCCGCGCTCGACTCGCCTCCGGCGCCGATCGAGGACATCGACCCCGCCAGGGTGCAAAGAACCGACCGTCTGGGCGGCCTCATCCACGAGTACCGGATGGCCGCCTGAACTGGGCGGATGGGTTCTCGGCACCCACAGGTTGAGTTGGCTATTCGCCTTGGCGGCCGGTGTCTTGGTCCTCTCTGCCTTGCTCGGCGGAGAGGAGCAGCGGCCTCCGATGCGCGACTACGTGCGACGTGCTCACCGCCTGGTCGGCGCCGAGCGGGCGTGGTGACGCTCTTGACGCCTACCGGCTGGTCCTCGGCCAGTCGCTCTCGCTGTTGAACTCTTGACGCTTGCGCTTGCGGCGGTCTCGCACAATGTAGATGGGGATGGCGATGATCGCGGCAAGTATGAGTATCGGCACGATGATCCACGGGCCGATGTGGAAGTGCCTGGTGTTGCTGGCCGTGGTTGCCAGCAAAGTGGCGGCGAGCAGTATCTGATGGTGCATGGTGGTCGTCTCCCTTCATGTGGTGGTTCGCGTTGGGAGCGCTTTGTGCGGGCGAAGTCGGCGGAGGTGTGGGTCAGGTGGTGTCGCAGCTGTTAGGTCACGTCCTTTCGCAGCGTCGTGCGGACAGTGATCACGTCGAGCAGCGCTGCGACGCCGAGCACCAGGGCTGCCGCTGCGGCGAAGGGGAGCGGGCTTCCGCCCGACACACCGTGGGCGGGACCGAAGGCTGCCCCTCCGAGCTTGATGCCGGCCAACGTCGTGGCCGCGGTGTAGGGAAGGTAGGGGCGAACCGAGGTGAAGAGGCCGCCGATGATCGACTCGATGACGAGCGCCCACACGAAGACGCCGATGACGCCCGCCAGTTGGGAGCGGAGCAACGAGCCGATCCCGACCCCGATTGCCCCGAAGAGCGCCGCACCTACGGCAGCGCCGGCTATGTGGGCTACGAGGGTGCCGGTGCCGAGGGTCACGTGGTAGCCGTGTCCGGCCACGAAGATGAGCCCGACCGCGGTCGCGATCAGGGCGGAGACGAGACCGAAGATCGCCCCTGCCCCGGCCGCGGCCAGCGCCTTGGCGACGAGCACCCGCCGTCGGTCCGGAGTGGCGAGGTAGGTGAGCGTGGCCGTGTAGTGGCGGAACTCGCCGCTGGCGACGATCACCCCCAACACGGCGGCGAAGATCATCGACCAGCCGGTCACGGTCGTCACCGTTCCGAGCCCCGACGCGGTGAAGAGGGGGGCGACGCCGTTCTTGCCGTTGCCGGCCCGCGACGCCTCGAGGGAGGCGAACAAGGCGGTTAGCGCGGCCGAGGTGGCCAGCAGGCCGAAGCCCGTGCGCACGGTGCGCAGCTTGAGCCATTCGATGCGGGCCAGGCGGATCATCGTGGGGTCTCCTTTGCGGTCGCGGCGGCGGTCAGCTGGAAGAAGACCTCCTCCAGGCCAACTCCGTCGGTGGTGGTCTCGAAGATCGGTATGGCCTGCTCGGCGGCGAGGAGGCCGACCTGCTCGGCGCTGGCCCCGCTCACCTCGACCCGGTCGGGCGCCACGAGAACTGCCGTTGCTCCTTGAGAGGCGAGCAGGCTTTGGAGCCGCTCGGCCATCGGCGTGCGGATACGTACCTTGTGCTGGGCCCGGGTCGTGAGCTCGTCCAGGGTGGACTGGGCGACGAGGTGGCCGGAGCTCAAGATGACCACGCTGTCCACGGTGTGGGCGACCTCGGCCAGGATGTGGCTGGAGACGAGCACGGTGCGCCCTTCGCCCGCCAGGCCATGGAGCAGGTCTCGCAACCAGCGGACGCCCTCGGGGTCGAGGCCGTTGGCTGGCTCGTCGAGGATCAGGATCTCCGGGTCGCACAGCAGCGCCGTGGCGAGCCCGAGGCGCTGGCGCATCCCGAGGGAGAACTCGCCCACCCGCCGGCGCGCGGCGCTGGTGAGACCGACGAGGTCGAGGACCTCGTCGACCCGGGTGGAGGGCACCTGCCCGGCCAGGGCGTGGATCCGCAGGTGGTTGCGGGCCGTGCGTCCCGGATAGGCGCTGGAGGCTTCGAGCACCGCGCCCACCCGGTGAAGCGGGTCGGGCAGCTCCTGGTAGGGGCGACCGCAGATGGTCGCGGAGCCTTCGGTTGGCTCCACGAGACCCAAGAGCATGCGCAGAGTGGTGGTCTTGCCGGCCCCGTTGGGGCCCAGGAAGCCGACCACCATGCCGGCGTCGACCTCGAAGCTGAGATGGTCGACGGCGGTGAGCGCTCCGAAGCGTTTGGTGAGGTCGTGGACTTCGATCACTGCCATTGGCGGTCTCTTCTCCTCCAGCGGGCGTCTGGGGTGTTGCCTACAGACATGGTCGGCGCAGGGTTCGGCCGTGTCGTCAGCGGGGAGACGAATTCGCCGTCAGCGTGGGGCCGACGTCGAGCCAGCAACGGGTAGTCCCTGGTGGTACGGGAGCGAGCGGAACTATCACGGGCGGTGTAGGCCACGATCAGCCTGGTGACGATGCGCTCGGCGCCCACCGGGCGTACCGTCGAGGACGGTGAGAGCGATATCCGCCCAGGCTGAGGCCCTTCGGGCACGCCCAGAGGCCCGACGGTGGCTGATCGACGGCGCCGTGGCCGTAGCAGTCGCGTCGGCCCAGGTGGGGCTGGCCTTCGCCCAGGTCGCCCACCGTGGGGGCGTGGTGACTCCGGGCGAGGTGGCGCTCCTCGCCGCCGGGGGCCTGGTGCTGGCCGCTCGGCGACGGTTCCCAGTCGCGGTCATGGTCGCGGCCTACGCCCTCACCCTGTCGTTCCAGGCGACCCAGCACTTCGGCAACCGCGGAGGCCCAGCATGGCTGGCGGTCATCGTGGCGTTCGCGACGGCGATCTACCTGCGCCGCCGAGTGGCCGCGCTTGTCTTCCTGGTCGTCTGCTATGTGGTGTCACTGTGGGGTCCCGCGGTGCTGGGAGAGGGCCACGCCCCCTCCGCCGTCTTCGCCCTGAGCTTGGGTGCCGGACTGGCCGCGCTCCTTGGTGGCGCCGAGCTGGTCCGGCTGCAACGCCAACGGTCAGTGGCACTCGCCCAAAGACGACAAGAAGCAGACCTCCGCCAAGCGAGCGAGGAGCGCCTTCGCATCGCTCGGGATCTCCACGACATCGTCGCCCACAACATCTCGGTCATCAACGTGCAGGCCAACACCGCCCTGCACCTCATGGACCGACAGCCCGAACGAGCCTGGGCGGCGCTCAGCACCATCAACGAGGTGAGCAAGCAGGCCCTCGTCGAGCTGCGCTCGGTGCTGGGGGTGCTGCGCGACATCGACCAAGAGGCGCCGCGTGCACCGGCGCCTGGCCTGGCCCAGCTTGGTGCCCTGCTGGAGCGCAGCCGGGCTGCGGGCTTGGCGGTCGAGGTGGCCGAGGAAGGTGAGCGGCGCCGGCTCCCGGCCGATGTGGACGTCACCGCCTACCGAATCGTGCAGGAGTCCCTCACCAACAGCACTCGCCACTCGGGTGGCGGCCGGGCGACCGTGCGCCTCACCTATGGCCAGACCGATATCGTCGTCGCGGTGGACGACGACGGCCCTGGCGTCCGTGCCGGCCGGACCAACGGGACCGGCAAGGGCATCACCGGGATGACTGAGCGGGCCGAAGCCGTCGGCGGGACCCTGCAGGCCGGACCCCGCCCAGGCGGTGGGTTCTCGGTGCGGGTCCGCCTTCCCCTCAACGGACGAACCCGTTGATCCGGGTGGCACTGGCCGATGACCAGGCCCTCGTGCGCGCCGGCTTCGTGGCCCTGCTCGACGCCGAAGACGACATCGAGGTGGTGGGCGAAGCCGCCGACGGCGAAGAAGCCGTCCGCTTGGCCCGGCGCACCCGGCCCGACGTCATGCTCATGGACATCCGCATGCCCGGACTCGACGGCATCGGAGCCACCAAGCAGATCGCCACCGACCCCGCTCTGGCATCAGTGCACGTGGTCATCTTGACCACCTTCGAGCTCGACGAGTACGTCTTCGAAGGCCTCCGCGCCGGCGCCGCCGGCTTCCTCGTCAAAGACACCGACGCGCCCGAGCTTCTCCGTGCCGTCCGGGTGGTCGCCGGTGGAGACGCGCTCCTATCTCCCACCATCACCCGACGGTTGATCGCCGAGTTCGCCACCCGAAGCCGGGCCACCCGCCGCACCCCCGCCGCCGACACCCTCACCGCCCGGGAGCGAGAGGTCGTGACCCTGATCGCGGCGGGACTGTCCAACGACGAGATCGCCGACAAGCTCTACATGAGCGTCTCCACCGCCAAGACCCACGCGACGCGGGCCATGACCAAGCTCGGCGCCCGTGACCGCAGCCAACTCGTCGTCTTCGCCTACGAATCCGGCCTGGCCCGGCCCGGATGGGCTGAATGAAGCCCAGGGGAAACACCCGGTTATCACTGGGGCGCACCCGTAAAGCTTCACACCTACGCGGCGGAGACGGATCGGGCTCATTAGGCCACGTGGTATCGACACGCAGGAGTTGAGTAGGACCCCACAAATAGTCCCCTTAAACGACAAGCCGCCAACCTAAAACTGCTGGTCAGCGGCCTGTGCATACGCAAGAAGGCGCGGAAAACGCCCGTACTTGGTGACGGGGTTCACGACCATCGTGCGACCTTCGGGTCATAGTCCCTACGAAGGCGCTGGTCAGGGTGCGGTGCATATTGCACTGCATAGGGCAGGCGCCAACTCAACCCCGGCCGACGCTAGCGTCGGGCCGCGAGGAACTATTGCCCAGGCCGACCTTCGGGTTGGCAAGTCTCCATGAAACCTCCCCTGCCGGCGTGTCCTGGGGTGGCCAGGCAGGCGGATCAAAGATCCGGCAACGCCGGGAGCGGCAGGGATCTCGGCGGGACGGGCACTGACACCACGATCGAGGTGGTCGTGTTGCCATAGGCCAGGAAGCGATCGAGCGACGCCTCGAGCTCTTGGATCGAGGGCGCATGGACTTTGGCGATGAAACAGTCCTCGCCCGTGATCCGGCACCGTCGCCGGCTGCGCCGGCGATGTCCGCACGATCTGCGCTGAGCTCGGCGTCGACCGGCTGGCCACGTGGGGCATCTCAGGCGGCGGCCCGCACGTGCTCGCGTGCGCTGCCCTGCTCCCGGACCTGGTGACCGCCGCCGCATCGCTCGCCTCGCTCGCGCCGTATGGCGCTGACGGCCTTGACTATTTCGGCGGCATGGGCCAGGGCAACGTGGATTACTTCCGCCTGTTCCTCACCGACGAGGCTGCGGCCAGGGCACAGACGGACG
>Ga0307375_10003129_pt1 | contig 16462 bp, 38 predicted proteins | sample TR1MG_FD_202531 | JGI IMG/M metagenome (GOLD analysis project Ga0307375, IMG submission 202531) | Soil microbial communities from Risofladan, Vaasa, Finland - TR-1 | ecosystem: Environmental > Terrestrial > Soil > Coastal area > Acid sulfate soil | place: Finland: Risofladan, Vaasa | collected... | reverse complement strand
CGACGTAGCTCAGCCCGGAAGAGCAAAAGTCTCATACGCTTTAAGTCGCTGGTTCAAATCCAGCCGTCGTCACCATTAATTTTTTGAGAGGGGTAATCATGACCGCTTGTAAAGATGATGTTGACTACATTTGTAGCGATTGTGTAGACGCATGGGAACTATCTAGGAATTATAGTTGTAATGAATCTCCCAAGCCAGTTAGTACAATGGACGAAGTTAAGGTTGGTAATTGTGTTGAAGCTAATCAAGGCGGAGAAAGATTTTGGATGAAAGTTTTAGCTGTTTGCACCTGCTATTTAATTGGCGAAGTTACAAGCGATCAAGTATTCCCTCATCCATTTCAAAAGGGTGACACCCTTAGAATAGAGATATATCAAATTTATAATGTTGACCGTACAAGTCCTGGTTGTATAGCGACTGAATAATTTTGATTCATTATAATGGACCAGAAACAAACCTCACCAACCAGTTTGATTCATTATAATGAATAATTTTAATTTTGGTGAGTTGACCGAGTCCGGCTGATGGTAACGCACTGCTAACGCGTCGAGGGTCAAACCTCCATAGGTTCGAATCCTATACTCACCGCCAACTTTTGTGAAAGGAGTCTCAAATAGTGGAAATAATAACAATGGGCAATTGGTTCGATGAAATGCTGGGTGATATTAAATATGACCCAGATAGTCAAGCAGGTAAGTTGTATCCGTTCTTTTGTAGAGTTGGCTGTATTAAAAGAAGACCAGCGAGACATGAGTTTTTCAGCATGTTTTTAAATGTTGGTGAAGGATTGATTGATCTCGTTCTGAACCATAAAAAACTAGGTACGTCACATCTTTCATTTGTATTTCCAGAAAGATGGATGGGGCAAGCTGAGAGACAAGCATTTACACATTGTCTTGCCAAGCATCCTGAAGTTAAAGGAGTAAAACAACTTGATATGATAACTTCAGATCCTTTGTTGGTCGGAAGTTTTATGCGTGAACAGGTCAGAATAATAACCTGGCCAGAAGACGAAGGGTTATATGATGGATCACAAAACTTATGAATGCCGTGAGTGTAAAAAACAATTCAATACTGCTCAAATGGAATTTGAAAAAGTTCCTGAAAATATGAGCTTTTCTATATTAGGAGATCAGGATGAAATTCCAAAATGCCCACATTGTGGGATCTTGGAGTTTTTTGGTTTCAAAATTATTGATATTGCATATTGAAAGGATTATGTTATGAATGAATTTTTAGATGCGCAACAGGCGCACAACAAGAATCCAAATACTTTTTGGATTCCGAGTCAAGAAGAAATTAATAATCTTCGCGTTAGAAATTATGTAAAAATCTGTGAAAATAAGGAAAGATTCTGGGTTGAGTTGACATTAGTTGACCTCGATGGAGACAAACTGGTAGGTCGTGTTGATAACGATCTTGTTCACTCTCATTCATTCAAATATAATGATATAATCAAATTTGAGAAAAAGAATGTGATGGGAATTATGACCGCACCTCCAGAGGATGAACTATAATGTATAAAATTGAAATTGAATGGGGGTTTAGAAGTCCCACATTGAGAGTTTTAACTGGTGAAGTCAGGATAGGAAATATTGAGATGGGAAAACTTAAAAGAGATCCAGAATTTCCCCCATTTTCAGTAAGAAAAGACCATCGTAGCAGAGGTTATACAAATTGCCCAGCAATATTAAACAGATGTCAACCTCTGGTTGATCTAATGGTTGATTCATATTATTCTGGTATGATTATGTCGGATACTTCATATAATTGGTTTCTGAATTCTTCAAGAAAAAACAACGAAGTATTTTTAACTATGCTTGATTGAGGTGAAAAATGTCATTAGAAGAGGAAGCTATAAGCTTGATAGGCGAAATCATAAACAATACAAGATTGCCAGTTGAAAAAATAAAATCTTTTCGTATCAGTTGGGAATATGTTGATGGGTATTATCTTCCCAATGCTGATTTTTCATTCTATGAAACTATAGAAGAGAAAAAAAATGCAGATACTAAATCCTTGTAGAAAATGTATTGTTAGAGCGATATGTAGAATAAGATGTCCTGCTAGACAGGACTTTTGGGATACCAGAGAAAAGACTATTACTTTCATTTGTAAATCATCAGTTACTTGTGCTTTATTAGTTTTACTTTTCATTGGTTTTTATAAATTTTAGGAGGGATGGCGAGTGGTAGCAAGCGGTCTTGAAAACCGTCGCGGGTTAAACCGTTGCAGGTTCGAATCCTGTTCCCTCCGCCACTTTTTATGAAAGGCAAGAAATGCTAAATGATATACTTCTAATCGTCTGGATACATTTCATTGCTGATTTTGTTTTACAATCACAATGGATGGGTGTAAATAAAAGTAAAGATTCTTTGATTCTTGGTTTACATTCTTTAATATACACGATACCATTTTTATTCATAGAGTATTATCTTCTGATTGGGTATTTTGCTATTATAAATGGAGTGATGCATTTTGTAGTAGATTTTTTAACATCAAGATGCACTTCTAAACTATATGAGAAAAAAGAATATCATTGGTTCTTTGTTGTCATTGGTTTAGACCAAGCAATACATATGACCATTTTATTTTTAACATATAAATTTCTTCCGAAAGGATAACTGTGAAATGAGTGAATCATATTCTCTAGTTTTTGCAGTTCCGAAACACTATAAGTTAAATGAGGATCATTTCAGAAAAAAATATAAGCAATACCATACACAGTACAATCATACCTTTTTTATGAAAGTATTTCAAAGTGGCTGCAAGACTGTAGAAGGTTTAGTAGGAGGTGGTGGATTTGTGCATTGTCAAGATGCTGAATATTGGGAAATGTGGGAACCATTAATAGAAGTTTTAAGAGATGATTTGGTTTTAATTTCTGAATTTACAAATAATTGTGCTACAGGTGCACATACCATTGAATCCATCTCCCAAGATACTCTTGAAAAGGCATTTATATCAACGATTGATATATTTGAAGTTTTTAAACGAATTAATAAACCTTGAAAGGATGTTACTATGACTATGGGATTCGAAGTATATACCAAAATGCCAACTCCATTTGCTTTAGGTGGTATCCATATCTTTATAAAAACAGAGGTTGAGGAATATCAACGAATTGATATAGGGTCTGGTTACTTTGGAATTCTTTTCCAGAATCCCATTACTAAAAGTTGGCATATAGCACTAGAGGATTGTGGTGCTCTAATTGGAACTCAAAAATCAAGAGCTAAACTTATTTCAACAGTTAAAGAAGATGTTTCAACCGGAACACCTGAGATTTTTGAGCAACAAATTACAATGGGAAAGAAACAGATGTCTCAAGCGAAATTCATGGAAAGAGACGAATGGTTCAGTAAATTTTCGGGGAGATAGCTCAGTGAAGAATCAGATGCCCAAAGAGTTGCAGATGAATATAATCTATTTGGGATGTTTGGAAGGGTAGGACTTGGAAACACGTGGAACTCTAGCTGATGGGGTCATAGCGCCCGGCTGAAGCCCGGGAGAATCCCGTTCGACTCGGGAGGGTTCCACCAATATTTTATGGGTGACCTCCACAACACTACATATTGCTTATGGAATATGTAGTATTGTGGCCGGAGGCATAATGGTACGCCGCCAGGTTGTGGCCCTGGTGCAAGTCGGTTCAATTCCGACCGGTCACCCCATTAAAAAGAAAAAACAAAGGAAAATAAAATGGACGATCAAATTTATGAGTTATTAGAAAAGCTTCCCAGAAAAAATCTGATTCATTTAATGTGGGGAGCATTGGAAATTATGCAAGGTTATAACGGAAGAACTAGACAAGGGTGTATTCTTGAAGCAATGGGAGCTGATGTTAAGAATAATGATCGGGGAACACTTTCATATAAAATCCCAAATACTTTAAAAGAGATAAAAGAAAACACCGAAAATATGGGATTATAAGGGCGCGTGAAGGCGAGAGGCTAGCCGTCATCCTTACAAGGTGAAGTACGTAGGTTCGACTCCTACCGCGCCTACCAACTTAAAACATAAGGAGGGACCAATCTTATGGGGAAGCAAAACGAAGTATAAACCGTAGATTCCATATAGTTGAATATGGAAAATATTATACAGTTAAAAAAAGATGGGGACCTTTTTGGTTCTATGTAAGAAATGGAGTAAGAAAACGAATATTTACTGAATTTGGAGATGTAATTAAATATGTAAATAAAAGAAGGTGAATATGGTTAACCCATTTTTAGAAGCATTATATAAAAAATTTACATATGAATGTAATGGAAAAACTATTACTTTAACAAATGAAGAAACTTCACATGAAAACGGAAAATATTTTTGTGTTATCTGTGATAAGTGTTGTAACATTCCAGTTCTTCATTTATTAAGGGAAAAATAATATCCGGGCGCACAAGTCAAGTGGTGAGACTAGCTGACTGTAAATCAGTAGCGAGAGCTGTGGCGGTTCAACTCCGTCCGCCCGGACCAATTTAGGAGAACATATGGACTGGATAAAAATTGAGGATCAAGTCCCGGAAGATGGACAAGTAGTATTAACATATTTTAAAGATCTTAATAACAAGATTGAGATTGCTACATATAAAAATCTAGTTGGAACTGAGGATGAAATATTCGGTCATAATATGTTTCATAATAGAAATGGATGGTTGACTGATGATGTTACAGATTGGATGCCATTACCAAACCCTCCAAAAGATTAAACTTGTGCGAGGAACCTAATGGGGGATGGTGGTTGTTTTTCGAGCGGTGTGTTAAACACTGCTGGCTGAAAGACGTAGAACAAAACCAGAGTAGTTGGGGACGCCTGGCTAATCAAATCGGTCACACCCGCAAACTGATGTTTCATTTGCAAAATGTTACATAAACTGTTAGCTTCTGCAAGTGAAACATCAATTCATTGAAAGGAAATCAATGGAAGACCCATATTTATTTGAGGAAATAGTCGTAAAAAAACGAAAGTATAATCCCAACTATGGAGATAAACGTATTTGTAAATGTGGTCATCCATATGACAGACATTTTGATTCGCACCCATCAGTTTTTACCCGTGAAACTATGACACCTGTTGGTTGCAAATACTGTGATTGTTATGTCTTTATGCAGAAGGGTGAAGAAAATGCAGAACCCATGTGATAAATGTATTGTAAAAATCAATTGCACTCAAATATGTTGGGAAAAGACAAACAATCAAACTTTGCTTAAAAATGCTATGAATCAGGTAACAATTCGTATAGGACATAAACAAAGAATTAACCATAACTACTTTGATACATTTCATAAATATAATAGATTATATAATGAGTGCATAATTGATATGGAATCTATACGACACAGAGCAAAAGAAGCTAAGGGTTAAATTTCCTAAAAGTTAGAACATATATCAAATCCATTAATATAAGGAGATAATAAATGGAAGATAAAACTAAGGATGAGGGAACCATAGACGAGGTCGACATTCATAAGGTAGAAATTGAATGTGGCTGCTGTCAAGGCGGCTCCTGCGGGTGGAATCCCACCGCACGTCCCCAAGAGGAAGAAAAGGGGTAGGTAAAAACTCCCCCATAGGGTCATGCTAGAGGCCCTCCATGTTAGTTTGAAGCAACATTTAATCGTTTAATGTTAACTCAAACTAACAGGAGGATACTAGAATGACTTTCAAAGAGTTAAAAAATAAAATCAAAGAAGAACAGAAAATTATAGCACAATCAATTAAACTTGGAAAACCTTTAAGGAAACCAAAAATTTATAATCAAGCAGATAGTGGTTTAAAAGCTATCTATGATGATCTATTTTGGAATAGAATTAATTATAGACATACGCACATTGCTTACTGTCAATTTTTCAACAATACTCCCTATGCATTAATCGAGCAACCCAGAGATGAGAACAAACCAACTTCTCATAAGCTCGATTCTCTTAAGAAAAAATGGGGAGCAGAGATTGATGAAGAAATTATACGTAATTGCGCGTAAGGATTTAACTCCTTCTCAACGGGCCGTGCAGGCAGGACATGCTGTGGCAGAGTTCTTACTACGCGGCCCGAATTTCCGTTGGAATAATGGGACTTTAATCTATCTGGGAGTAAAGGATCTCAAACAACTGGAAAATATAAAACGCAAACTGGATTTTACTGGAGTTACGTATGTAGAATTTCGTGAACCTGATATAGGAAACGAAATCACAGCAATTGCAACTGAAGAACAATCAAAAATATTTGAAAGGTTGAAGCTACTATGAATCCAAAAGATAAACTGAAAGAAGGGGACTTTTTAACATTATTAGAAAAATTTACAGATGAAGAATTGGAAGAAGAAATAGAACGAAGAAAATCTCCACCATGGCCCGTTGCATCAGAACATGTCAATATATCAAATATTAGAGACCAGGCAGCACAATATCTTAACTTTATTTATAAAACTGGACGTCCTCCGAAAGATGGAGAGCATTTTATGTTTGAATCTGTTATGACTACATTTTATGGGAATGATGTTTGGACGTGGATAAATAAACATAATAAAGGATAAATCCATTATATTGTTAACCGATAAAAGGATGGGGCCAGTAGCTTAGGGGCAGAGCAGGTGACTCTAAATCTCCGGTCGTGGGTTCGATTCCCATCTGGCCCTCCAAAAAGGAGTGATCTATGATCAAGAAAGTACTCAGATATTTAATTGAATCATTTGGGGTTGATTTTAATGAGGAAAAACCAATGAATGAAATACATAAAAAGCTAGCAGAGGAAATATATGCAATAGCATCAATGACGTTAGCTGAAAGTGGAAGTTTTTATCCAATATTTTTCCTTATTAAAGACAATCTGTATATGCCAGTCCTATTGGATCACGAAGGTTCACCAGTAGAAACAGTAACATACGCCAGAATTGCAAATATTGCTGCAGATGATCAAGATTCTGATGCAGCAATTTTTGTTTCTGAACAATGGACTATTACAGGAAATCCTGATGATGAAGAAATACAAAAATACATAAGCGGAGAAAAATTAGCCTCTAAAGCTGACGGTCGAAAAGATTTTTTAAATCTGGTTTATATTACAGCTAAAGGAGATATAAAATCATTATCTGGAGAAATTAAACATTCTGCAAATGGTGTGTCTTATGTTGAGGAATCTAACTGGATGGATAATGCTTTTACAAATATTCTAACACCTTGGAGGCAGTAATGATTTTTCAAGAAGGAGATGTTTGTAAAGGTTGCTCACTTGGACACCGTGAGCATGAGCATACTCAATGTAGGATAAATGAGCGAGGAAAAGCTGGTGAGTGCCCCTGTCTTAAATGTATATTAAAATCATCGTGCACTGCCATTTGTCCTCCTTGGGTAAATTTATCAAAATCAGTATCAAAAATAGTAGTATGAAAGTATAAATTATGATTTTTCAAGAAGGAGATATTTGTAAAGGTTGCTCATTTGATGACGGAGATCATAATATTGAGTGTAGAATAAAAAATAAAGAGGAGGATAAAAACTGCCCGTGTATTAAATGTATCATAAAAATTATGTGTAATGTCCCTTGTCCTTCTTTTAATGAGCTTAGAGTAAAATTGAATATTCCGTTATTTAATATTTTTTAATATTGGGGGCGAAAGGTATCGACGTGGATGAAGAAGTATGAATTTCGCTTCGGGGAATGACATTATACCTCGTTAGAAATGTATGTCACTTAAAGTAATCGCAGACGATTATTACACTGATCTTGCCCTAGCGGCATAATCCGTTCCACCCAGTTATTCTCTCGGATTGGGGATGGGGCGACGACTAGAGAGATAGTTCATAGTGAATTTCCTCTTAGCTATGGGCAAAACACTTGAGGATAGCCATGAATAAACTCTTGCCTGTTGAGTTAAGGTTTGGCGAAGTTTCTAATCACAGGATATAAGCGTAAATGTTCATAACGAACATGTGCGGAAGTGGGTTCGACTCCCACCGCCTCCACCACAATTGATGTTACCTCCACTTAATGGGCGTGTTGACAAATGGAGTCACATCTGAAAACGACCGGATGGGGTAAAACCTATGGTCTTAAATCTTTATTCTGTATGGTTGCGGTTGCACTTATAGCGACCTCGGATCCGTCTGAGGTGGGTAACAAGCAAAGGAAGCGCGTTTCCAAGGGATAAAGGGGCCACAGGGTAATTCCTGAGGCAGATCTAATGCGGGTTCGAGTCCCGCCACGTCCACTTTAAAAATTAATATTTGAAAGGAAGATTTAATGAATAAAGAACAGATCGATGAAGCATGTATTACTGAAGAAATTCTTACTGACGAAACTCAAGTTTGTCCAGAAACTGAAGAAGGAATTCCTAGTTCTATACTATTGAGTGCAAAAAAGTCAAATCTTATAAACTATACACAACCAACATATGGATCTTTTCAAGCAATTGAAAACATATTAGGATCGAAAAATTATAAAAAACTTTCATCTATATTTGATAAATATGACTTAAGATTTCAGGTTAAAGATATTATAAATACTATGAGAACATCTCTTATAGAAGCATTGATATTGTTTAATAAAGTAGGATCTATTATCTTTTTTCAATACGAAACGTGTTTAATTCAAAAGGATGATGTATTTTTTCTAATTTCAATAGAAAGCACCAATATAACAAATTTGCCAGTTTATGTATTCTCAGATTCTATTGAAAAATCAACCTCTTATATGGAATTTTTTAAATCAGAGGTAAGCAGTATTCATGCTAAAAATAAAATCAATATGGAGCTTAGTTGGTATTATTATAGTTCTCCTAAAATAGTAAGTTCGTATGTAACTGAAGAAATTAATGACGATTTTATGAAAGAAGCATATCCGTATCTAGATGTAGATAACATAATTAATGGGTATTTAGAAAGTGATGCACCAATTATGATTCTTTTGGGGCCTCCAGGAACTGGAAAAACAAGATTTATAAGATACTTAATAAAAAAGATGCATGATAAAAATGGTTCTGTTAAAGTAGCATTTACATCTGATCAGTATGTAATAGAGCACAGTGAAATATTTATGGAGTTTCTTTTTGGTAGTTTTAACGCTTTGGTGATCGAAGATATTGACTATCATCTTCGACCAAGGAATGAAGGGAACGCAACTATGTACAATTTTCTAACTGCTTCAAATAGTATTGTAATTAACTATTTTAAGGAAAAGAAAATGATACTATCAACTAATTTGCCGAATGTAAAAAATATTGATGAAGCTCTTTTAAGACCCGGAAGATGTTTTGATATTATTGAAACTCGACCTTTGATAACAGAAGAAACAAAAAATTTATTAAAGATCCTTAATAAAAATGACATCTTTCCTGAGAAAAAATATACTATAGCTGAAATTTTTAATTCAAGGAATGATAAAGATATAAAAAAATCGGGGTTTTAAACTCTGAAATCAAATTTGGTTCGTAGCTGAGTATTCATAACCAGTTGAAAGGCGAAGTTTCCAAGGGTGAAATTGATCGAAACAGGTTGGGGTGGTTCCCTTCAATGTCATGATAAAGTAACCCGAAAACATTAAAAAATGAAAGGATCTTAAAATGATAAAAAACGATATCGTAAATTTACAACATTACAAGAATAAAAAAATAGGAGATTCATTTAGAAATCCAGATGGTAAAATAAGAATAATGGATTTACTATTAAGCGATCCACAACTAAGAAAAGATCTAGGACTTTCAGATCAGGAAGAGGAGAAAACTGATGGGTGATGATCTGGAAGTTCCTGAGTATGTAGAAGCTGAGAAAAAAACAGTCAATAAAAAACTGAAAATGTATATACTAATAATGGACTGGGTTGATCTTGGGCATGCAATAAATTCTGCATCTCATGCCAGTCTTATGGGGTATCTTAAATGGAAAGATGAGCCAATAATGAATGAGTGGCTTTCAGATTCATTTAGAAAAGTAACGTGTAAGATCAACGAAGATGAATTTGAACGGGCAAAACAATTCGACGATTTTGAAATCGTGACTGAACTTGCATTTGATAAAAGAGAAGTTGGGTTGGTATTTAAACCACGTTATCAATGGCCAAAATTTTTCAACTATTTAAAACTTTATAAATGATGAAGGAGCCTCAAATGAAATTAAAATTTGATTTTATTACAAATAGTTCCTCTGCCAGTTTTGTTATTGCTAAAGGACACCTGACAGATGAACAAATATTCAAAATCAAAAATCATGTTGAAGAAGGACTAAAATTAAGTCCTAATATATATACTTCGCCGATTTGGACTATTACAGAAGATGATTACTCATTGGCGGGTGATACATCTATGGACAATTTTGATATGCTTTGGTTCTTAGGAGCAATTGGAGTTGATATGAAAAATATTCATTACTGCAATAATTAGGAACAAAATTTAAAGGTGAAAACAAATGGAAAAAGAATTGGAAGAAACTCTAGTTGGAAAATATCCAATAATCTTCAAAGACTATGGCGGAGACATACGAGAAACCTGTATGGGTTGGGGCATGACTTGTGGTGATGGATGGTTTACATTACTGGATGATATGTGCGGTGATATTAATGATCTTATTGAAAAGAAGGATATTGAAGTTATTGCTGAACAAGTAAAAGAAAAGCTTGGCGGATTGAGATTTTATTATCGAGTAAATTATAAACTCTCTCTTTTCAATAAAATTCGTTTCAAAATTAGAGATTTAATGTTTAGACATGGTCATGGTATAATATACTGGAAAGTTATTAATTTCCGAAAAAAGTTTTTTAAAACCACAGTTGAAAAAATTGAGGATGTGATACACAAAGCGGAAGGATTGTCTTATAAAACTTGTGAAAGTTGTGGAAATCCAGGAACAAGAAGAACCGAAAGCTACTGGATCAGAACGAGTTGTGATAACTGTGATAAACAAGATTAATGGTGGCGTGGACTAGTGGATTAGGTCACGATCCTTTCAAGGTCGAAATCGCGGGTTCGAGCCCCGCCGCCACTACCAATTATGGGTCCGTAGCTCAACTGGATTAGAGCGCTGGTCTCCAAAACCAGTCGTTGCAGGTTCGAGTCCTGTCGGGCCTGCCATCTATACGGAGGGTTCGTCTAGTCAGGCCTAGGACATCTGCCTGTCACGCAGAAGATCACGGGTTCAAATCCCGTACTCTCCGCCAATTTAATTTATGAAAGGATAGCGTATGTTACCTTATTTGAGTGCTTCAAGAGATAAAGATGAGTTTTTCTCCAAACTATATGGAGGAATGTTATTTGAGTTTAGCAGAGTAGCATATAGCCCTTTAGAAGTTAGAGAAATAGCTAAGCAATATGGGCTGAATATTACTTTTTGTACTGAAGAAACAGTAGCTTATAAAAAATATGGGAACTCAGTATTTAAAGTAGACTCAAAAATTTCATTGAATGAGCGTATATTGGACCCGATTGATCAAAATGAAGTCATAGCTGATAATAAACCTTGGAAGAAAATTACTAAACAACAAGTCGCTGAAATAACGAGAGGTGGAGATGAGCGAATTATCTGATAGATATAAACAGGCATTAGAAATTGACTTCATAAAATTTTCAACATTTATTATGTTAGGGTATTTTCTAAAACAGTTCAAAGATCCAAGAGCAGAACTAGACACCATAATGCATTTATGGAGTCAAAGGATTCACGCCTTTAGACAATCAGCATTAGAAGAATATGCTGAGGATAAAGATGTAGCTGGGATTCTAACATCCATCATTGACTGTGGTGAAGGGCTTGATAGAAATGCTGCTATTAAAGAAGTTAAAGAACATTTTAAATCACAAATGTATGACATATTAAAAACATTTTAAGAGAAACATATTTTAGATTATATAAATCATTTCAAAAAATATGGGCCGGTAGTTCAAATGGGAGAACGCTGCCCCTGCAAGGCAGTTGTTAAGGGTTCGAGTCCCTTCTGGTCCACCATTTTGCTCCTGTAGCTCAATAGGTAGAGCACCGGTCTTATAATCCGGGTTGGCGCTAGATTGGCGTGAGGTTGTAGGTTCAATTCCTACCAGGAGTACCAATTTTTAATAAAACAGCAAGTAAAACTAGAAAGGAGAAATTATGTTTAACCTATTATTGTTGTTAGTACTTATCTATCTCTTAGTTGGGGTTTGTATTGTAATCGTATCCAACAAGAGAAAAGATCTACAGTTCAAATTTAATCTAGAAACAGTTAGACTTATCGTTAAGTGGCCTTGGTTCTTGAAGATTTCATGATTATGTACACTAAGTTGGCAAAGCGGGTGGATTAAAGATTGTTCCGCCCGCTACCATCAATTTAGAAAGGGAGAGATTAATAAAATGAGTCGGTCTAAAAATCAACACAAATCAACGTGGGATTTTCCTAAAAGGTATTTAAAGAAATCAACAAAATCAAAAATGAGATCTGCAGAAAAAAGATTTTTACACAGACTTAAAAATGAGCCAGAATATTTTGAAGAAAGTGTTGAACCAGATAAAAAAGAACTTGATGATATTTGGAATTATGATTAATTTTACTGGCATGTAGCTCAAGTAGGCAGAGCATCTGGCTGTTAACCAGAAGGTTAGAGGTTCGAGGCCTCTCTTGCCAGCCAAATTTTTTTAAAAAGGAAAGAAAATGCGTATAGATAATATTACACCCGGAATGAAACTTAAGATTATGAAAATAGATGTAACAGACCGTAGATTTTCGTCAGGTGACTCAATGTTGGCAATGGTAGGTAAAACATACACAGTTGACAATGTTAATAAAGATAACAATGAAATTCGTTTGGGTGGATGGAGTTGGTGTTCTGAAGATCTTGATGTGGACGATTGTGAAATCGATGGCTCAATATCAGAAGCAATGTTCAAAGAAAAAATTCTTTTCAATCCAGATGAACTTATAATCTAAAAAGGAAACGTGAAATGACAATCTGGAGTGATGAAGCACACGCTCTTATTCAAAAACAAGGTTTGAAAGAGGGTGATAGAGTGCGAATACGTTCAGATATAACCCTGACTACAAAGAGACATTCAAAATGCGCCGATATGGATAAGATGGCTGGCTCTAAAACTATATATAGAATTTACCATGTACAGTATGACAATATTGACATCGGAGGATTTATGTGGGCGCCTGAAGATATTATCTTGGATGAAGACTCTGAGCCAGAAGCTCTTCCACAAACAAATATTTTGTTTGACCCAAAAGACCTTGTAATGTGAAAGGATGAGATATGGTAAGTAGATATGAACTAGCAAAAAACTTTAAAGTCGGTCAACTGGTACGTATTAAAGATAATATTGATACTACAATTAGAATACACAGAGTAGACCCTAGAGGTAAAATGCGAAACATGGTTGGGAGGTCTTTCAAAATTAAACGTGTGGACGATGGTCACCTACATATTGGAGATTTCGTTTGGGCTCCAGAGGACGTTATTGATTTAAGTGAAGATCTAGAACCTTTACCATTACCACAAACTAACATTATGTTTGACCCAAAAGAATTATTATAGAACAAATAATAAATGGCGGCATGGCTCAGTTGGTAGCGCAATCGGTCGATAACCGATAGGTCCCTGGTTCGAGCCCAGGTGCCGCCACCATCTTAAAGCGGCCGTTGTAGAGTGGTACTACAGGAGCCCTCCAAGCTCCCGCGCAAGCATCGCAGGTTCAAATCCTGTCGGCCGCTCCATTTATAAGCGGGCTTAGCTCAGCGGTAGAGCGGGATGTTGCCAACGTCCAGGTCGGTGGTTCAACTCCACTAGTCCGCTCCAAGAAAGAATAAAAGGAGTAATAAGTGAAAGAAAAAATTAAAGATTTTTTCAGAAATATTAGAATTGGTATCCCCAATCTCATTAAATGGGCATCTGTCATTTGGAATGATAGAGACTGGGATCAACATTTTCTATATGTTATCCTCCAATTTAAGCTTAAGCAAATGGAAAAGCTTCAAAGGGAATATGGTCACTGTGTCAACAGTAATGACTATGCTGATCAAATACGGGTCTGTATTTTATTACTTGAACGCATTATCAAAGGAGATTATCTTAGTAATGCTCTTAAACCTCATGAAGAAAAATGGGGCGAATCATATTTAGATTTTGAAAAGATCCCTGATAGACCTGGATTGAATACTGCTGCATGGACTGTTGAAAAAGCAATTACTCCAAAACAAATTATACAGGAAAATAAAGAACGTATGAGATTATACAACCATGTTGATAATCTTGAACAGCAAGATCTTGATATGCTATTTAAAAATATGCGAAAGCAGATACAGGGTTGGTGGGACTAAAAATTTGTGTTGAGCGCGCGGTCTGATTGGGTTCGATTCCCACGCTCAACCCAATTTCTATAAGGAGAAAAATTTGAAACTAACTGGATTCCAAAACTTACTTTTAATTTGTTGGTTGGAAATAAAAACTGGAATCCTCTTTGGCGATTATTTATGTGCATTATATTTAGTAGCATATATCTTATTGCGAATAGGGTGGAAATATGCCATTACACGAGTTCCAATGCAGCAAATGCAAATGCATTTTTGAGAAACTTCTTTTTAAAGATGATTCCGATATTCTTCCGTGCCCTAAATGTGGTAAAGATTCAAATAAAATTTTATCAACAATGACATACAATATGAAAGGATATTCAGAAAAAAACGGATATTCTGATAAGAAATAATGCCCCTATAGTTCAGACTGGATAGAATACTCGGCTACGAACTGAAAGACGCGGGTTCGAGTCCTGCTAGGGGTGCCACTTAGGAATCAACCATTAAATAATTGGAGACCTTTATGAGTGATGAAACGAGTCAGCCCCTTAATGGGGAAAAGGAAAAAAATGAACTTTCTAAATTCCTTGACCCAGATTTTCCATTATTAAAAGAGTTTAGAACTAAATGTCCTGGAACATTTAAACACTCTCAGACTGTCAGTTCAATGGTCGAGGGTGTATGCTTGGCATTAGATTTGGATGCAACATATATGAAAGTTATGGCAATCTATCATGATATTGGTAAAATGTTTCATCCGGAATATTATACTGAAAATCAAATGGATGAAGATAATGTTCATGATAAACTTGATCCGTATATCAGTTTTCTTATTATTAGTCGGCATGTATCAGATACTTGTCTTATTCTAACACAATGGGGATTTCCTCAAGAATTAATACAATTAGCATGCCAACATCACGGTACTGCAGTTGTAAGATACTTCTTTGATAAATCTAAAACAGATATAGAAGACAGATATAGATACAATGGAGAAACTCCAAAAACTATTGAAGCAATGGTCTTGATGCTTTGTGATCATTTAGAAGCAAAATCAAGATCCATGATGCAACATGATAAACAAAGCTTCAACCCAACCGATGCTGTTTTAAAAGTTTGGGAAGAGTTAGAAAGTGACCGCCAAACCGCTGATGTTATTATGAAGCTTGGAGATGTAGCAACTCTTAAAGAAGCTCTAGCAAAAGAACTTGGTGCTATGTATCAAAAAAGAGTTGATTATAAAAAAGCAAAAGAGGAATAAAAAGCTCGGAGATAATCTGAGCAACATTGTGCCGGAGTAACCGAAATCCTGGAACACCCCTTTGAATGGGTTAAATGTTACCAGAAAGGCTCTGCTCCGGCATACTTAATCTGGCGACGTAGCTAAGTCAGGCCCAAGGCGGGGGATTGCAAATCCTCTATTTCACAGGTTCGAATCCTGTCGTCGCCTCCATCCAAAAAAAGGAAATCAAAAATGAATGATTATTTCCTATCTCATGCTATAGAAACTGCAAACATACAATTGGTAAAAGCTGGCCTTGATCCCGAGAAATTTCAGAAACAAGAAATAATAAACTTAGCAATGCAGCTTTCTATTATTAATAAGATAGATACTATGTCAGAAGATATAAGAGATGTTGAAAGTGAACTTGTTAAATTTCAAGTATCGCTCTTCAAAAAAATATGATAAACGGGTTCGTCACTCAGCTGGCCGAGAGTATCGCCCTTTTAAGGCGAAGAGTCAATGACTCCACGAAGGTTCAAATCCTTCCGGACCCACCACAACAATCATTTAACAAGAAAGGATAGAAAATGTGGACAAGAGAAACTAAAAATTTAAAGGAAGGGTATTACTGGTACAGAAGCGAATGGACTGATCATGAGGGAAAAAAGATAATAAACGAAGAACCAATTTCTATTGAATCTGGTTCGACGCATGGTTATCCAGATACAATGATGATTGGAGATGATTGTTGCGGTCCCAGTCTTTTTACTAAAGATATGGAAAAAGGTAACTCATGGATATGGGATGAACCAATTATACCACCTGAATTTGCCGAAGAAAAGCGTAAGCTAATATGAACCACCCCATTATAAATATACCACAACAATCATTTAACAAGAAAGGATATATCATGAGTACCAAGTTACAAACACATTGTGCATTTTGTATTGATGAAAGTGGCTCAGTTGCTAACATTGTTAAGCCTCTCG
>Ga0307375_10003128_pt1 | contig 16463 bp, 13 predicted proteins | sample TR1MG_FD_202531 | JGI IMG/M metagenome (GOLD analysis project Ga0307375, IMG submission 202531) | Soil microbial communities from Risofladan, Vaasa, Finland - TR-1 | ecosystem: Environmental > Terrestrial > Soil > Coastal area > Acid sulfate soil | place: Finland: Risofladan, Vaasa | collected... | reverse complement strand
TTTTTAAACAGGCCACCCAAGCCGGTAAGCTGCCCTACATAAACCTGCCACAGCTAGCCGACACCCTCCACGACTTCTTCGACGTAGCACAAACTGCCTGCGACCTTACCCTTGCCATCAACCGTTGTAACTACGGAGCAGCCATTGTTAACGGTGCGCACATTTACGATGTGGTAATAAGCAAGCACCTCAACCAGCCCTTGAACGGCACCACCGTTGGGGTAACATTCCACATCTCGCCCAAGGTGAAGGAGAAGCTCTTCCTCTACGGCTCGCTCATGGCATCGGTTGCACAGGCCAAAACCTCCGACGAGGTTAAAACGGCCATCGACGCCATTGCGCTACCGCCCGGCTCAGCCCGCACAAAGAGGGAATCGGCGTTCAATGTTTCCGTGAATGCCTACTGCGGAATATATGCCGGCTACGAGAAGATAAAGGGAATAGACCACGGTTACCAGGAGGTTACCTTTAAAAAGTGGAACAGCTACGGCGTTACAGCCCCCATTGGATTTGCCATAAGCACAGGCCAACAGCATGTAATTCCGTTTATAAACAAATGGTGCAGCAAGCAAAGGCACTGGTCGCACACGCTGTTTGTATCGGTGGTAGACATAGGAGCCCTTACCGCCTTCCGCTTCGCCGGCGACAGCACCAGCACCGCCCCCAAGGTGGAGCTCAAGGACATAATCTCCCCAGGACTCTTCTACTCCATTGGTATTCCCAAGTCGCCCATATCGGTTAACGTGGGCTACCAGCTTGGACCGCTGCTACGGAATGTTACGGCCACACAAAATAGCTACAACAACAGCTACACCCGCTTCAGCGTATCCATTTGCGTGGATATTCCGGTGCTGAATCTTTACAACAAGCCACGTTAGGCATTTTCAAATAGAATTAATTACCGAGCGACCTTTTTCTCACTCTGAGAGGGAAGTTTTCTAGAAATGATTGCGTATACCAATACTAATCAAAAATAAAATAGCCTTTAAAAATTGGGAAACACAATAAAATACTTAGTAAATTTAAACAAAGTAACTAATCATCAAAGATTATGCAACTAGCCGAACTCAAACTCTGGAAACAAGATAAGATGGAAAATAGAAACAATATAGTAATATGGTTACTCTAGGTCAATCGTTAACAGAAATGGGGCTGTCCCTAATTCCGTTCTCCTTCGCGGTTTATTTTCCATACCGCTGGTTAGAATTTTTTTGGCAAATGGGATATTCCAAACTCATAAAAGGAATATGGTATTTATGCCTGGGTACAATGTACATATCCAATAATATTGAGATAAATACAGTAGTAACTTATGTTTGTTTCATCGAGGCATGGGATCTATTTTTTGAACAGTTGGAAAAAAACAGAGCCTCAAAACATGGTTAGTGAACAATGTACAATATTCTTAAAATAAAACTTCGGCATTATTTTGTAACTTGCCTATGCGTAAAGTGCCAGTTCTTTTTTGGTAAGGAAATCGTTGGTCGACAGCAACCGGAGGAGCGTAGCACTTTACGCAAACTTTTTTTTATAAAGTACGACCCCATCCTAGCCTTCCCCTAACAGCGGAAGGAATGTGCTAACACTCCTACAACTTGTTACAATAGTCTTACCTCGCATAGAGGGACCTCACCCTTGTAGGGGGCGGTTGGTGGGGGTATAAAAATCTAATCAATGATATTTTATACCCTCAAATATTAAAGCGTTGTAGCAACCTACAGCCCTCCCAGCCCATCGAGCAAGCTGGTGAGCGCTGCATCGGACGAGGCTGTAAGGCTTACATCGAAGGTTGAATCCTGCGCCACCGTAATGTTTGAGTAGTAGGTGTAAGGGATTCCCGAGCTAATGCCAATCAGTATAATTTTCACGCTCTCACCCACGGGCAAGTTGCTGGCCGTTTGCGAGGTCACCTGCTTTAAGCTCTTAAGGTTTGGAAAGTAGAAAAACTTGGCAACATTATCCAAGTTGTCGGTAGTGGAGCCAATGGTGTAGGTTGCCGTAGCGGGTGCCGGGGTGGCTTTTCCACAGTTCACCCAGCCCAGCTGTGCAATATCGCCGGTATAGCCATAGGAGGTAACCGTAAAGTTACCTGCTGGAGTATTTACCCAATTAACAGTTGTACCGCTCTCCGCACCATAGTAGGTAAGCATGTTGGCAATGGGTGCAGCATTCGGTATTTCCACCGTCCAGGTCATGGTTGGGCGCAGCACCAACTCCTGATTATCCTTAAATGCCCTAACCCGAACCTCGCCGGCAGTGGTCAGCAGAGTTAATCCGGAGGTGGAGGGCATCTGGTAGTATATCATATCCTTGGGGGTATAGAGCTCCACCAACTTTACCGTGTAAGGGTAGTGCACGCTATCGCCATTGGCAAACATCAACTTCTCCTTTGCCGCCCAAACCTTTGTTCCCATATTTCCAACAATGGGTCCGGGTCCATCCTGGGTAATCTCAAAGTCCTGCTCCGCCGGCTTGTTGGCGTTAAAATAGTCGTCCGACGATTCATAGCTATTCTTCTGGCTCTGATCTGGCTCCACCCTTTCTTTGGAACAGCTGGCAAAAAATCCAAATCCAGCCATGGCAACAATTGCCAAAAGCACCTTAACTTGTTTCAAAGTTTGCATCGTCGTATTGTTTAGTTTTTTGCATTTCAAAATTTACACATCTCCTAAGAAACTATGCTACCTTCTACTGTGCAGCGGCTCGCCATAGGCGGGGCAGCCGGAACCGCCGCCGCCCTTGCTCTTGCATCCAAATGTGTAGGCAATGCCCAACCGCACGTTGGCCTCCCTCCACTTAACGTTATACCTGCACTCCAGAAACGGGTAAAGGCAACGATTTAACTTTATACCTGCCCCCGCTTCAGCGTCCCAGTTGGAGAACTTGGCGTTTTTTACAGCACTGTTTTGGTAGTTAATCCAGCCGTTGTAACCACCGTGCAGAATGCCATAGCCGGTCCACCGCTTTGCTTTAATGGCATTCAAGTGAAGGCTTGCACCAGCATAGAACTCCGTTACCTTGTTGAAGGCCGGATAGTAGGCCACCTGCGGCACAATGCTGAAATACTTATAGGGAAACTCAACCCGTAGGCCGGCACCATAGCTCGAAGTTTGAATATTGTAGATTACCTCTCCGCCAAGAGCAGCATGCTGGGCCTGCAGACCATTGCCAAATGCCACAAATGCTATGGTGGCAATGAATAATTTCGAACTGTTTACCATGGTAATTACTGCTTTTGATGAGCAATATAGATAATTGCAACTAGGTGGCAAAATTGGAAATGAGTCCCTTAACTGGTAGTCCCCTCTTTACAAGAAAGTTTTTTATTGAAATATTACAAGAGGCGTAACCAACTATAGGTTGGCCCATGTATTTTATAAGAGAAAGATTTATCTGCTTTTCTATTACTGCAATTTAGTATTCAAGACTGCCATTTTGTTATTTATATTTCATGTTAGCCTTAAAGCCAAAAACCGACCAAAAATCTATTTGTTATTTGTTAACAAAAAAAACCTCGTTGCTATAAACCGTGTAACGTGTATTTTTTGTGTATGCTCTTAAATAATACTTCATTCCATATACAAGACCTGAATAGATAGTATCGTTGAACTCCGATTGATTTTTTGCCAGTGAGCCCAAAGATATTATATAAGTCATTGCAGGGTTGGAATGATTTCTGGAATCACAGATAGTAAACCCGTGATCGATGATTTGAAGAGTGTCGTTATAGGCAATATTAGCATGGAACGCCACATACTTATTAGGCATTACATCGAGCTTATCAATAGCTACAAAAGGGTAATCTTTAGGCTGAACTTCAGCTTCCTTTTCGCAACCTATTTGAAAAAAGGAGATGGCTACAAGGAAAATAACTAAAATGTATCTCATGGCTATAAGTTTATTTCGAAAAGAAAGGTAACCTCAGAATCGGTCATCGAAGATGGATGAGCTGCACCCGAAACCGAGCTGTAGCGCACCTCCAAGAAGATGGACCGCCGGTAGCTGAACCTATACTCTACCCCTCCTCCAAATGAATATCCAAATTGCATTTTATCAACTAGCGGAAATGGGCCAAGATCAGCAATATTTACCCTATTATTTATAATTATCGACTCGTATAAATGGTTAATATTTTGAACGTTATACGAGAATATGCCACCTGCATTTGCAAATGGGCGTATCTTGTTTGAGGGGTATGCATACCGTAACAGCAACGGCAGCTTAATACCAGATAAAGTGGAAATATAATCAACATCCATGTTGCCAAACACCCCAGCGCTCGATATCCGCTGTTGTGAAAAATATGCCTCCGGATGAAATGAAAAGTCACTTGTGCGAATTGGCTCGTCAAGAAAAATACCAACTATAAATCCTCCCTCGTAGCTAAAGTTGAGGAGATTCAAATCAGCTATCTGCTGCAAAGGAACCTGCTTTACCAGCTCATAGCCAAGGGTAATCCCATATTTGAAGTAGGGGAATGGCCTAGATAAACAGCTATTATAGCGCGAGATTAACTTTGCCATTGAGTTCCTGCTGTAGCGAACAAGCTTGGCAGCATTCGCTGCACTAGGGCAGCTCGACATTAGCTCGACCAGCTGTTTATCGAAACGCTGGTTCTGACGGGAGTGCCTTGGTAGTTCAATAGAAGAGGTGCTATCTTTTCCAATGAAAAAGTGCCTTCTCCATCCTTGCTTATAGTAGTACATCGTCAAACCTCGCGTACCTAGCCGCTCCATAAAAACCCGGCGTGTAGAATCACCATTCGGTACACCCCTTGAAATGTATACACGTCCATTCTTACATCCAAATTCCTTTATTTCATAGGGCGAGTAAGGTACGAGGTGATCCCCAACCTTGATCTGGACCAATTCGGAAGTATGGTAACCACCAATCAGATTCTTCCCAGTTGAAAAGGAGCTGTCCTTAAAATAGTACTCGTTCTGCCCACTGGTGGTAATAGGAAGTAAGAAAACCACTGCTATTATGTACCAACGTTTCATCATAATCTAGCAAATTGCATATGTTCCGCTACGGAATAAATTTTCATTTAAAAAAGAGATTTTGATTTTACCTCCAATGTTCCTTAACAATTGAGGTCTATATTAGAATCGATAACCTAATAAAAAATAGTATCTGGTTGATTGTGAAGACAGCATCAAATATTCGGAAATACCAGTTCCTGTTTCCCGCACAACTTCAAAAGAATATCGGCTAAATTCAGCTCCTAGGCCAACCACATAGCCATACTCATATTTTCTAACATCGTCTAATGCTTTCCCAATTTCTTCGCCATACAACTCTGACTCAATTCTTTTATAGTTAGTAGAAGTAGCAACAAATCCTAGAGAAAAACCTGCATCACAAAAAATAGTAAAATCTCCAACAACATAGTTATACCGTGCCATATTGAGCATTTTGATATAGGAAATCCCAAGAGATACGTATGTGGTGGAGTAACTATTCTCGTTCACATAATCGCTAAACTTAAATTTTGTATACAAAAACTTACTGGTTATAGACCACTTTTTCAGGTTCCGTGGAAGAACATAATTAAAGGATAATCCTCCGGTAACGTTTACAGAATTACTCATATCAGCATTTACAAGACTGATAAATACTCGATTATCGCTACTTTTAAATTTCAATGATGTTATTGATATTCCAGCGACTACACTAACCTTCATCGATCCCTTTTCCGTTTTCTGCTGAAAATCAATCCCGGAATTAGTGCATTTATTGTAGAAGAGAAATAGGTTTTCTATGCTCTGTTGGCTGTACTTAATGGTGGGCAATTTAGACATAACAGAAGGGCAATCGTTAAGGTAAAAAGAGAGCTGGCCCAGGTACTTATTGTTTTCGAAAACAATAGTTTGATCATGATCTTCATTCAAATACCGCTTGTAAGCTAATAGCTCGTAGGACGAACCATTTTTAATATAGAATTGTTTTTCTCCCAGCCTGTTAGTGTAGGTGTACAAACTTTTTTTTCCTTTTAAAACCGCCTGTAAGAATGTGGTATCACCTTCAAACTTTAGTTCTTTATCGTATTCGAGATCATTTGTTTTAAAAGGACTGACCTCTGTCTTAATTATGGCACTTTCATAAATTTCATCGAGAACGCTAAATGCCTTAATCTCTGTAGGAAAGAATACCACCTTATCATCCGTTAACTTCTCCTTGAAGGATATTTTTTGGGGATTCTTCTCCCAATTACGATAGTCAATAAAACCGTGCAGGGTATCACCTTTAAACGATACAATATATCCAGCTAAGTAGTTCTCCTGGCTATAAATGTTTTGGAATAAAAAGAAAAAGAAAATGATTGAAGCAACACGCTTGCCTAAGGACTTTGTTTGCATTGTAACAAGTTTTAAAAAAAATTCTATTACTTGGAGATGTTTCATATCTGTATTATAAAGATAAATGCAATTTTTCAATTTTACACAAGTTTTTGTGGGATATAATTTAACTCCAGAGAGAAAAAGGTATCAAATGTGCTGAAAAAATCAAGGCTTGTATTGAAAATTGCAGAAATTGTTGGGTAAGACATTGGCGAGCACAAAGAGTGTCGTCGTCATCGAAGGCGATACCTTAAGACTCATCTTTATCCTCTTGGCTATGGATGCAACCTAACAAACCTATACAATACCACTAATACAAACAAAAAACTAGTGTTACATTGCATTATCAATGCGGCACCGGTTTGTAAGCAATGTAAAACTAGTATTTCTGAATCTTAATATCAACTAATAGGCGTAAACTATTAACTGCCTTTGTCTCTATTGCACCCTTTCTTCCGGTTGAGAGTTGGAATAGCACTATTCCGGGGATTGAGGAATTACCAAAGCTATCGCCAGTTTCATTAATAGTTAAACCTGCTAGCTTGCTATTTATATTTCAACCTGCTATTAAAGCTAAAACCTAACCAAAATACAATTTGTTATTTATTAGCAAAAAAAACTGCATTGCTGTAAACTGTGTAATGTGCATTTTTTGTGTATGCCTTTAAATAATACTTCGTCCCATATACAAGACCCGAATAGATAGTATCGTTGAATTCCGATTGGTTTTTAGACAGTGGACCCAAAGATATTATATAACCATGATTTGTGATATCATAAATAATAAACCCGTGATCGAAGAGTTCAAGGGTGTCTCCATATGCAATCTTAGCATGGAACGCCACATACTTATTAGGCATTACATCGAGCTTATCAATAGCTACAAAAGGGTAATCTTTAGGCTGAACTTCAGCTTCCTTTTCGCAACCTATTTGAAAAAAGGAGATGGCTATAAGGAATATAAGTGAAATGTATCTCATGGCTATAAGTTTATTTCGGCAAGAAAGGTGACCTCAGAATCGCTCATCGAAGATGGATTAGCTACACCCGAAACCGAGCTGTAGCGCACCTCCAAGAAGATGGACCGCCGGTAGCTGAGCCTATACTCTACCCCTCCTCCAAATGAATATCCAAATTGCATTTTATCAACTAGCGGAAATGGGCCAAGATCAGCAATATTTACCCTATTATTTATAATTATCGACTCGTATAAATGGTTAATATTTTGAACGTTATACGAGAATATGCCACCTGCATTTGCAAATGGGCGTATCTTGTTTGAGGGGTATGCATACCGTAACAGCAACGGCAGCTTAATACCAGATAAAGTGGAAATATAATCAACATCCATGTTGCCAAACACCCCAGCGCTCGATATCCGCTGTTGTGAAAAATATGCCTCCGGATGAAATGAAAAGTCACTTGTGCGAATTGGCTCGTCAAGAAAAATACCAACTATAAATCCTCCCTCGTAGCTAAAGTTGAGGAGATTCAAATCAGCTATCTGCTGCAAAGGAACCTGCTTTACCAGCTCATAGCCAAGGGTAATCCCATATTTGAAGTAGGGGAATGGCCTAGATAAACAGCTATTATAGCGCGAGATTAACTTTGCCATTGAGTTCCTGCTGTAGCGAACAAGCTTGGCAGCATTCGCTGCACTAGGGCAGCTCGACATTAGCTCGACCAGCTGTTTATCGAAACGCTGGTTCTGACGGGAGTGCCTTGGTAGTTCAATAGAAGAGGTGCTATCTTTTCCAATGAAAAAGTGCCTTCTCCATCCTTGCTTATAGTAGTACATCGTCAAACCTCGCGTACCTAGCCGCTCCATAAAAACCCGGCGTGTAGAATCACCATTCGGTACACCCCTTGAAATGTATACACGTCCATTCTTACATCCAAATTCCTTTATTTCATAGGGCGAGTAAGGTACGAGGTGATCCCCAACCTTGATCTGGACCAATTCGGAAGTATGGTAACCACCAATCAGATTCTTCCCAGTTGAAAAGGAGCTGTCCTTAAAATAGTACTCGTTCTGCCCACTGGTGGTAATAGGAAGTAAGAAAACCACTGCTATTATGTACCAACGTTTCATCATAATCTAGCAAATTGCATATGTTCCGCTACGGAATAAATTTTCATTTAAAAAAGAGATTTTGATTTTACCTCCAATGTTCCTTAACAATTGAGGTCTATATTAGAATCGATAACCAACGAGAATATAATATCTATTCGAGATTGACTTTAATGAGGTTATGTTTGAAATCCCTGTCCCTGCCTCATACATCACGTCAACCGAGTACCGTTTAACTTCACCACCTAGGCCCAAGGTATATCCCTCTTCAAAATCCCTCGTTGAATTCACCGCCTTCCCTATTTCAATGCCGTATAACCCTGAATCAACTCGTTTATAATTAGTTGATTTAATTACATAGCCGCCGGTTATTCCACCGTTAAACAATAAGGAGCATTTGCCTATCGGATATCGATAGCGAACCATGCTTACAATTTTAAGATAGGTATACTCAAGGGTAACACAAGTTGTGGTGTAGTAATTCTCGTTTAAATGGGTGTTAAAATTATATGATGAATACAATAGTTCATTACACCATGACCACTTTTTTAAATTCCTCGGAAGAACAAAGTCAAAAGAGATTCCACCGGAAACATTTACAGAATTTTTGAAATTAGAATTTACTAGAGGTTCAAACGTCAGATTATAGTAACTACGAAATTTTAAAGATGTTATTGATATTCCAGCGACTACACTAACCTTCATCGATCCCTTTTCCGTTTTCTGCTGAAAATCAATCCCGGAATTAGTGCATTTATTGTAGAAGAGAAATAGGTTTTCTATGCTCTGTAGGTTGTACTTAATGGTGGGCAATTTAGACATAACCGAAGGGCAATCGTTAAGGTAAAAAGAGAGCTGGCCCAGGTACTTATTGTTTTCAGAAACAATAGTTTGATCATGATCTTCATTCAAATACCGCTTGTAAGCTAACAGCTCGTAGGACGAACCATTTTTAATATAGAACTGTTTTTCTCCCAGCCTGTTAGTGTAGGTGTACAAACTTTTTTTTCCTTTTAAAACCGCCTGTAAGAATGTGGTATCATCTTCAAACTTTAGTTCTTTATCGTATTCGAGATCATTTGTTTTAAAAGGACTGACCTCTGTCTTAATTATGGCACTTTCATAATTGTCATCGAGAACGCTAAATGCCTTAATCTCTGTAGGAAAGAATACCACCTTATCATCCGTTAACTTCTCCTTGAAGGATATTTTTTGGGGATTCTTCTCCCAATTACGATAGTCAATAAAACCGTGCAGGGTATCACCCTTAAAGGATACAATATATCCAGCTAAGTAGTTCTCCTGGCTATAAATGTTTTGGAATAAAAAGAAAAAGAAAAGAATTAAAGCAGCACTTTTGCCAAAGGACTTTATTTGCATCACAACGTGTTATTAAAATAATTCTATTATTTGGAAATGTTTTAGACCTGTATTATAAAGATAAAGGTAATCTCTCAATTTTACAATTTTTTTTTGGAATATAATTTAACTCCAGCGAGAAAAAGGTATCAAGTTTGTTGAAAAGATCTAGGCATATTTAGATAATTGCAGAAATAGTTGGGTAAGAGATTGGCGAGTATAAAGAGTGTCGTCATCATCGAAGGCGATACCTTAAGACTCATTATTATCCTCTTGGCTATGGATGCAACCTAACAAACCTATACAATACTACGAATACAAACAAAAAACCAGTGTTACATTGCATTACCAATGCGGCACCGGTTTGTAAGCAATGTAAAACTAGTATTTCTGAATATTGATATCAACCACTAGGCGTAAGCTATTAACTGCCTTTGTCTCTATTGCACCCTTTCTTCCGGTTGAGAGTTGGAATAGCACTATTCCGGGGATTGAGGAATTACCAAAGCTATCGCCAGTTTCATTAATAGTTAAACCGACAAGCTTGCTATCATCAGTCATTCCATCAAAATCGGAGGTTGAGATGGGGCTAGTTGAAAACCAGTTGGTCACCTTTGTGACTGATGCTCCTGGAACATTGTAATCAGCCACGGTTGGACTTTGAAAGTAGTACATGGTATTCCCCATGCTTCCAAATGCCAAATTAATTTTGGGGCCAACAGTTGCATCAACTTCATTGTCCTTATAAATCTTACCCGTTTCAAAGGAGAATAGACGACCATAGGTATCATCACCAGCATTCAAACCAAACTCCACATTAGAGTAGATTACCAATGCGCTATTACCTTCTACTGTTACTGTTTTAGTAACCTCATCCTCGTCGGAGCCATTGCCTGCTTTTAACGTAATTGTGAAACTTCCAGCCTTATCAATAGTTAAAACAGGTGGTGTTAAATCGGTAGTAGTGCTGATGTTAGCACCTTCACCAAATGTCCACTCATAGGCATATGCACCAGTGGTATTGTTGGTAATAGTAATCTGTGCATTGGGCGCCTCGCCGGTAACGGTCATTGCAAAATCGGCAACCACGGGAACTGTTGAATCGCTTTTAGTACAACTCCAAAATGCAGAACCTGAGATTAATAATACAAAGAAAATTGCTCTTTTCATAAATCAAATTTTAAATTAAAGGTATATTCGGCTTAGCATAAAATCGCACATATATCACTATACTGCAATTAATGACAGTATAGCACTCCCATCAAATGCCATATTATTATCTAAAGAAAAAAAATTAATGCACAAAATCTTAATAAAGTATGGATTCTATTTCAAACATACATTTCTTCAACTAGCTATATGAAAAATCCATGATCAACTGATAATTCTGCTTGTTAAAATGAGACAAGCAGAAAATATAGAATAATCGAATTTGTATTGCGAAATTAGAATAATAATTCAATACCAAATAAAAATAATCACTATAAATGAATCACAAAAGATAATATCAACCCCAGCACAACTAGCACGCTGAATCCTGCAATTAATGGCTTACGAATGGACTTGTCGCCAAAAGACAATCCATACACCATTTTGAGCAGGTTGTTGCTAGTTATGGCATTTAGCACCGCCATCACTAAAACAGCACTTTCTATGTTCCACTTACTTTGAAAGAGGTTTAGTATAAATGGATCGATGTCGGTTACACCAACCACAAAGGAAAGCACGTTGATGCCACCCGTTCCAAAATTTTTGTTAATAATCCCGGTAATTGTCCCAAAAAAGATGAAAAGTGCTGCAAACACCAGCGCTGTTTTAAACTCCAGCGGGTTAGTTTGCGATTTAAGGGTTATAGCTTCACCTTCCGGCTTTGGCTTGCCACGATGAAACTTTAGAAAGAAGAGGGCTATAAGAGCGGATGCAACAATAAAAATGGCAAACGAGGGTGCCAGCCTAAGCGCAATATCCTTATTGAAGAATAGGGCAAGCAGGAATATGCGCAGATACATCATGGTGGTGGCCAAAATAATGGCTGCAACCAGCTTGTTGCTCTCGGACATCTCCTTGCTCTTTCGGGCAAGAATAATGGTTGTGGCTGTGCTACTGTAAAGGCCTCCCAGTATTCCGGTAAGAATTATCCCCGAATCGGGGAACACGAACTTCTTGAGCAGGTAGCTCAAGTAGGATATGGCCGACACGGCAACGATGGCTAGCCAGAACTTGTAGGGTGAAATATTAATTTCGGCTGATATGGGCGTATCGGGTAGCAGTGGAAGAATTACACCCGCAACCACCAAAAACTTGGCCAGCGTGATGAACTCACCGTTATCAAACTTCTTTGAAAACTTAAAAAGCGATTCCTTTATTTCGGTGATGATAAGCACCGCTACCACAACCAGGATTACCATCCAGGCAGGCTGTGTATACACTATGGGTGCAAGGCAGTAAGTGATTAGCGCAATAACGAGGGAGGTAAAACCAAACTGCTTCTTAATTTGAATTTTCTGGTAGTAGAAAATGCCAAGCAGCAGCGCAATTACCCCGCCACCGCCAAGAAAGGGTGTTAAGTTTTGAGGGCTGATAATGTAGAGTATGAAACCTAGAATCCCAATTACGGTAAAGGTTCTATCGGTGCCAAAGAGGCTCTCCATCTGCTCCTCAATGTGGTGGCGACGCTGCTCCAAACCAATTAGAAGCGAGAACAGGGTTACCAGCACAAACTTTATTATGTCGGCTGGGATATGGTCAAATATTTCAGCAACAGTTCCCATTGGGCTAGTAGGTTAGTTGAAAAGTCTATTTTTTTCGACAGCTATAAATATATCGAAAAATTAGAAATGAAAAGTTGGGTTCAATTCATGCATCACAACTTGATAACTAATCCAACCATAGCCGATAGCGACCGTATATCATCAGATATTACAAAGAAATCATTAGGGTAAATATTCATGTCAACACTTACTCCTAAAGAAACGGACTTATGCAGCTTAATATCGACTCCCCCCATATACGAAAAAGACTGCAACTGTGGGGAAAATGTTAATCCAAAAGCAAATCTCGGTCTTACTATTCCCTTTGGATACACGTACTCTAGCTGAACGGGAATATAATAAAGTATTCTTGATCCCAGATTGATTACATCAACATGCGACCAAATTATCCCAGTTCTGCAGAATATTTTCTCGCTTGTTCGAGGCATCCAAAAATGACCAATAACGCCCATCTGGAAATAATTCTTGTCTCTCAAGTCAAGTTTAGTGGTATAACTAGCAACACCTCCTAAAACCTCAAGGTCAACCTTTAAGAATGGGCTCACTTTATCAAATACAATGCATGCTTGGTCTTTACCAACCTTATTATTATAATTCTCAACTAACTTTATGAGATTATTGTGCTCTGGCATTACCATGCTAGCGATCCGTGATTGAAGTTCAGGCACCTCTTGGGTAAAGTAGTTTAGTACTCCAATATGCTTTGTTGATTTATAGAAATACTCCTTACCATCCTTAACCCTAATTCCCTCTTCGTAGGGAATTTCAACTAGGTCGGTGTCACCCTTCCTCAAAAAGTAGTGGTCCCCATTGTTATCTCTTAGGTAATATAGGTTCAGGTAGCCCTTAACAAGGTAATCCACAAATACCATCTTACCATTAATATTTTTCGAAACATAGTATTTACCATCATTAAATCGATATCCAACAATATCGGCTGGGGTATATTTTATTTCATCGGCAGCGGCGTTTGTCTTAAACCCACATATCTGTCCCATCAACAAATCACCGCGATAATCAATCTCGCCAATCAATGTATCGCCAGCTGCTTTTATTACATATCCTGGTCGAAAATTTTTTTGAGCAGCTAAAATGCCCGTCATGAAAACGAATCCTAAAATAAGTAATCCCTTGCGTTTCATTTGGTTTAGTTTAGATAATTTCAGTTTATAAATCAACTATGCTCCCTTATATGTGTTTATTGGAGTTTATTTCAACTTATACGGCGCTTGTCATTAACTAAGTAAACCTAAATAAAATTTGCTGATTATCCAAAAAATGGAAAAACGGGCTATTGGCAATAGTAATCTTCCAAGAAACATTTTAATGGAACAATCTTAATAGAATTTGATTTTCTCAAGATTGGAATCGAGGCTCCTATGCTAACGATGTAGGGATGATACTTTTTCTCCTCTGCTGTCCTCGGAAACCTGACTTTTTCCATGTCCTTCTTTCCGAATTCCATTAGTGCTTGCCCAAGTTCAAATTACAATTAGTTACGCAAGCACATTATTGCATAAATAAAACCATGCGTCCGCAAATTTCTTTCTGCACCCAGTTAATTCAATGCCGAAGATATGGTGAATTTAAACTCACTCCCTTTGCCCTCGACACTTTCTACCCAAATACGGCCACCATGTTTATCTACAAAATCTTTACACAGTAGCAGCCCAAGCCCAGTGCCTTTCTCTCCTTCTGTACCAGTGGTTGAACTAAACTGTGAAGCATCAAATAAATTTGCAATCTCCTCTGGTCCAATTCCAACCCCGTTGTCCACCACGTTGATAACCACTTCTCCACCTTTATTAACTGCATAAAGGGTAATGTCACCTCCGGAATTGGTAAATTTTATGGCATTAGAAATAAGGTTACGCAGGACTGTTTTTAGCATGGCAACATCAGCAAAAAGGGTAAAATCCTCCTCCGCAAACTGCTTAATGCTAATTTTTTTAGCATCAGCCACCCGCCTTAAGCTTTGAACAACTTCACTGCAAATGTCCAAGAAGCTCACCTTTTGCGGATCAAACGGCAACTTCCCCGATTGCGCTCGTGCCCAAAGCAAGGTATCCTCCAGTAGACCATACGTGCTTTTTGCCGTTTCGTTAATAATTTTTACCTGAGACCTAATCGTGTTCGTATCGTAGTCGGCAATATTCTTGAGTAATAATTCTGAAAACCCGAGCAGTGAATTAAACGGTGTTTTTAAATCGTGCGCAAGAATGGACATAAAGCGATCCTTGTCTGCATTTAGCTCCTTCAGCTGGGTGTTTAGGTTGACCAGCTCATCTTGCTCCTGCTTCCGTTTGGTAATATCGGATGAAACACCAATTAAAGCAATAGGAGCGGTGTTCTCATCGTAAACAATAGAGGTTGAAAGGCTAACAATAAACTCGCTCCCATTTTTTCGAACGTTTAAAAGTTCTCCCTTCCAACCGCCACTTAGGGTCGCAACCAAAATGTCGACCACAATGGTGCTACTGTTGTTAGGCGAGGTAATCATGGAAATGTTTCGCCCTATCAGCTCCTCTTCTGCAAAACCATAAGTTTTTACGAAGGACTCGTTCACAAAAATGATGGTATTCTCCGTATCGGTGATGCTTACGCAATCGTTAATACTTTTCAGCGCATTGGCAAGCATCTTGATATCTCTCTCGGCCTGCCTTTGCTCGGTTACGTCCTTAACGAAGCCTAGAAACTGGTTATCATCAATTTTTACAGCGCTCAGCTCACCAATGAAAGTGGAGCCATCTTTTCTAAGAAAAGTAAGCTCGCGTGAATATTTGCCGGTAGTTTGTAATGCAGAAATCGCCACCTTAAACCCTCCTGAATTCTCTGGCATGGACATTTGGGAGGCATGCATGGTTAGGATCTCTTCGCGCGAATAACCTAAAAGGTCACAGGCAGCGATGTTAACATCGACATAAAAGCCTGCTGAGTTTATCACAAAAACCCCATCGGGCGCACTTTCAACGTAGCTTCGAAATTTGGTTAAGAGCACCTCGGCACGCTGCCTTTCGCTGGTATAGTGCCTGTGGACAAAACGAATAATCAGGTAAATGAAAAAGGAGGAGTATAGCGCGGTTAAAAAGTTATCAAACCAATGAAATGTTTCAGAAGGAATCTTAACAATTAAGTCCGGTCTTAAAAGCTGAATGAGGTAAACAACAACGACCAGCGCAATAAACAACGAAATAACATATTTCTTTACCCTATAAGGGACAATAAGTAGCGCCAGCATCAGAACCACCAAGGCAATCATCATGTCTGGGCTATTAATACCCCCATCAAACACCCATATAGTAAAAATGCCCAAAAAGGAGACTACAACTATTGGAATTTTAAGGGGTTCCATTATATCCCTAAATCGAGCAAACCAGTATATGGTAAGAAGGGAGCCAAGCAGTACAAGGTTGGTGACCAAGGCAACGGTGGAGGGTGAAATAACCAATACGATGCTGGTGGCCACAATGCTAATCACGATTGCCAGCACAATGGCAGAAACAAAGAGCCGATTCTCCAGTGAGAGAATCTTATCCTCTGCTGCAAGGTAACTATAAACTTTACCTATTCTACCATTAGCCATTTTACTTCTATTAACCCCATTAAAGCACAATTAGGTATCTTTATTTAAATACCATCACCAGTAATGAGCTCCATTCTCCGCTATCTATAAGTATATCAAAATATCCTGCACACTATGCTATGCCTAAGATAAACAATTGATTGCTTACAATAAAAAGCCAATCGCAGCTTGGTGAATGTAGCCCATTAATGGTTCACTGCACCGGACCAATCGAAGATATTGATCAATGCTAGGGCGGCTTTGGTAAAAATGAAGCGAGAAACATTTCATTAACTCCCGTTAAGGCTGCTTAGAAGGGGTTACAAAAAGCAAATTGCTCGTATGGTGCCAACTAAAAA